>Ga0207667_10002426_pt1 | contig 23338 bp, 36 predicted proteins | sample KBSCornC52_FD_184301 | JGI IMG/M metagenome (GOLD analysis project Ga0207667, IMG submission 184301) | Corn rhizosphere microbial communities from Kellogg Biological Station, Michigan, USA - KBS Corn C5-2 (SPAdes) (version 2) | ecosystem: Host-associated > Plants > Roots > Rhizosphere > Soil ...
CAGCGGCTTGCTCTCGCCGAAGGCTTCGGTGGTCATCGCCGAGTCCGGCACGCCCTTGCCAGCCATATAGCCCTTCACCGCATCGGCACGACGCTGTGACAGACCCTGGTTGTACTGGTCGCTGCCAGACTTGTCGGTGTGACCCGCCAGCACGATCTGGGCGCTGCCGGTCTGCGCATAGGCAGCCGCGGCATTGTCGAGGATCGCAGCCGCTTCGGCCGTGATGTCCGACTTATCCCAGTCGAAGAACACGATGAACGGCCCAGGCGCGACCGCCGGAGGCGGCGGAGGCGGCGGGGGTGGCGGCGGCGGAGGTGGCGGCGGAGGTGGCGGCGGAGGCGCTGCCGGCTCGCCGAAGTTATAGATCAGGCTGGCGAGGATGCTGTGCGACCGCCAGTTGAAGGTGACATGATCACTCGGGTTTGAGTTTATGTCGAGGTTATAGCGAACGTGACGGACGTTGAAGTAACGGTACTTCACGCCGAGATCGACATGCTCGGAGATCGAGTAGCGCGCCTCGGCCAGCGCCTGCCAGGCGAACTTCGTGCGATGGGCGCTGATGTCGAAATCGCTGCTGCGCGTCTTGACCCGGGCAACGCCCGCGCCACCGCCGACCGCGAAGTGGAACCGCTCGCCGAGCGGAAGATCGACCAACAAGTTGCCCATCGCGCTGAGCGCGCTGTCATTTCCGTGGACCTTGCCACTGATGCAGTTGCTGTCGCTGTTAACGCAAAGCTCGGCCTTCTTCATGCTCGCGCGCTTGTAGCCGATTTCCGCTTCGGCCCGGAACATGCCGAAGTCATAGCCGGCGATGGCGTCGATATCGAAGCCAAGCTTGTGCTTGATCCGCAGCCTCGCCTCGCCCGGGGCAAGACGCGCATCCCCCACGAGAATGGAGCCGCTCGAGCTGAAATGGGTCGAGAGCGGGCGTAGATCCATCACGCCGCCTTCGATGCCCGCATACCAGTTCTTGTCTGCCGCTTGGGCGGGGGTCGCCATCGCGGCCATGGCAACGCCATTCAGCATCGTCGCCAGGAAGATGAGATTCCGTCGCATGTGTCGGGCCCCTGTTCTTTTTCGGTTGCCGTGAATTTACGGACGCTACGCCCCAAATACAAAGGAAAATGATGTCTACGCGATTGCCAAAGTATACCTTGTGGCCCCCCTGCAACAGGAGCCGGCCGCGCCCCTAACTCAGGTTATTGCCGAAAGTTCCCTAGCTTTCTTCAATCGGGCCACGATGTGGTAATTCTGTCGCTGCCTCGTCGCCGACGAAGCTTGCCCAGACCCCACCCGGCCGCCAGATCGCCTCCATCGATGCCCGAGCGGCAGCCTCGTCCCAGCCGAGCAAGTCGCGACGATAGCGGTAGAAAAAGGCGGAAACCCGCATATTGGCGATGCAATGGACATGGGTCGGCTCGTCCCCGGCAGAGGCCATTACTGCGCAGAAACGAGCGAAATCTTCATCCGTCGGCGCGTCGAACGCGACCGGGATATGGGTGTAGCGCATGCCGAGCGCGGCGACGCTCGCCGCCTCGTCGGCGAGGGCATGCTCATGGCCGTGCAAGCCAAGGTTAACGACATGGGTGACGCCAAGCTCGCGGATCGCGGCGAGCTGCGCCTCGCTCGGCTGCCCGGAGGTGGTGATGGTCGCGTCGAGCCGCTGCCAATTGTAGATGTCGATTGGGTCGTTCAATGCCGACATGGGCCGTCCTTTCCTCGAAGAAGGATGCCCAGGCGAGCGGCCGTCGTGGCTCGCGCTCCCCGGTGGTGATCCACCTGACTCGCCAGTTACGCGAACCGCCGCATTATGCGCCGATCGCCCTGACCGCGCAATTCGCCGTTGCGCGCGCATGGCGTCCGCTTCGCGACCAGATGTTGCAACATCCTTCCCGCCAGTGCGTTCGGCAGGCTCAAGACATTATTCGAAGGGACTGTTCGTGAAGTTGCTCGCTCTCGCTACCCCCCTCGCCGTCGCTCTGACAACAATGCCGGCCCAGGCACAGGAACGCGTCGTCCACAGCACCACCGTGACGCACCATGAGGCGAGCGTTCACCACGAGGATCGCGGCTCGCCGCGGCACGGCTGGCACCGGAAGCGCGTGTGCAGCACCCGCTGGCTGCATCACAAGAAGATCCGGACCTGCAAGAACATTCGCGTACGCTGGTAAGGCGCACGCCGCGGATGGCGGAATTTTCCATTCAGAGTTATGGTGTCTCAGCCTAAGGTCTGACGAGGGCTCGTTGTTTCCTTATTCATTGAGGTGACGAATGGCCCGCGAACATGACCGCATTCCTGTGGCCATGGGCGGCAAGCTGCGGACTCCCCATGGCCGCCAGGACGTCACGCTGTCCGACCTGTCGGTGACCGGCTGCCGGATCAACGCGGTTTACATGACGCTTACCGTCGGCCAGCGGATCGTGCTCCGCCCCGAGGGGCTCGAGGGGCTGAACGCGATCGTCAGCTGGACCTCCGGTCCTTCGGCCGGCATCAAATTCGACCAGCCGCTCGCCCCCTATGTGCTCGACTTCCTGGTCCAGGCGCACCCCGACGAGAGCCGGCCGATCACTGTCGAGGCCGGCGACAAGCCGGGCGACCCCTCGGCCTAAAACGTGGGCGGTGCCCGCCGCCGCCAGCTCCATTCGAGGAGATAGGCGAGCAGCGCGGCCGCCAACGGCCAGGGCCAGCGCGCGCGCCAGTCGATCAGCTCGATCAGCGCCGTCATGTACCAGATGAAAAGAAAGGTGCCGGCGAGCCCGACGACCGCCGCGCCGAGCAGCATCGCCGGCCATCGCGCCGTCCCGGTGACCGATCGCGTGAACCGCGCGACGCCGCTGCTCGCCAGGGCAACCGGCAGTGACAGCACACCCATCGCCAGACCCCAGAGCGGGACGAGGATCAGCGCAATCCACCGCCACAGGCTGCCGTGCATGACCTGGTAGGCGAAGAAGCCGGCATAGCCGATCACCGAGGCGAGGTAGGCGCGCAGCAGCATGCCGCTGATCGTGCCGGCGATCGCAATAAGCCGCATCCGCTACCCCCGGGATCAACGCTACCCGGACCGCCCCAGACCGGCAATGGAGGGGCCGCATGGCGAACGGCGAACGCCGTCACCGCCAGGCTCGCGGATCGTGAGCGCTGGCGGCGATACTGTCGGCGGACCTTAAAGCTTGCCGATTTCCTTGTCGGTCAGGCTGGTCTTGAGCCGGGTCGGCTTCTCGCCGGCCGAGACGGTCGTGCCGGGGATGTTCACGAAGCGCTGGTCGTAAATGATCGTGACCGAGCCAATGGAGCCGTCCGCGGCGGCATTGACATGGTCGATCGAATAGCCGCCGCCACTCGCGACTGCGATGTAGCGCGCCTTCTTCGCCACCGCGGCGGTGAGCGGGGCGGCCGCATCCTGCGCCAGGACCGGGGTGCTGGCGACAAGCGACACGGCAATCAACGCAAAGAACGTACGCATAGCTGCAATAATCCCTCTTCCAATGTGAGGGCTTCCGTTTAGGAGCGCATCGGCCCTGTGACAAGCGCGTGAATCCGCGCCTGGCCGCAAAAACCCGAGTCTATTGGTTGGAAATTCGCGATGCAGGGGACGCGCCGCGGCCCCGGCTATGGCTTCACTCCGCGGCGGACGGTGGCGCCCTGCCCCGCAGCTCCCATTGATTGCCGCCCGGATCCTTGCAGATCAGGAGGCGGAGCTCGGTGCCGTCAGGCGCCGCAATACCCTCGACCGCATTGAACTCGACGCCGGCGCTGGCCAGCCGCTGCTCGACCGCGGCGATATCGCCGCCATAGTCGATCGCGGCGTGGGGATTGGTGCTGAGATGGACCTCGGTACCGTCGCTCGCCTGGAACCAGTTGGCGCCAAGCCCGCGCATGCGCTCGCCGGGGTCCATCCGCTGATAGCCGAGCACCTCGGTCAGGAACCTGGCCTGCTCCTCCAGCTTGTCGGGGGTGACATGCAGATTGACGTGATGAAAATTGGGCATCGCTCAGACTCCCGCTCGGGACGGTTGGTAGGCAAGGTAAGGCCAAGTCGCACGGAGCGCCATGCCGGCTCGATCGCGGATCTAGGTGACGGCCAACGCTTCGCGCCGGGCCCGCCGCCGCACGAAGGTCATCACCGGTTTCTCGATCGCCAGCCAACTTGCCCAGCCGCAGACGCAGGCGGCCGCCAGGGTCAGGAGGCCGACCGCGAGCGGATGCATCCACGGCCACCACCAGTTCAGCAGCTTGGTGATCGGCCAGGCGTAGAGGTAGACGCCATATGAAATGTCGTTCTCATTGTTGATGCGATAGAGCCAGGATGCGCGTGCGGCGGTGGCGAAGACCAGAAATCCGCCGAACATCGTGGTGGTCGCGACGCTGACACTGCGCACCATCAGGCCCGCGACCAGCGCCATCGCCGCCAGCGCGATCGTCGCCGGCGTGAAGCGCAGCCAATCACGATAGAGGTAGAAGCAGCTGCCGGTGAGAAATGCGCCGATGAGCCTGATGTTGCGATGCGGCTCGCCCAACGCGTACGCCAGCGGCCTGCTCAAATGCCCGGCGTGAAGCGGAACCCATTCCGTGATTGGCTTCGTCGGAAAGATAATCGTCAGCACGAGCAGGATCGCTGCCATCGCGAGAACCAGACGGCGGCGGCGCAGCACCCCGGCAAGGCCGAGCAGCAGAAGCAGCAGATAGCAGCGGAACTCGTAGGAGATGGTCCACATCGATCCGTTGAGACCCATGGCGTGACTGCCCGTGAAGGTACCAGGCACCCAGGGGATCTGGAGCGCCAGCGCGTCGAAAACCCGCTTGGCGATCTCAGCTGGCGATGTCGGTGGCGCCGCCCCGGCGAGTGGCACGACGACCAGGATGGTGAGCGCGAAAGCGACGAGATAGGCGGGATAGATTCGGGCAATGCGCTTGACGAGATAGGCCGCGGCCGTCCGGCTGTTGAGCAGGCTGCCGGTGACCAGATAGCCGCTGATGACAAAGAAGCCGATGACCGCGACGCCGCCGAGATCGAGCGGACCGCCGAACATGCGGGTGAGGATTTCGCGATGATCGTCACCGTCGACCAGGCTGGCCGCATGTGAGGCGATGACCAGCGAGGCGAAAAGCAGGCGAAGCGCGCCGAAGCCATTGTCGTGATAGCCGAACCGTCTCGGCACGGCCGGGACGTCATCGATCATGGCGCGGCGCGCCTGGCGTCAGGATAGGCCATGCATCCCACCGCACCGGTTGTGCCGATCCGGGCCGACTCCCGCAATGGGGTCGATCGCCTCAGCGAATCGAGCCGATTTCATTGGCTTCGATCTCGGAGCGTCTGCCGCAATCGAACGTTGGACCGGCGGAGAGGCCGAATGGCAAAGCTCAACGACGCATGGTCGGTCCAGCCGCACGGCGCGCTGATCAAGCTCGCCGACGGCATTCTGACGGTCGAGGGATCGATCGTCATGCCGCTCGGCAGGTTTCCCCGTCGCATGACCGTGCTGGTATTGCAGGGTGGCGGCAGCGCGATCTGGAGTCCGGTGCCGCTGCGCGATCACGAGATGGCGCGGATCGAGGCGCTGGGCCCCGTCCGCTTCCTGATCATTCCCAACCAGGGCCACCGGCTCGATCTCAAGCCCTGGCATCAGCGCTACCCCGAGGCCCGGATCCTCGCGCCGCCAAGCGCGCGGCAGGCCGTGGCCGAGGCTGCGCCGGTGGATGCCACCGGCGACATCATCGGCGATCCCGCGATCAGCTTTCAGCTCGTCGCGGGCACCAAGCTCGATGAATTCGCACTGACCGTCAAACGCAGCGACGGCGCCACGCTCATCCTCAACGATATTCTCTCGAACGTGCGGCACCCGAAGGGATTGGGCGCGCAAATCATGGCGCGGCTGCTCGGTTTCGGCGTGAAGCGTCCGCGCACCTCGCGCCCGGTCCGCCGCATGTTCGTCACTGATCCTGTAAAGCTCGCCGAGCAGTTCCGCGCCTGGGCGACGATGCCCGATCTGCGGCGCATCATCGTGTCGCACGGCGAGGTGATCGATCAGGCACCGGGTGAAGCGCTGAAGCGGGCGGCGGCCGACTTCGCTGACTAGGGCGCTAACGCGCCGGCTGACCTTTGGGAATTCGCGATGCGATCCTTCAGCTCACGCTCGAGATGATCCGCGCTGACGGCGATCGGATGGCCCTTGGCCAGCGCGTCGGCCGGCAGCTTCTGTCGCGCGAGATCCAGCAGTTCCTGCCAATAGATCAGCGTCTCGGAATAGACCGTCTGGCGACGGAGGCGCCTGGCGCTCATGAGCGCCGCATCCAGATTTGCCGCGAGCGTCCCGTGCAATTTCCTGTTGGCAGTGGTTGGCATTGTTTTGCGCTGGCGACTCATCTTGCGAACCCATGACTGACGCGAACTGCGTGGCCGGAAGCGTTCCGGGCCAGCGGCAGCCTTACACCATATCGGAAACCGGAAATGGTTATTATGCTATTGATATTAAAATAGTTATCCAGTGTGTCCGGCCCGCTCCAGTGCCGCCCGCATGTCGATTTCCGCCGATCGGAGCGGCACGCTTCCGGCGCTCGCAAAGCGCAATCGCCTCCCCTATGACGAGCCGATAACCGGGAGGGAGACAGGCAATGGGCGGAGTAGCGATCGTCACCGGCGGCGGGACCAACATCGGCCGGTCCGCGGCGCTGGCGCTCGCCGGCGCGGGCTGGGACGTGGTCGTCGCCGGCCGCCGCCAGGAGCCGCTCGACGATGCCGTCGCGCGCGGCGGCGAACGGGTCAGCGCGATCATCGCCGACGTCACCGACGAGGCCTCGGTCGACAATCTTTTCGCCCAAACGGTCGACCGCTTCGGCCGCATCGACTTGCTGTTCAACAATGCCGGGGTGATGGCCGGCGGCGCGCCGATCGCCGAGTTCACCACCGAGGCCTGGCTGAAGACCATAGCGACCAACGTCACCGGTTCCTTCCTCTGCGCCCGCGCCGCCTTTCGCCAAATGGCGAAGCAGAACCCGATGGGCGGGCGGATCATCAACAACGGCTCGATCTCGGCCTATGTCCCGCGGCCGAACATGGCGGCCTACACGACCTCCAAGCACGCGGTGACCGGGCTCACCCGCCAACTGTCCTTGGAGGGCCGCGCCTATGACATCGCCTGCGGCCAGATCGACATCGGCAACAGCTTCGGCGACCTGCCGCCGGATTTCGCCGGCGCGACGATGCTTCAGGCCGACGGCAGCCAGCGCGCCGAGCCGATCATGGACGTCGTCCATATCGGCGCGGCGGTGCTGCACATGGCGCAGCTGCCGCTCGACGCCAATGTCCAGTTCATGACGATCATGGCGACCAAGATGCCCTATGTCGGGCGTGGCTAGCGCGGCGACCGCAGCAGCCAGTCGAACAGCGTCTGCGCGACGATGGCGCCGAGCAGCTGCGCGACGATGAACCAGGCGACCGAGCTCGGCGCGATGCCCGCGAATGTGTCACTGAGCGATCGCGCGATCGTCACCGCCGGATTGGCGAACGACGTCGAGGCGGTGAACCAATAGGCCGAGGTGATGTACAGGCCGACGATCACCGGCGTCGCCTCGGCGCGAAAGCGCAGCGAGCCGAGGATCGCCGCGATCAACCCGAAGCAGGCGATAAATTCGGAGAAGGCCTGGGCCGGCCCATCGCGCAGCTTGGTCGATATCTGCATCACCGGCTCGGCGAACATCAGATGCGCCACCCAGACGCCAAGCACCGCGCCGATCAGCTGGATCGCGACATAGGCGGCCGCCTGCGGCCAGCCAATCTCCCGGCGTAGCGCGAAGACCAGCGTCACCGCCGGGTTGAAATGCGCCCCCGACAACGGCCCGAAGATCGTGATCAGGACGACCAGCCCCGCCCCTGTCGCAAGCGTGTTGCCGAGCAGCGCGATCGCGTCATTCCCGCCGGCGAGGCGTTCGCCCATGATGCCCGAGCCGATGACGATGGCGAGCAGCAGCGCGGTGCCGAGCAGCTCGGCCGCGAGCCGTCGGGCAAGATCGAACGCCTCACGCGGTGGCTCGAGACTGGCGTCGGCGAGATGATTCAACCGCTCGCTCATGCCGCGGACTCCGGCGTGGCAGCCGCCTTTCCGATCTCGTCGAGCCGGCGCTGCAGCGTCAGCCGATCGAGGCTTTCCATTGGCAGGCTGGTGAAGATGCCGATGCGGTTCTCGAGGAAGCGATAGGCATCGGCGAAAGCGAGCGCGACCTCCGCCTCATTGCCTGTCGCCGCGGCAGGATCGGGAATGCCCCAATGCGCCGTCATCGGCTGGCCCGGCCAGATCGGACACAGCTCGCCGGCGGCATTGTCGCAAACGGTGAAGACGAAATCGAGCTCGGGCGCCGCGCGATTGCCCGCCCGCGAAAACTCCTCCCAGCTCTTCGACCTTAGATTGTCGGTGGGATAGTTCAGCCGCCGGAGCAGCGCGAGCGCCTCCGGATGAACCTCGCCGCGCGGCATTGATCCGGCGGAATAGCCTCTGAATCTGCCATGGCCGATCCGGTTGATGATCGCCTCGGCAAGGATCGAGCGTGCCGAATTGCCGGTGCACAGGAACAGCACGTCGTACACGTGCGACATCGATACCCCCTTTCGGTCAGCAGCGGGATGCGGTCAGTTCCTCGATCAGCGGCGCGCAGAGCGTGGCGTCGCCGCCGCAACAGTCCTTGAGCAGGAACAGCGAAAGGTCGCGCAGCGTCTCGAGACGCGCGCGATAGACGATCGACCGGCTCTGTCGCTCCGACTGGATCATCTCGGCGCGGACGAGAATCGCGAGATGGGTCGACATGGTGTTCTGCGGCACGCCGATCCGGCGCGCGATCTCGCCGGCAGCCAGGCCCGTCGGCTCATGGCTGACGAGCAGGCGGAAGCACTCAAGCCGGCTCGGCTGGGCCAGCGCCGACAAGACCGCGATCGCCGAATCGGAATCCATATATCGAGATTAGTCGAAATAACTGGCCACGCAAGGATCAGACGAGCAGTCGCTGCCACCAGCCGACGTCGTGCCATTGGCCGAATTTGAAGCCGACCTGTTGAAATACGCCGATCGGGGTGAAGCCGACCGCCTCGTGCAAGGCGACGCTGCCGGCATTGGGCAGCGCAATCCCGGCAAAGGCGGCGTGAAAGCCTTTCTCCGCAAGGATCGCGAGCAGCGCTTCATAGAGCGCGCGGCCGACGCCCGTCCGCCGTGCGTCTTCGGCGACATAGGCGCTGACTTCGGTTGAATGGCGATAGGCGGCGCGCGCCCTGTGGCTGCTCCCATAGGCGTAGCCGGCAATCTTGCCGCCACGCTCGGCCACCAAAAAAGCATGCGTCGCCGAATAGTCCTCGATCCGGTGCGCCATCTCGGCGACTGTCGGCGGCTCCTGCTCGAAGGAAATCGCGGTGCCCTCCACGATCGGCGCATAGATCGCCTGGACCGCCGCCGCATCCGCAGCCGTCGCGCTTCGGATCGAGATGTCCCCCATCGCATCCTTCCACCGGAGCAGGCAGACTTGCCCCGCCACGTCTTCGGCCTGATACCCGCCTGCGACCATCGCGCAAAGCATCAGGACCAGCATCATGCCCGCCACCAACGGCCGCGAGGCCCATCACCCGGTCGAGCCGTTTTTCCTTGAGCGCTGGTCGCCGCGCGCCTTCGACAGCTCACCGCTCGACGATGCCGAGCTGCACAGTCTGTTCGAAGCGGCGCGCTGGGCGCCCTCGGCGTTCAACGGCCAGCCCTGGATTTTCCTCTATGCGCGGCGCGACACGCCCGAATGGGAACGCTTTCTCGACCTGTTGATCCCGTTCAACCAGGACTGGGTGAGAAACGCGTCGCTGCTGATCTACCTGCTGTCCGACAGTCTGATGCAGCGCGGCACGGGCGAGCCAAGCCCGTCGCACAGCCACAGCTTCGATGCCGGCGCGGCCTGGGGCTATCTCGCGCTGCAGGCGACGCATCTCGGTCTGCAGGCGCATGCCATGGTCGGTGTCGATTTCGATCGCGTGCGCAAATCGCTGGCGGTGCCCGACCGCTATCGGATCGAAGCGGCGATTGCGGTCGGCCGGCCGGCCGACAAGTCGATCCTGTCCGACGCGCTGCAGGCGCGCGAGATGCCGAGCGATCGCAAGCCGATCGGCGAGTTTGCCTTCGAGGGCCGATTTCCGGCGCAGGGTTAGGACAATGATCGGGTGAGAAGCCAGGCCGCGTGCAGCGATATCGCCACGATGGCCAGGAATCCGATCGTATAGCCATTTCGTCGCAGCGCCGGCCGCGCGTGAAGATAGGCGAACGTGTGCAACACACGCCCGATGGCGAATGCGCCGCAATAGATCGCGCCCGCCCAAACCGGGCCCCCGGCGATGACGTAGAACACGCCTGCAATGAAAAATGGGAGCAGGTTTTCAAGGTCGTTGCGATGGGCACGACCGAACCGCGCAACCGCTTCGGGGTCCGGATTGACATGCGCACCGCCGAGCCAGGCGGCATCTTCCGCATGGAGGAAGGATTTCAGCCTGCCGCGGGTGGCCGCGGTGCATGTGCCGAGAAGCAAGGCCTTCAATGCAAGTGCGATCATCGTGAGGCCGAAGATTTCGGTCAGGATCGGACTGATGTGCATGGCCTGCATTTGCCTCACCTCGTTCGTCGCGTCGTGCGGTCAGCCGGCTTCCGGTCGCGCGGCGCTTTCGTCTCCTTCGGCGGTAGGCCGCGCACATAAGCGAGCGCCATATCCAGCCACGCGTGGAGATCGCTGTCGGTCGCGATGCCTTCCGGATCGACGAGAATGAAGCCTGCCATTCGCCGCCCCGCGCCGAGGCAGGGCGCGGCATGAGGTCGCCCAAGCGCAATCGGCTCAGCCTCGGCCCCGACGCGGGCCATCAGCCCCTTATCGGAAACGCTGCACAGCATGTTGCCGTTCAGGAGAAACGTCAGGCCGCCGAACATGCGCTTGGTCGTCACCGGCCAGCCGGCCAGCCTTCGCGCGACACGATCGGCCAATGTCTCCACTGCGCTCTCGCCTTCACTTGTTTTTCGCAAGCTAGTCGGAGTCGATTGTTATTTGCAAGCGAGATTTCTACGATACGTCGATGTCCGGCGCACGACGTGAAAACCGATCGCTCTGTCCGTTGAGCATATCGCTCGAGATCTTCGGGGATCGCTGGACGCTGCTGATTGTGCGCGACCTCATGCTGAAAGGCCGCAACAGCTTCCGCGAATTCGCCGATAGCGGCGAGAAGATCGCGTCAAACGTGCTGGCGGATCGGCTGGCCCGGCTTGAAACGCACGGGATTATCGACCGTCGGCCTCATCCCGAGGATGGGCGCAGCCAAATCTATCGCCTGACCGAAAAAGGCATTCAGCTCGCGCCGGTGCTCCTGGAAATGATCCTTTGGGCAGCACGGCATGAGCGAACCGCCGCACCACCTTCGGAGGTGAAGCGCATCGAGAAGCAACGCGCCGTCTATCTCTCGGAAATTCGGCAACGTTGGGAAGAGAGCCGATAGAAGGGCGTCGCCGGCGCGCGCCGCCAATCACCGAGTTCGTCTTCGAGGGCCGGTTTCCGGAGGAGCGCGCCGCCTAGGCTGCGCGGTGCAACTAATTGCCCGCTCAGCAATCTTCTGTGCTAAGGACCCTCTTTTCGCGGGGGCGCGGAACGGCAAGGACCAGCATGAGCGCCACAGCGACACTCTATCGAGCCAATGCGGGCCGCGAGCGCGATGCCGCTTCCCAGGAAGTCTTGGCCAATCGCCAGCAGATGCGTGAACGTTCCGCCCTTGTATGGGACGAAATGGCGCAAAGGCTGGAAGAGACCGAGCGTCTGGCGGTGCGTAACGCAACGGCCAAGGCCGCACGATCGGCAGCCGCCGACGCCTAGAGGCGCGCCGACCGCGCGTGCCCGGCTTTAACACTTGTGCGTTATCCCGACGGCGGCGGACGCACGCCGCTCAATCAAAGGACAATCCCATCTCATGAGTTCGTTCAGGGAACCGAGTTTTCAGGAGCGCCAGGCGCGCGCGGCCGAGGCCAAGAGCCGGGCATTGAGCAGATTGAGCACCAAGCAGCCAGTCGATGACGCGGTGCTTGCCGAACGCCGTGCTGCCGCAGCAGCGCGCGACGAGGCGCGAGCAAAGCTAAGTCAGGAAAAGGCCGAAGCCCGACGACAGGAGAAGGCTACCAAGGTGCGGGCCAAGGAGACCGCCCTATCAGACGCCGCAGCGCCTGCGCCGCCGGCGGCAAGCGAGGCCGAAATGAAAGAGGCGCGCGATGCGCGTTACGCCGCCCGGAAACAGCGGGTCGCCAAGCGCTGACCGCGCGGCCGGATTCCATCTCCCGAGCCGACCTAGGCGGTGATAGCCTCGATCCGGCCGTCGGCCAGGCGCCAGATCACGTCCTGCGGCACGGGCAGGCTCAGCGCCTCCTCGTCCGCCAAGCCGAGATAGGCGCCGCGGATGATCCGCCCGAGCAGCCCGTGCGAGATCGCGACGACGGTGCCTTCGATCCCACCGAGCCAGTCGCGCGCGCGCGCCACCGCCATGTCATGGCGTTCGCCGTCGGGCGCGCGGAAATACCAGTCGTAGCGCGTCGTGCCGTCGCGCGATCCGGGCCAGCCGGCATCGATGTCGACATCGGTCAGTCCGTCCCAGCAGCCGAGCGAGACCTCGGCCAGCCGATCATCCCAGCGGATCGCGGGATAGACGCCGAGCGCATGAACAATCTCCGCCGTCTGCCGCGCCCGGCCGAGCGGGCTGGCGACCATCGCATCGACCTTGCCGACCACCGCCGCCAGCTTGCGGCCGCATGCTTCGGCCTGCTCGACGCCACGCTCGGTCAGCGGAGAGTCGAGCCTGCCCTGAAACCGGCGGGTCGCGTTCCACTCGGTCTCGCCATGCCGCAGCAAATAGATCTCGGCGGTTGATGCGGTCGGCACGGTTCAGGCCCCGTCCGTGCCGCGTGCGAACTGACGGATGCGGTCCGGCAGCGCCAGCCAGTGATGCTTTTCCTGTTCCCAGATAGATACATCGGGCGACGGAAAGCTGCTGTCGGCGAAGGCACCGACCGACACTCCGATCAGATCGGGATTCTTTTCGAGCAGCGCGTAGATCGTGCTGCCGCAGGCGGGACAGAAGCCAAAGGTGAGGCTGGTCCCGGCATCGGAGCCGCGGGTAAACTCCTTTGCATCGCCCAGGATGTCGACCAGATCCCTGCGGAAATAGGCGACCACGCCGAACGGCGATCCGCTGCGCCGCTGGCATTGTTGGCAATGGCACATGGTCGTGAACGGTCGCGCATCCTCCGCGACGCGGGCACGCAGCGCGCCGCATTGGCACTGCGCGTCCATCTCAGCCGTGGCCGTCGGCCCCGGCATCCGGTTCCGATGCCTCGATGAACCCGACCTTGCGGTCGCCGCGCCACAACTCGACCGGCCGGTCGGTCGCGCGCGCCGCGGCCTGCTTCATCGCATCCTCGTCGTCGTCGGCGAACAGATCCTCGAAGAACAGGACCCGGCCCATCGCGGGATGGATGAAGTTAAGCTTGTAATGCGCCATCGGAGATCCCCGGCGGGCCCCGGCGCGGCCGATACCGCACCCTCGCCGCCTGCCCGTTGGATACGGCCATGGCCGCGCTAGCACAGGGGCTGGCGCGAGACAAAGTCTCGGCAATGACGGTTAGATTGGTTTCAGGCTGGGGTCGGCAGATAGCCGAGCATGTCCGCCGCCATCACGAAGATGGCAAGGGACAGCACCATCAGCATCAGGACGACGACGCGTTCCCACGGAAAATGAATCTGGGCCGGACTGCTGACGGCCGGCTGCGGTTCTTCAATCATCTGGAAAAGGCCCCCACACGCAACCGCGAGAGAAGAGTCCAACGCGCAGGGTTCGAAAAGGGTGCAGCGCCGAAGCGAGTCTTTTTCGCGCCGAGCAGGATTTTACGCCGGGGTTCCCGCCAGCACCCCGGCTGCGGCGGGCGATCGCGGCTAGAGGCGGCCGATGTACATCCGCAGCAGATCGGCGTTGCCGCAGGCCGGGAAGCGCGCCTTGACGTCGGCAACGAGCTGGTCCGCCGCGGCCTTGTCGACCAGCCCCCTGACCTTGATCGCGGCCCAGTCGTCGCGGACGAAGCTGACCATCGCACGCATGTCGGCGAAGGCCTGGCGGTTGGTGATCGCGGTATGGCTCGGCACGATGATTGTCGCCAGCAGCTTTTCCAGCTTGTCGATCTGCGCCAGCCATGAGGCGGTGGTCGAATGCTCGCCACCGAGCACCGGCACGAAATTCTGCTGGACGACGTCGCCGGTGAACAGCACCCCGTCCTCGCGCACGAGGAAGGCGGCATCGCCGTCGGTATGGGCCGGCGAGGCGTCGATGATGTCGACCGTGACCCCGCCGAGATCGAGCGTGGTGGTTGGCCCGGAGAGGATGATGTCCGCCTGGCGATAGGCGAAATCCTTCAGCAGCACGGCATTGTCGGGCGACATGCCGCGAAAGGCCTCGATCAGCCTTTTGCCCTTGGGGCTGTCGACATCGAGCTGCTGGCCGAGCGGGCGGAGGATGATCGCCGAGGCCGGAAAGGCCTGCTCGCCGCCGATATGCTCAGGGTGCGAGTGCGTCGCGATGACGTAGAGGCGTCGATCCGTGCCAGCGATCCGCCGGACCTCGTCGAGGATCACCTGACCGTTGGGCTTGCCGAGCCCGCTCTCGATCACCAGCACCCCACGCGACCCGACGACGATGCCGACATTCGCCACCCCGCCGCGCAAATTCGCCGGGATGGCGTAGACATGGGGCGAGAGCTTCTCGGTGATCCCCTTGACGATCCGCATCGACGGCGCTGCCGCCGGCTGGCCCTGGGCGGGGACCGCGGCGGGCGAGAGCAAGGCGAGCGCCGCGAGGATCGCGAGACCCAGTCTGGTGATCATGATCCCGAAGCTCCACCCATAGTTCTTGCTCCACCTAAAGCGCGTTCGATCCGGCGAGGACAAGTCCGATCACTACGGCTCTTGCTTTCCGAAGAGGGGCACTACGCCGCCCCGAAATAGCTCGGATCGCTGCGGTCGCGCTTGCCCATGGTCTCGAACTCGCCCGTCGATGGGCCGCTCTGGTCGAAGTCGTGAACATAGCGGCGGTGGATGATCCGCCAGGTCCCCTCGCGCCGCTCCCAGCGATCGATGTAACGGCCGAGGTTGCGGATGTCGTGCAGCGTGCCGTCCTCGGCGCGGCGGCGCAGGGTGACGTCGCCATAGGTCTCGCTCCGCGCCGTATCGCCGTCGACCGTGATCAGGATATTGCTGAACTCATGGGCATGGCTGGTGAAGGCGAGATGCGCCTCCATGATCCAGTCGACGAACGCCCAGCCGGTCCCCTGGAACATCTGCGCGCCGTAGTCGGCAATCGCCTCGGGATGAAACAGGGCGTGGCCGAGCGCGCGGTCGAGCCGGTCCATGCAGCGGCCGTAATTGTAGATCTGCTCGGTGATCGCCTGCTTGTCGAGCAGCTCGCGGAATTGCGCTTCCAGCGATGGCATCCCTGTTCTCCTAAGCCTTGCCCCAATGCGCTTTGCAGAACAGGCGAACGTCCCGATCGAGCGAACTCTCCTCCGGCGTGCCGCCGCCGAAATTGCCGTGCACCGCCGCTTCCAAAACGTGAAGCTCCGCATCGATCCCGGCGTCGCGCAGCGCGCGGTGCATACGCACCGTGTTCGACAGGAACAGATCGCGCGTGCCACTGGTCAGCAGCGTCGGCGGAAAGCCTTTGGTGAAATCGCCAAACAAGGGCGAGAGATAGGGATCGGCCAGATCCGCCCCGCCGGCATAGAGCAGATTGGGCAGCATCAGCGTTCCCATCGGATCGATGCCGGCGTTGGTGTGGAAGGTGTCGCCGGATTCGGTGAGATCGAGCTCCGGCGACAGCAGCACCAGCCCGGCCGGCAGCGGCAGGCCTTCGTCGCGCGCTCGCAGGATCAGCGCGGCGGCGAGATTGCCGCCCGCCGAGCCGCCGCCAACGATGATCTCCGCCGGATCGCGCTCGTTCAGCAGCGCGCGATAGACGGTGAGACAGTCATCGAGGCTCGCCGGATAGGGATGATCGGGCGGCATGCGGTAATCGACCGAGACGACACGCGCGCCGACCTTCGCCGCCATGCCCTGCGCCCGTGCCTTGCAGACCTCGCCACCGCCCATCACCAGCGCGCCACCGTGCATGTCATAGAACAGCCGGCGATCGCCGGGGTCCAACCCCTCGGGCATCAGGTCATAGGACAGGACGCCGCCATCATTGCGCTCGGTGGCGGCGCAGGGCACCGGAGTCTTCGGCACGAAGCGCTCTGTCATCATCGCGTCCATCGCCGCGAGCCGCGCCTTCCAGCCGGCGACATCGCCAAGCGCCGGCCAGCCGCCGGGCGAGCCATGCACCGAGAGGAAGCCGCGCGCCGCCGGGCTCAGATGCGCAGGGATCGGAATGGTCCGTTCGGGGACGCGCAGGCCCGTATTCTCATCGTCTGCCATTGCCTTATCCTCTCTCACTCCGCCGGCGGCGGCATCATCGTCTTCAGCGTCTCGGGATCCAGATTCTCCGTGCCGTATTTCGCGGCATGCTCGACGAAGCGGTCGGCGATCGCCTGGCGGCGCTGCGGGACGAGCTCGCCGCGCGTCTCGATCACCCAGTCGCGCGACGCCTCGCGATTGTCGTTCGCCTCCTGGAAATGTGGCATGACGAAGCGCGCGAACAGCTCATAGCTTTCTTCGGTCGCGCGGCGATTGGCCCATTCATGGGCGAGCAGCATGAAGCAGCCGAAGCCACCGGTCTCGGCCTGCAACTTCTCGATCGTTGCGATCGCATCGTCGGGCGTGCCGATCACCGCGACGTCGAGATTAGCATAGGCCTGAACGAGATCCTCGCCGCTCAAATCCTCCGGCACGATCGGGAGCTGGGCGACCTTGTGATAATAGTCGATGTAGTGGCCGAGACCGAAGCGGCAGTCGCGGATCGCCTGCTCGCGGGTCTCGGCGAGATGGACCTGGACGACCAGCCGCCAGTTGCGCCGGTCGACCGTCTTGCCATGCTCGGCGGCGACCTGCTCGCACACTGCCCAGTTCGACGCCAGCGAGCTGAACGCGGCTTTTCCCAAAGCCTGAAACTGCAGCATGCCGATGCCATGGCGGCCGGCGGCGGCGGCCCCCGTCGGCGAGATCATCGCGGCGACCGCCATCTCGACCGACGGCTGCGTCCACGGCCGCATCTGCAGCTGGGCATGGTTGAGCTTGAACCAGTCGGTCTCGGCGGTGACTGCCTCGCCGCGCAGCAGCGGGATCAGCACCTCGAGCGCCTCGTCCATCCGCGGCCGCGTGCTGCCGACCGGGATGCCCATCATATAAGCGTCGGTGGTCAGCGCCCCCGGCCCGACGCCGAACATCACCCGACCGCGGGTGACATGGTCGAGATAGTTGATCCGTTCGGCCAGCATCAGCGGGCTGTGATAGGGCAGCGAGACGACGCCGGTGCCGAGCCTGATGCTGCGCGTCCGCTCGGCGGCGGTGGCGATGAACATCTCGGGCGTGCCGATCGTCTCCATTCCGCCGGAATGATGCTCGCCGATCCAGCATTCGTCGAAGCCGAGCTCGTCGAGCAGGCTGACCAGCCTGAGATCCCGGTGCAGCGCCAGCGAGGGATTGTCGCGCCGGCTATGGAACGGCCCGATGAAGGCGCCGAAGCGCAGTCTCTCTCCCATCGCAGGCTCCTTTGGTCTTTGGGGAGAGGCTACACGGGCGCGGGGGCGATGCCAGCCCCTATACTCGGCCGACAAGCCAGCCCCACTCGTCATTCCCGCGAAAGCGGGAATCCATACAGCCGTAGTGACTGTCGTGCGGTCAGGACCTTGCGTGCCGTCCCTATGGATTCCCGCTTTCGCGGGAAATGACGAACCAGGGGAATTGCGGGTATAGGGCCGAGGGCAATCGAAAATCGAGGAGCGCGCCGTGGGACGCTTTGTCGGAGGGACGGACCGGCTGATGGATTACCTCTCGCGCTATGGGGCGCGTGAGGATCCCGCGCTCACACACTGTCGCGAAGAAACCGCGCAGATGGGGCAAATCGCGATGATGCAGATCGCGCCGGAACAGGGGGCGTTCCTCGCCATGCTGGTCAAGCTGATCGACGCGACGCGCTGCCTCGAGGTCGGCGTGTTCACCGGCTACAGCGCGCTCAGCGTCGCCCTGGCGATGCCGGCCGAGGGCCGGGTCGTCGCGCTCGACGTGAGCAAGGACTATACCGACAAGGCGCGGGTCTACTGGCGCGAGGCCGGCGTCGCGGACAAGATCGATCTGCGCCTCGGACCTGGCGTCGATGCGCTCGATGCGATGATCGCCGCCAAGGAGGGCCCGTTCGATTTCGCCTTCATCGACGCCGATAAGACCAACTACGACAATTACTACGAACGATCGCTCAAGCTGGTGCGTCCCGGCGGGCTGATCGCCTTCGACAATATGCTGTGGACCGGCGCGGTCGCCGACCCGTCGATCACCGATCCCGACACCAGCGCATTGCGCGCGCTCAACGCGAAGATCCAGGCGGACGAGCGCGTCGACATGGCGCTGGCGACGGTCGGCGATGGGGTGATGCTGGCGCGCGTGCGGTGAAGACCGGTGATGACAAATGCCACGGCTCAGCAAGGACAAGGTCCGGCGCCTGTGCGACAGCGGCTTAGCCTGACGGCGCTCCTCGTCAGGGATTATGACGAGGCGATCGACTTCTACACCGACAAGCTCGGTTTTGAGTTGCGGGAGGACACGCGCCTTTCAAGCAACAAGCGTTGGGTGGTCGTCGCGCCCCCGGGGAGTGCCGCCGGCCTCCTGCTCGCCAAGGCAGCCGAAGACCCGCAGCGCGCATTGATCGGCGGCCAGAGTGGCGGCCGGGTGTTCCTCTTCCTGGAAACCGACGACTTCGCGCGCGATCATGCCAGGTACCTGGCAAACGGCGTTCGCTTCCTCGAGGAGCCTAGAGCCGAGGCCTATGGAACCGTCGCCGTCTTCGAAGATCTTTACGGCAATCGCTGGGACCTGATCGAACCAAGCGCATCCGTATGGTGATGCGTTATCGCGGGACGTAGGTGCGGCGCGGAATTTGGTCGAACATGGCTGGGTCGACCGCTTCCACTATCTCCGCGCCCGCTTGGTCGAGGACGCGTTCCAGATTCTGGTCGACATCCTCGATAGTGAGCTGCGGTTCGGTGTAGCCCGCCGACTGATAGCTGCGGAACTCGCGCACCGCCCCCGCCCCGGCGAAAAGTAGTCTGCCGCTGACATCGCAGCGCTCATGGCAGAGATAGGCGACGACCGGCGCGACCTGGTCGACGGTGCCGAGCGAAACCGGCACCTCCTTCGGCGCGTCGAGCCCCATCATATGCGGGTGCTTCTTGGTGGCGGCGCGCGGCATCAGCGCGTTGGCCTTGATCCCCAAACGCGCGCCTTCCAGCGCGAGCCCGCGCGTCAGGCCGACGATCCCGGCCTTCGCCGCGCTGTAGATCGTCAGATAGGGAAAGCCGTAGATCGCATCCGAGCTGATGTTGACGATGCGGCCATAGCCGGCCTGCTTCATATGCGGCCAGGCCGCCTGCGCCATCCAGATATTGCCGTAGAGATGGCTGTCGACGATGCTGCGGATGTCGGTCTCGGAAATCTCGTCGAAACGCGCGAAGAAAACGACGCCGGCGTTGTTCACGAGGATGTCGATGCGGCCCCAGGCGTCGAGCGCGGTCTGCACGACCGCCTTGGCCGAGGCGGGATCGGCAACGCTGTGCGTGTCGGCGATCGCCTCCCCGCCATTGGCGTTGATCTCATCGACGACGGTCTGCGCGCTGGATGGAATCGCGCCGCCGCCGACCGGGCCGATGCCGAGGTCGTTGACCACGACCTTCGCGCCCCGCGCGGCGAGGTAGCGCGCGTAAGTCTCGCCAAGGCCCGGCTTCTGCCCTCCCCCGCCGGTGACGATCGCGACCCGGCCATCAAAGCGGAGCGGTTCGGCTGGCGACTGGGACATGCATGCGTGCTCCGGTTGAACCGGTCGCTTCTATACCGCCCGGTTGCCGCCACGTCTCGCGAGCATCGCATCACAAGAAAAGCCCCACCGCCGGTGTTCCGGCGGTGGGGCGAAAATCTCGGCGAACTATGCGCTACCAATAGCGCCAGTCGTCGCCGTCCCAGCTACGGTGCATATAGAAGCGGTCGCCGCTCCAATAGCCCCGGCCCGGATAGAATGTGCCTATGTCAAAATCGAGCACGACGTCGCGATCGCGGTCATAGAGATAGCGATCCCGCGCGCCATAATAGCGATGATAGACATTCGGGCGACAATCGCCGTAGATATTGCGGTGCCAGCCGTCGCCGCAGCCATCCCGGGCTTGCGCCGCGGGGGCGAAAGCCACGAGCGAAGCGACACCGGCTACTGTCAGGATAAGGGCTTTGCGCATCACAAACTCCAGCGCTGTTCGAGCCCGCCTCGCACCGAAATAACCGACATCCCACCACTACGGTTCCTCAAATGGACGAAATAACAAAGACCAAATTTCGGGAACAAATGGAGTCATCCATTAATAGTCTCGGTGACGAAATGAAATGGTCTGTGGACGGATCAAAGACGCGACAGGGGAGATGACTATATTCCCCCGGTATCGATATTCATCTCTGGTACATGAAATTATTACGCACGCATTACGAGCGTCGGTTTGAGCAATATTCGCGGTCGATCGCTAAAGATTCGTCGCGATCGCTCAAGGGTTCGCCCTCGTCCCGCGCACGGCACGACTCAGCCGATCAAGTCGTCCTTCGTCATCGCCGCCGCGACCGGCAGGTCGGGCAGCGCCGCAATCCCGGGCGGCCCTTCCCCGCGCCAGATCGCGCAGACCACCCCGACCACCTCTGCACCGGCCGCACGCACCAGCCGCGCGGCATCGACGATCGCGCCGCCCGTGGTGATCACGTCCTCGATCAGGACCACGCGCCGGCCCGCGACGCTGCCACCCTCGACGGCGAGACAGGTGCCATAGTCCTTCGCCTGCTTGCGCACGAAGGCCGCCGGCAGGCCCGTCGCGAGCGAAAGGGCGGTGGCGATCGGCACGCCGCCGAGCTCCAGCCCGGCGAGCACCTCGCTGCCCTTGGGCAGCAGCGCGATCATCTCGGCGGCGACGCGCCGCAGCAGATCGGGCCGCGCCTCGAAGCGATATTTGTCGAAATAGGTCGAGGACAGTTGCCCCGAGCGGAGACGAAACTCCCCGCGGAGCGAGGCGACGGTCCGGATATCGGCGGCCAGGGTCGGATCGATCATCGTCGTCCAACTGCCATAGATGCGTACCCCCTGCACAGCCATTGCGGATGCATGCTCGATTGACATCCGCCGCCCGCGCGACTGAGGTCGCCGCAGTGGCATCTGGCATTGGGGGAGAACCAGCATGCGCGCGCTCGCCGCCATTTTCGCATTCGTCGCGCTTGCTTTCGCCACGCCCGCCGCGCCCGCGCCGAAGCGCATCGAGGTGCGCGTCGTCATCGTCACCACCTGGGAATATGAGCCGAACGGCAAGAGCGTGATGGGCGAGCTCAAGGCCTGGCGCGAGCGCTGGCCGCTGCCGGTCGCCATGCCATTCCCCGAGGGGGTGCATTCGCTGCATTACGACCCTAAGACGCATGTCCTCGCCTATGTCACCGGCGCGGCGACGGCGCGGGCGGCGGCCTCGACCATGGCGCTCGGGCTCGATCCACGGCTCGATTTCTCGCATGCCTATTGGGTGGTGGCCGGCATCGCCGGGGTCGATCCGAAGATCGGCTCGGTCGGCTCGGCCGCCTGGGCGCGCTGGATCGTCGACGGCGACCTCGGCCAGGAGATCGACATCCGCGAGGCGCCGAAGGATTGGCCGACCGGCCATTTCCCGTTCGGCCGCAGCAAGCCCTACGAGCTGCCCGCGCCACCGCATCACGCCTTCGAGGCGAACAGCGCCTATCCGCTCAACGCATCGCTGGTGCATTGGGCCTATGGCCTGTCGCGCGACGTCAAGCTCGCCGACGACGCCAAGCTCGCCGCGCTGCGCAAGCCCTATTCAGGTGCGGCCGCCAAGCCGCCCTTCGTGCTCGAGGGCGAGACGCTGGCCTCGTCGCGCTTCTGGTATGGCGCGATCGCCAATGAGCATGCCCGCCGCTGGGTCGATTACTGGACCGGTGGCAAGGGCGTCTTCGCCATGTCGGCCGAGGAGGATAGCGGCATCATGCAAGGGCTGACCCAGCTCGCCGCCGCCGGCCGGGTGAAGCTCGATCGCGTGCTCGTGCTGCGCTCGGCGAGCGACTACACCGTCGGCCCAGCCGGCATGACCGCGGCCGAGCTCGCCGCGGAAGAAGCCAAATCGCAATTCCCCGCGATCGGTGCCGCACTGGAAAATCTCTACCGCACGGCCGCGCCAGTCGTGCACTATCTGACGGACCATTGGGCGACGACGCGGGACAAGGTGCCGGGGACGTGATCGATATTGCTACGGAGCGTGAGGGAGGTCTTCCCGCGACCCCAGGCCGGCTGGCAACGAGGCTCGCTGTTTGCCAATTCTGCGGAACCATCATCGGCCTAGCCGTCGCCTCGGTCATCGGTCGCTCTTATGGGCACTATCGGCCGATGTTCAGCACTTACATGGACGACCTCTTGGTGCTTGGTATTGGCGCATTGCTTGTATTTGGATTGCCGCTCGGAGGCGCGGCATGGATTATTCTCCTCCTGTTTGTGCGGCAGATCCTACAGCGGCCGTTTCTTTGGAGCGTCCTCCTTCCGGCGTCCTTATTGCGCCTAGGACTTTGGGCCTTCCCCATCGCGCGTTCGCAAGGCGTCTTTTGGATCGCGCTAATTCCGCTGTGTGCGACCTTTGCCGGCGTCATCTTCTATGCTTGGCAAAAGCTGTCGCGCATGTCCCCGCCTCAGGCGATTGGAGGTAGCAACGCTCGCATGGGTTGACGACTTTCCGGCGTCGGCTTTTCATCTCGCCCCGCCCTGTGCTCACCCAAATGCGCGCGGAAGAGTTTGACGATCGCGCCCTCACGCGCCTTCTGTTCGAGCAGCACGGCCCGCTGAGCACGCGCCTCGACGTCACCCATCGATCCGCCGAGGATGCTGCCGCGGCGCTGATCGACTGGATCAACAAGATCGCGCCTGCGCCGTACAAGGCGCAATAATGGCCGCTACCGACCGATAGTGGTCATCGAATTAGCTCACCGGTGCATGCAGCTCCGCTGGCGTGAATTGGAACACGCGCTCGGCATTGCCACGAAGGATCTTGCGCCGAACATCGGGCGACACGCCCTGCAGCGCCTCATCCGCCT
>Ga0207667_10002429_pt1 | contig 23325 bp, 14 predicted proteins | sample KBSCornC52_FD_184301 | JGI IMG/M metagenome (GOLD analysis project Ga0207667, IMG submission 184301) | Corn rhizosphere microbial communities from Kellogg Biological Station, Michigan, USA - KBS Corn C5-2 (SPAdes) (version 2) | ecosystem: Host-associated > Plants > Roots > Rhizosphere > Soil ...
ACCAGCACACCCTGATGGATGAGAGATATAACTTTCCAAAGCCTGTTTTAAAAAAGGATGATCGTCAGGCTCGGATCCTGATCTGGCTGGTTTCGATCATTGTGTTTACTGGGATTGCGTTTCTTTCGGGCGCCAAACTGAATATTCCGATTAATTTTGACCCTCATATTTTTGCTGCATTCAACGCTGTTATTAATTCATTCGTTGCAATCTTATTGGTTTTGGCCTTGATTGCGGTAAAATCCAAAAAGTATGTGCTTCATAAAAGGATTATGCTTACTGCCATCATTCTTTCCGTACTTTTTTTAATCTCTTATGTTTGCCATCATTTGTTAAGCGGTGAAACCAAATTTGGAGATCTCAATCATGATGGAATAGTAAGTCTGGATGAAAAAACCCTTGCCGGTTCTTTGAGGTATGTTTATTATTCTATCCTGCTTACACACATTCCGCTTGCCGGTATTATTCTGCCATTTATTTTATTTACAGCTTATCGCGCCCTGAGCGGTGATTATGAAAAGCATAAAAAACTTGCAAGGATTACGTGGCCAATCTGGTTTTATGTGGCTATAAGCGGAGTCGCAGTTTATTTAATGATTAGTCCTTACTACAATTAAATTATCGCAGATCTATTTTTCAGCAAACGAACAAATAGGATAGATTTATATTTTCATGTTGGAAGGCGTTTACCGTTATGTCCGTCATCTCTATATTTTTAGCTCTTTCGCAGGATCCCAAAACAATTTCTCAAAATCAACCACTGTATCGTTTTCTACTTTTATTTTTTCTTTTAATAATAGTTCTTCCATCAATGTTGGTGTGGCAAAATGAGCTTTTCCGCTTAGCATGCCATTACGGTTCAATACTCTGTGCGCGGGAACTTTCGGAGTAGCATTGTGTGCACCATTCATCGCCCATCCTACCATTCGGGCAGAACTTTTAGTACCAAGATAATTGGCAATCGCGCCAAAAGATGTAACGCGTCCTTTCGGAATTTGACGAACAACATCATAGACGTCCTCAAAAAATGAATACGACTTGCCGACTGAACGCGGCGTTTCTTCTCTTTTCATCTTATTGGTTTTCATTAGCAAAGGAAGTATTTTAAATGCAGCCAAAGAATAAATAACTGCTTTTTCTGGTTTTTCAGTTTACAAAAAATCTAATGATGTTTATTTAAAAGAAGAAAATGGTAAAATCGATGTATGATTTGTTTGTAAAGTGTTATTACTTTGTGAAACTATTTAAAAAGTTTCTCTACTAATTGTATTTAGAGCCATGGACAAACAAAATGCTTATAAAAGACTGTTGACAAAACATCTTTATTTCTCAAAGATGTTGTCATGTGCTGATTTAAGTATTTTAACAAATAAAAGCCTTCCCTTCACTACCCGTTTTTTAAATGAATTAATTGATGAAGGAAGTGTGATAGAGACAGGTTATGCAAATTCAACCGGAGGCCGCCGTCCTCAGATGTATTCACTGAGAAATGATTTGAATTATATTATAACTGTTGCAATGGATCAGTTGATTACCAAAATTGGAATCCTGGACATGCACAATAATGTGGTTGGTGAAATTGAGAAGATTGAACTTCCCTTAAAAGACAACCATCTGGCATTGCCACAATTAAAAGATTCTTTAATTGCTTTTATTGAAAAATCAGGTGTTGTTAAAGAAAAGGTTATTGGAATAGGAATCAGTATGCCCGGTTTTGTTGATGTTAAAAAAGGAATTAATCATTCGTTTTTGTTCAGCGAAAATGAGAGCATCATAACATATCTGCAGTCTGAAATTGATATTCCCGTATTGATCGATAACGACTCCAGTCTTATCGGACTAGCAGAGATGAGATTAGGAACGGCCCACAGCCACAAAAACGTAATGGTAGTAAATATCAGTTGGGGTGTAGGATTAGGAATGATTTTGAATGGTCAATTGTTTCGTGGCCACAACGGTTTTGCGGGAGAATTTAGTCACATCCCTGTGTTTAAAGATAACAAAAAAATATGCAGCTGCGGAAAGACCGGTTGTTTGGAAACAGAGACCTCCTTATTGGCAATTATCGAAAAAGCAATGGCTGGATTAAAAAGCGGCAGAATGTCGGTATTGAAAAACGTTTCAATTGAAAATGCCGAACAGGCGTGCCAGGAAATAATTAATGCTGCTTTAAAAGGAGACACATTTTCTGTGGAACTTTTTTCAGAAGCTGGCTACAACCTGGGTTTGGGAATAGCCATTTTGATCACCCTATTTAACCCTGAATTAATCATATTGAGCGGAAGGGGAGCAGCAGCAGGAAAATTATGGCTGGCGCCCATACAACAGGCTATCAATGAACATTGCATTCCAAAAATAGCTGAAGATACCCAAATCAAAATTTCGACTTTTGGTCGCAGAGTGGATTTAATTGGCGCGGCGGCATTGGTAATGGAAAATTATGAGAGGATTGAAGTTGCGTTGCCCGAAAGAAAAATAAAGACCGCTTAAATTTCTAAAAACAAAATCAAACATACAATAAATTAAAATACGATGTGGGATGCAAATTACATTTTCAAACGTCATTCTGATATTGTCATTTCACGGTCATTCAACCGTAAAATAAAAACAATAAGCAGCAGTTTGAACATTTTTATTGCCACTCATAAGAGCAAGTTGAATTGAAGATATTGACATTACTTGCTACAACCTCAATGAAATACATAAAAACGTATAAAAGCTTTCATCTAATACACACAAAACTTCAAACCCTATCTATTAAAAGAAAAAAAATTGCAATGAAAAAAATTACACAAAAATTATTGCTATTTGTATTGTTTATTTTTTGTGCAGCTTTTGCCTTCGCACAAAAAACAACAATAACTGGCATAGTCAATAATGATAAAGGAGATCCTGTATCAGGAGCCACTGTTCTCGAAAAGGGAACTACAAATGGAACCACTACTGATGCCAATGGCCAGTTTTCTATTAAAGCAGCGCCGAACGCTACTTTAGAAATTTCCATAGTTGGTTATAACCCAAAGGAAGTTGCCATCGCTGGAAAAAACAATATTGAAGTTGCACTAACTTCAAAAAACACGGAACTGACCGGTGTAGTGGTAACCGCCCTCGGGATTAAAAGAGAAGAACGAAAAATTGGATATGCTACGACAGAAGTAACTTCAAAACAAATTTTAAGAACCTCACCTACAAATTTCGCTTCCGCGCTATATGGTAAAGCTCCCGGCGTTACCATTAGTTCAAATCCCGGAGGCGCTACCAGTGCAGTGGGGATTCAAATTAGAGGTATTAATTCTATTGGCTATCAAAGACAACCATTACTGGTCGTTGATGGAGTAGTAATCAGAAACGGAGATGCAAACGATGATGGCTATTGGGGAGGTAATCAACGTTTGAACGGCAACGGATTGTTGGATATTAATCCTGAAAATATTGCCAGTATCAATATTTTGAAAGGAGCTGCGGCTTCTGCATTATATGGTTCTGATGCAAACTTTGGTGTGATCGTCATCACAACAAAAAACGGTGCCGGATCAAAAGGATTAGGAGTGGATCTGAATTTATCAACTAATATAGAACAGGTTTCGGTAACTCCTGATCTGCAAACAGAATATGGACCAGGATATGACCGTGCAACAAATATGCAGGCGTTTGGCGCTGACGATTCAGGTTGGATTCATAAGACAGTAGATGGAAAACAGGTCGAGTACCCCATTTTTCGTGCCTATGGGCAATTTGGTCCAAAAGTAGATGGCCGGGAAGTTTATTGGTGGGATGGACAGATGCGTCCTTATGTTTCGCAACCCAATAATTGGAAAGCGTTTTACAGGACAGGGGTTAGTTCCATTGAAAATATTGCATTAAGCAATGCTTCCAGCAAATACAACTACCGTTTTTCTTATACGCGGAATGATTACAAAGGAATTCAGATAGGCGGAAAAGATGAAAAGAATACTTTTAATTTGAATACGACATATCATATTACACCAAAACTGAGCACGGATGTAGTAGTTAGTTATATCAATGAAAAAACGCACAATCGCCCAAGACAAATTTATTATCTGACCAATAACTATGGAGGATTTTTCAGTCCGGTCGACTATATGGGCCTTTATTTTGACAAATACAAAACTTCCAAAGGATATAAATGGGTTGATTATAATAACACGACTTTAGACCCGGCAGAAGCACTTAAATACAACATCAGGGCAAAAGATTTCCTTGATTTTCTTTGGAATCAACTGGCAAATAGCTACGATGAAACAACCAATCGCCTGATAGCTTCTGCTACTCTTAATTACAATATCATCAAAGGACTTAATTTCAGGGGAAGAATCGGTACTGATTATACAGGTTATTATTTGGAAGAAAAAGATCCAAGTACTCAACCAATTGCCTTCGGAGAATCCGGATATTATGGTACCAATTCCAATAGATACAATTATTCTTATGGTGATTTATTGTTATCCTATCAAAATAAAATTACCAAGGATCTTAATTTCACTGCTTCTGTTGGTTACCAGGCAAGAAAAGAAGATTACCGTTATACCGGAGCTGGTACCTCAGGAGGTTTAACCACTGAAAACTGGTTTAGTCTCAGTGCTTCAAAGAATACACCAACTCCTGGTACCTCATCCAGAAGAACCCTGCTTAAAGACGGATTGTTTGGAATTTTGAATCTGGATTTTAATAATTATTTGTTTGTGGAAGGAACCATTCGGCAGGAGCGTACTTCCACTTTATTTCCGGGAAATAATGTGTTCTATTATCCGGGAGTAAGCGGTGCATTTGAATTGAGTAATGCCTTCCATTTGCCAGCTTTTGTTACTTATTCTAAATTAAGAGCTGCCTGGGGTATAGTGGGTAATCCTCCGGATATTTACACGTCCAATATTATTTATAATTCCGGAAATGTAAATGGCATACCACTATTATATCCACCTGCCTCAAGTTATGGAAACCAAAATCTGAAAAATGAAGAGAAACATGAAATAGAATTTGGCTGGGAAACTAAATTGTTCAACAACCGGTTTGGATTTGATGTGTCTTATTATAATGATAAAATTGTGAACCAGGTTCTTGGATTGACCATTCCTTCATCCACCGGGGCAACCAGTGTGCTCGTTAATGTCGGTACACTTCGCAACTATGGTGTGGAACTTTCATTAAATGGTACACCCATTAAAATGCATAATTTTCAATGGGATTCAAGACTAAATATAGCCTTCAACAGGAATAAAGTTGTTTCATTGATGCCAGGCCTGGACAGGCTAACCAGTGCAAATTTGGATAATGGATCCTTGTTAGTTGTTTCCCAGGTTGGTCAGCCCGCCGGAGATATTGTAGGTTACAAGCGCAAAGTAGATGCAAAAGGCCAATACGTCATCAATTCTGACGGTTATTATGATATCAATTTTGATCAACAGGTGAAGATGGGTAACATTCAGGCGAAAGCTGTTGGCGGCTTTATCAACACTTTTACCTATAATAATCTTAGTTTGAATGTTCTTGTAGACTTCCGTTACGGTGGCCAGGTAATTTCACAGGCGCTTTTGTACGGTACCGGGGCTGGTTTATATAAAAGTACACTTGCAGGAAGAGACGCAGAACATGGAGGTTTGGCTTACTATACCGATGCCAATGGTAAAAATGTGGCGGTTGCTGGCGGCGCTACTACAGGACCAAATGGCGAAAAAGTTTATCATGATGGAATAATAATAAAAGGCGTGACTACGGATGGTAAACCAAATACCACAATTATTGACGCTCCGGATTATTACCTGAATACGTTCACATGGGGCTCCTGGCCGGGATCTGGCTCTACTTCTACTTATGAAGCAGCGGTCTTTGACAACAACTATATAAAGTTACGCGAACTTTCTATCGCCTACACTTTTCCAGTTAAGCTGAGATCAAAATTAAAAATGCAAAACCTGACCTTGTCTTTATATGGAAGAAACTTGTTTTACTTCTACAAGACACTGCCAGACTTCGATCCGGAAGGAGGTGTAGGTACTAATTGGATAAACCAGGCAATATCTGTAGGATCAGGTACTGCTGCCACCAGGTCTTATGGTGCAAGCATTCGTTTAACATTCTAAATCATTTTGTAAAGAAAAATATATGAAAAAGATATTAGTCCTTTCAACGATAGTCCTTTTAGGAATAAGCAGTTGTAAAAAACAAGACTTTAGCAATTATTATTATAATCCAGAAGGGGCCGTTACTGCAAATGTTCCTTCTTTATGGGCTGGGTTATTTAATAACAACCGTGTCATTCCCAAATACTGGAACTTATACACTTTTTTGATTCCAGTATTGGGCGAGTATAGTCAAACAATTGGTTATACAAATGGAAATAAGATTTACGAACAACCGGTGAATTATACTCAAAACCGGTGGGATGATTATTATACCGGCGTTATGGCGCAATACCGTGAAATTGAAAAATATTATAATAAGCTTTCTTCTGATGCAGATAAAAGAGGCTATCAACTTTTTTTAGAAACAGCTCGTATTTTCTTTTATGATCAAACCGCTCAAATGGTGGATATGTGGGGAGATATTCCTTTTAAAGATGCAGGACAATTGAATGCAACCGGTAATATTTCTCTCGCAAAATATGATAATGGCAAAGACATTTACTCATTCATTTTAACTGATTTAAAAAGAATTTCGGATTATCTGGATACCGCAAACATTGATGCTTTTTACTTGAATCAGTTGAAGAAATACGATTTTGTTAATAATGGAAGCCTTGTTGAATGGGAAAAATATTCCAATTCGCTACGCCTGCGTCTTGCTATGCGTATATCTTACGAAGACGAATCCACTGCAAAATCCATAGCTCAGGAAATTTTAAGTAACTCAACAAAATATCCTTTGGTAGAAACTGTGGATGAAAATGTTCAGATTAAATTAACAGGAAATCTTGTATCTACCAGCAATGATATCCGCGAAGGTTTTGGAATTGATCCCTTTGCTCCAGGCAAAATGGTGGACAGCGTAATGGTTCCATCCGGGGATGTTCGATTGCCGGTTTACTTTACTGCAAATAAAAATGGCGAATATCACGGTGTTCCAAATACATGGAATGCGTCAAGAGTGACCGACTCTATAACAGCTAATTATTTTTCACGCTACGATTCAACCACTTTTACGCAAAACAATCATTTCCCGGGTATTATAATAACTTCTGCTGAGGTGGGTTTTTTAAAAGCCGAAGCATTTGAAAGATGGGGCGGGGGTGATGCGAAGGCAGCTTATGAGGCCGGAATAAGAAATTCAATTGAATATTATTATTATATAAATAGTATCAGTGATTGGTCCGGCGCTAAAGATCCGATTCCTTCAGATGCAGCAATTTCAGCATTCTTAGCAAACCCGGTTGTGGCTTACGGAACAGATAAACAGCAAAACTTGTTAAAGATTGCTACGCAAAAATGGATTGATTTTAATGTAATGCAAGCGCAGCAGGCGTGGGCAGAATGGAGGCGAACCAAGATGCCGGTTTTGTACTTTCCAACGGACGCCAGTTCCAATTTATCACCGAATGTGCCGACAAAATTATTATACCCGTCTACTGAATCTATCTTGAACTCGGTTAATTATCAATCAGTAAAATCAACTGATAATGTAACCAGTAAGGTATTTTGGGATGTAAAATAACAGCGTGCGACATACATTAAAGCAGATGAGCGGAAAGGTGTTTTTAAAAAAAAGCTTTTCCGCTTATTTGTTTGTTTACTGATATTGGTTGAAAGTGTGAATCTTAAAAAAAGTTGTTGTAGCAAAGGAATAAATAACCCAAATTTTGACTTTCATTCTCTAATCCTTATGAGTATTTTTATAAGTTCCTGATTCAAAATATCTGAAATGAAATTTTTTAAAACCTGTTCCCAGACATCGCTGATTCTTTTACTTGCGATTTTCTTTTACACAAATACATCTGCTCAACACAACGAATATTATCCGGATCCAAATCCGGTCATTCAAAAAAGATTAGAAGAATGGCAGGATCTTAAGTTTGGCTTGCTCATGCATTGGGGTACATATAGTCAGTGGGGAATAGTAGAAAGCTGGAGTATTTGTCCTGAAGACCTCAGTTGGGCGACAGGAGGAAGAAAAAAGGGGGTAGCAGACAGTTACGATGAATATGTGAAAAAATATACGAATCTTAAAACGACTTTTAATCCAACCAAGTTTAATCCTGAAAAATGGGCCGAAGCAGCAAAAGAGGCGGGAATGAAGTATATGATCTTTACTACCAAACATCATGATGGATTTTGCATGTTTGATACCAAGTATACCGATTACAAGATTACGGATAAGGATTGTCCCTTTTCAACAAATCCACGGGCGAACGTAACAAAAGAAATCTTTAACGCTTTTAGAAAGGATAACTTTTGGGTAGGAGCTTATTTTTCAAAACCGGACTGGCATAGCGATTATTATTGGTGGAAAAAGTTTCCTCCAAGCGATCGCAATGCGAATTATTCCACACAAAAACATCCGGATCAATGGAAAAAATTTGTGGATTTTACTCACAATCAGATAAATGAATTAATGAGTGATTACGGAAAAGTGAATATTCTCTGGCTGGATGGAGGCTGGGTACGTACAAAAACAGATGAGGAAGTCAAAGAAGCACTGTTAGATACTTCTGAGGGGTCAAGATGGGCACGTAATCCTCAAAGCCAGGATATCAATATGCCTGGATTGGTAAAAGAAGTTAGAAGTAAACAGCCGGATGTAATCGTAGTGGACAGGGCGGTTCCGGGTGAATATCAAAACTATCTTACTCCCGAACAACATATCCCGGAGACAGGCTTGCCTTATCCATGGGAAACCTGCATGACTATGGGAAATAGCTGGAGTTATGTACCTGGTGATGTCTATAAATCTGCCGATGTTCTTGTTAATACTTTAGTTGATATTGTAAGTAAAGGAGGCAACTATTTATTGAATATTGGTCCAGGTCCGGACGGTGAATGGGATCCGGTTGCTTACCAGCGTCTTAAAGAAATAGGAGCTTGGATGAAAATAAACAGTGAAGCAATTTATGCGACAAGAATGTACACCGTTTTTTCAGAAAATGAGCACGTACATTTCACACAGTCGAAAGACAAAAAAACAAAATTTATTTTCTTGTCAGGCTTCCCGGACAGCGGGAAAGTTTTGATTACAAAAATGTCTTTTGAAAAAAATACACAGGTAAGGATGCTTGGATCAAATAAAAATCTTAGCTGGAAAAAAACATCAGCTGGAATTGCAATAAATATTCCTTCAAATTTAAAAACGGCAAGCAGTTATGTTTGGGTCTTAAAAATCCAGGAAAAATAAAACTTCAGCAAAAGCAGTTCTTAAATTCGTTAGAAAAGTATGAAAAGGTTTTTTTTTATTGTGCTGGCCGGCGTATTTATCGTTAAGGTGAATGCTCAATCTGTTTTGCCGTATAAAGATTCTGCATTAAGCATTGAAACAAGAGTGAACGACCTGTTGTCGAGAATGACTCCTGAAGAAAAGTTCTGGCAATTGTTTATGATACCGGGAGATCTGGATCATGCACAACCTGGTCAATATAGCCACGGTATTTTTGGTTTCCAGGTTAGCGCGGTTGGTAATGATGCGAATGCGGCTCAGCAAATGCTTCAATATGGCACAAAAGAAAATGCAGGAAGTCTGGCAAAAAAGATTAACGCCATTCAAAAATATTTTGTCGATAGTTCGAGATTGGGAATTCCGATAATCGCTTTTGACGAAGCGCTGCATGGATTGCTGAGAGCAGGTGCTACTTCTTTCCCACAAGCGATTGGCCTTGCAGCTACCTGGGATACAACTCTTATGGCAAGAGTAGCCACAGCAATTGCAACCCAAACCAAAACGCGTGGAATCCGTCAAGTGTTATCACCGGTAATCAATATTGCAAGTGATGTGCGGTGGGGACGTACTGAAGAAACTTATGGTGAAGATCCTTTTCTCACTTCAGCAATGGGAGTGGCTTTTATGAGTGCATTTGAAAAAATGAATATCATCACTACTCCAAAACATTTTATCGCCAATGTTGGAGATGGAGGCCGTGACAGCTATCCGATTCATCTCAACGAGCGGTGGCTTGACCAAATTTATTTTCCGCCTTTTGTAGCTGCCTTTAAAAAAGCGGGTGCAAGGTCTGTAATGACAGCATATAATTCTTTAGATGGTATTCCTTGCTCTTCTAATCAATGGTTGCTTACTGATATTCTAAAAAAAAAGTGGGGGTTTGATGGCTTTGTAATTTCAGATGCCAGTGCCGTTGGAGGAGCTGAAGTTTTGCATCATACCGCCAAAAATTATCCGGAATCAGGTAAACAGGCAATTAATGCCGGCCTGGATGTTATTTTTCAAACCGATTATAATCATTATAAATTATTTATTCCACCTTTTCTGGATGGCAGTATTGATTCAAATACTATTAATGAAGCAGTGAAAAGGGTCCTGAAAGCTAAATTTGAGCTCGGTCTTTTTGAACATCCTTATGTACTTGAAACAAATTTAGAGGATGCTCATCAACAAGCCGCTTATAAATCTTTGGCAAGAAAAGCAGCAGTAGAATCTATTGTATTATTAAAAAATGCGCGGCCAATAGGCCAAGAAAAAAGCGTTTTACCGTTGACCGCAAAAGTAAAATCGATCGCGGTAATTGGCCCTGATGCTGTAGAAGCGAGGCTTGGCGGATATAGCGGACCTGGAAATGGTAAAATAAATATTTTGGATGGAATTACAAAAAGGGCAGGTGGAAAAATTGAGGTAATGTATTCGCCAGGTTGCGGAAGAACTACAGAAGAGTGGATACCGATTCCCGGAAAATATTTAAGTAACAATGATAGTAGTTTAAGCAGGCAGGGATTGAAGGCGGAATATTTTAATAATGTTTATCTGGAGGGGGAGCCTGTTCTTACAAAAATTGATGATTCCATCAATTTTAGCTGGACTTTATATTCCCCCGGGCGGCCTGTAAATCATGATTTTTATTCTGCAAGGTGGACTGGTTTTTTAAAAGCACCGGAAGGCGGAACTTTCAAAATTGGTTTGGACGGCGATGATGGTTTCCGGCTTTACATAAACAATCAATTGGTAATTGATAACTGGCAAAAGCAAACCTATAGCACCAAGCTTGCAAATTATCATTTTGAGAAAGGGAAAGAATATAAGATCCGGATAGAATTTTTTGAACCTGTAGGCAATGGGCATATAAAGCTGATTTGGAACATAGGAGTACCAAATGATTGGGAAAATAAAATAAAACAAGCAGTGGCAGTGGCGTCAAAAGCGTCTGTTGCAGTGATTGTAACCGGCATTAAAGAAGGTGAATTTCAGGATAGAGCGATTCTTTCTTTGCCCGGGCACCAGGAAGAACTAATCAGGCAAATTGCTGCTACGGGAAAACCGGTAGTTGTGATATTAACCGGTGGAAGTGCAATTACCATGAGTAGATGGTTGTCAAAAGTAGATGGGGTTTTGAATGTATGGTACCCCGGAGAAGAAGGTGGCAATGCAGTAGCTGACATTTTATTCGGGGATGAAAATCCGGCCGGTCGTCTTCCGATTACTTATCCTATTTCAGAAGGTCAGCTTCCGCTCATTTATAATCATGAGCCTACCGGCCGTGGCGATGACTACAACGACTTATCGGGCTTGCCGTTATTCCCTTTCGGTTTCGGATTGAGCTATACGAAATTTGAATATAGTAATCTTCGTTTTGATAAAAATAATATCAATAAAAATGATTCTACCGTTGCACGGTTTACTTTAAAAAATACGGGTCCGGTGGCCGGAGATGAAGTCGTGCAATTATACATCAGGGACTTGCTTTCTTCTGTTGTTAGGCCAGTGATGGAGCTAAAAGGCTTTCAACGTGTGCACCTTTTGCCGGGTGAGGAAAAGGAAATCTCTTTTAGCATCACACGCGATTTGTGGAGTATGCTGAATGCAGAACTGAAGACGGTTGTAGAACCAGGAGATTTTAGAATTATGATAGGTGCCTCATCCCGCGACATTCGTTTGAGGCAAATATTGACGGTTCAGGAATGATAAAATTTTCAATTTTTTTGAGAAAATGTTTGTTGCAAAAAAGCATGTGCTCTTTATATTTTTTCAACAAAACAGGAAATAACTTTATTTCTTTGAGTACTGGAAGATTATGAGTTTCATTTCCAATCTCATTTTAATAGTGTCATAATATTATCATGTATTAGTAAAATAAGAAAATTAAAGCAGCAGTTTATTGATTTTTATTGCCACTAATAAAAGCCCGTTGAGTTGAATGGCCGCAAGTTACGTGGATACTTGCATATGTTTTTATTAAGTAGCTTTTGATATAGAACGTTAACGAAATAAATTAAAAATGGTTTACAAATTCTCAACATATACGAAAAAAAGTCAAAATCCGAATTATTAAAAAAGAAAAAAAATTTCAATGAAAAAAATTACACAAAAATTGTTGCTGAGTGCTTTTCTGTGCTTTTGTTTTGCAATAGGATTTGCTCAGCAAAGGGAAATTACCGGAACAATTAAAGACAAAAGCGGAAAGCCGTTGCCGAATGTATCAGTGCTTTTAAAAGGCACCACTCAGGGAACCACTACCGGCGCGGATGGAACATTCAGCCTTTCTGTATCAGGAGCCAGTCCTGTTTTAGAAATCAGCTCCGTTAACTATAACACCCGCGATGTACCTGTCGGAAAAGAAACAAGTTTGGCTATTACGCTGGAGAGTGGCTCTACCGCTCTTCAGGAAGTGGTTGTTACAGCTCTTGGAATCCAAAGATCGAAAAAGTCATTGGGATATTCAGTTCAACAGGTTTCCGGCCAGACATTGACAGAAGCAAGAGAACCAAACCTGGTAAATGACCTCACCGGAAAAGTATCCGGGCTCCAGGTTGTTCGCTCCGGCAATGGCCCGGGCGGCTCCTCTCAAATTATATTAAGAGGTAATAACTCATTGAGCGGTACTCCTTCACAGCCCTTGATTGTTGTAGATGGTGTGCCAATGGATAATTCTACCGGCCGTGTTGGCATTGGCGCTACCAACGACTTCTGGAATCCTTCGCTGGATATGGGGAACGGATTGAGCGATATCAATGCAGATGACATTGCGTCTGTAACTGTGTTGAAAGGCCCGGCAGCAGCAGCCCTTTACGGATCGCTTGGCGGTAATGGCGTAATATTAATTACTACCAAATCAGGTAAAAAGCAACCTGGTTTGGGAGTTTCAGTGTCCTCATCAGTCGGTTTTGAAAGCATTTTTACCAGGCCAAAAATGCAGGATTCTTATGCTCAGGGTTCTAATATGTTGTATGATTCTTCTTCCACTTTAAGTTGGGGACCGAAAATAAATGGTCAGCAGGTAATAGATTGGAGTGGAAAAACAGTAGCATTACAACCATATGATAATTCGACTGCTTTTTTTGATCATGGAATTGTTTCTAACCAAAATGTATCTTTTCAGCAGCAGTTCAATTCAACATCGGTATATGCTTCTTATAATCGATTCGACGATAAAAGCATCATTCCAGGCTCTAAGATATCACGTAATAATCTGACTGCAAGAGCCGTTTCGAAGTTTGGCAACGAAGGTCATTGGACATTAGATACCAAAGTTCAATACATTAACGCAACCGCAAATAATCGCTCACTGGAAGGGCAAAACGGAAGCATTTTCGCCACCATTTTCAATTTACCAAGAACATTAAATATTCTGAATTTCAAAAACCCGCTGGATTCAAATGGAAATATGTTCTGGTGGCAAAAAGGATCCGGTATGAATCCTTATTGGGCTACAAAATACAATTTGAACAATGATACACGTAATCGTTACTTGTTGTATGCTACTCTCCGCCATGAATTTACATCGTGGTTATCAGCCGAGGCAACAGCAGGAGCGGATATGTACACAACCAATACAGAAGCAAAAACATATGCCGGAAGCCCAAGCAACAATAGTTACAGCATCGGTTCGCAAAGTTATCAACAGACGAATTATAGTGGTATGATCACTGCCAAAAAAGATAATCTTTTCGGGAAATTAGGTGGGTCACTAATGGTTGGAGGAAATTTAATGGCGTGGAAAAACAGCGCTATAAGTATCAGTGCGAATCCATTGAGGGTACCGAATTTATTTTCTGTAGGAAATTCTGTTGGTCAGCCGGGAGTTAGCCAGATTTATAGCCAGAAAAAAATAAATTCTGTTTATAGTTCACTGGCTTTGAACTATGACAATTATTTATTTTTAGATGCTACATTCCGCAATGACTGGACTTCAACATTGTCTCCATCCCATAACTCCTATTTTTATCCTTCTGTGAGTCTCTCCTATGTATTCAGCGAAATGTTCCAAAACCTGCCCTCCTGGTTTAGCTATGGTAAAATTCGTGCTACATATGCCGAGGCCGGTAATGACATGGATCCTTATCAACTTTACAACACGTATTCGATCGGTACAGATCCAAACGGAAATACTACCGCATCAAGAAATGGAACTTTGTATAATGATAGCGTAAAAAATCAGTTGATGAAATCTTATGAGGCAGGACTTGAATTACACTTTCTCCGTGATAGATTAAGCTTGGATGTTTCGGTTTACAAACAAAACACTTTTAATCAATTGATTGCCCTTCCAATGGATCCGTTGAGTGGCTATGGATCTTTTATCATCAATGCCGGAAATGTTCAAAATACGGGAGTAGAAATAACAGCGAATGCCCGCATCCTCACCAATCCTAAATCTCTTAACTGGAATATGACGGTGAATTATTCTCACAATAACAATACAGTACCTTCTATTTATCCCGGAATAAACAAATACCAGCTGGGCGGCTTTGATGTGATGCAGATTTTGGCAGTTGCAGGTCAACCTTATGGTGAAATATATGGAACAAAGGTTTTAACCGTTACAGATCCTAAAGATTCCCATTATGGTCAACCGATTCTTACTGCCAACGGACTTCCGCAGGCAACGACAGATATTACCAGGCTGGGAAACCAACAGGCCGACGCTTTAGTAGGGGTTACCAATGCGTTTTCTTACAAAGGATTTGGACTTTCCGTACAACTTGATGGCAGAATAGGTGGAAAAATGTTTTCACAAACTTTGGACAACATGGAGAGAAATGGCACTGCAGCGATTACAGTTACGAATGGCAACCGCGATTCAATTCTCGTGCAAGGAGTGGTAAAGGATCCAAACACAAACCAATATGTTCCAAACACAACCAGGATCTCAACTCAACAATATTGGGGAGCTACAGCAGGTAGGGGAAATACCGGTATTACAGAAACGAACCTGTATGATGCTACTAATATCCGCATCCGGAATATTCAGTTAAGTTATAATTTCCCAAAAAGGTTGTTGGAAAAATCATTTATTCAAAAAGCAATTGTTTCAGTTTCATGCAACAACGTATGGCTGATTACCAGCCACATGCGTGGGCTTGATCCTGAATCATCCTATGCAACCGGAACGACCGCCTATGGGTTTGAAAATGGAAGTGCACCAACAACCCGTACTTTTTATATCAATCTTTCCTTGGGATTCTGATCATTCACTTATTAATTTAACAACATGAAGAATATAATTAAAAAAACAGGCTTAATAGCAACTACAATCCTGCTGTTTGCAGGTTGTAAGAAAATTACCGATATAAATACCAGTCCTACTGCAGCGAGCGCAGATCAGGTACAGGTAGAATATTTCATTGATAACTCCATTATTCACGCCCAAATGAACCCGGGAGTTTCGGAAAGGGCTTTCGTACTTTACTGGGTACCCGGAGGCCGGCAGATGGCAGATGCCGATGGTGCTACGTTTTCTGTCGCTGACTACAACGACGAATGGATCGGAGAGTACTATGATAACCAATCCGGAGCATTAAATACTATTAACAGCGCAATAGACGTAGCAACCCAACAAGTTGCAGCAGGAACTGAAAAATATTATACAAATGACCTAATTCAGGTCTCTCGTATCTGGAGAGCTTATCTGATCAGTGAAATGAGCGATAATTTTGGTCCAATGCCGACCCAGGCCTTCCAGGGAAAGAATCCTGATTTTCAGGATGTAAAAACTGTTTACTACTATTTGCTGGACGAATTAAAGGATGCAACCTCTAAGTTAGACATTACCATTGCTGCTGTACCGGCAGTCGTTGCCAATGAGGATCCGGCCTATGCTTTCAATTTTACCAAATGGCAGGCGTACGGCAATTCCCTTCGCTTGCGCCTTGCGATGAGATTATCCGAAGTTGATCCTGGAAAGGCTCAATCAGAATTTGAAGACGCAGCGAAAGGCCCTTTGTTGACCGATGCCTCTCAAACCTTCCAGATACAGGAAAAGCCGGGATGGGATGATCTGTCAGGAATGTACAGCCGTTGTTGGTATCAGTTACCGGAATCTGTAACTTTCAACAACCTGGTTGTAAATTTAGGAAGTGTTACTTCTGCCGAACAAATTCCTTCAGTGATCAGCGACCCTGCTTCACAAACAACAGCAGTTGCAAACATTAAACCAGCAGATTATGCAGGACAATACTATCCGGTGCAGTTAACCACAAAAACGAATAACCCTTTTTCTGCTTATTGGTTAGACGGATTACCTCAAGCGATAGATCCAAGAGCATACCAGATATTTTATATTCCGGGTAACAGTAAGGATGCTTCTTTCCCAAATGGGACATGCGGAGCTGTGAATTCAAATACCGTTGGTTATGTGAAGGATCTTAGTGGAAAAACGATCAAAAATATTGATGCCAAATTCACCTGGAATGGAACTCCAGACGGAAACTGGGGATCCAAGGGTGGCGTAGTCGACGGATTATTTCAGGCTATCAACATTGGCGCTGCTACCAGCATGGTTCCTTCTTTGCAAAACAAGTTCCGAACACAAACAGCAAAAAGAGTGTTTTTTGCACCGTGGGAAACATATTTCCTTTTGGCTGAAGGTGCAGTAAGGGGTTGGGCAACACCGGTTGATGCAAAAACAGCTTACGAAACCGGTATTTCTAAGAGCTTTGATTATTGGGGAACATCCAAATACCTGGCAACTTATTTGGCTTCTACCGACTATAACAATGATGGCACATCTGTCAATTGGGATAATACTACCGAACCTGGTAACTCGCATCAAATGAATTATGTGGATGGAATCACCGGAGCAGCTGGTACTGTAAATATTCCTTATCCCTCTAATACAATTTATAAGAATGGCACTGTGAGAAATGACCATCTTACAAAAATCATTACTCAGAAATATATTGCGCAAACTCCATGGCTGCCTTTGGAAACCTGGAGCGACCACAGGAGACTTGGTTTACCATTTTTTGAAAACCCGGTGCTTGAAGCTCCAATTCAAACCCTGCCAGCACTTACGAATTCGAATTATATGACCAGCAGTCAACAGTTTTTCCCTCAAAGGATGAAATATCCCTCAGGGTTGCAAAACAGCAACGTTAATGGATATAATCAGGCAGTAAAAGAGTTAGGTGGACCAGATGCTACGCTGACACCATTGTGGTGGGCTGAGCATTAAGTTGCCATTTACCTAAATAAATGAAAATTGAGAACCAATCCCTAAAAAGATTGGTTTTCCTTTTTTCCTGACTAGGTGTGAAAAGGATAAATAAAAAAAGAGATAGGTAAGAAAAAGTTGCTCACGGAAATGAAATTGGAAACAGGAATGTAGGTGAGTTTATTAGCATGGATCAATCGGATTGCTTTTTCAAAAAACAACCCACCGGTAAATAAGAACGAAGTAAAATGAAAGTAACAATCCGCAATATTTCTTTGTTTACCGGATAAGTGCAGGCGTAATTAAAAACCATTATGCTCCATCCACACTTTTAAAAGATCCATCCAGTTGTCTTTTCCGTCCAGCAAATGGGTTCCAAATCCATGGCCGCCATTTTGAAAAATGTGCATTTCGGCAGGCACATGATTTTTTAATAATGCCTCATAATATTTAATACTATTTTCAGGAGTAACACCATTGTCGTCATCTGCAAGAACCAGGAAAGTAGGTGGAGTATTTTTTGTTACCTGCAGTTCGTTTGAAAATTCTTTTATTAAATCTTCTGAAGGATTTTTTCCGAGCAGATTTTCACGGCTTCCCATGTGAGCGAGTGAATCGGTCATGCTAATTACAGGATATCCAAGAATCGAAAAATCAGGACGTAAAGAAATATTTTTTGGATTCTGGATGTAAGATTTTTCAAAATGAGTAGATGCGGTTGAAGCAAGGTGGCCGCCGGCAGAAAAGCCCATAATCCCTACTTTTTCTGGATTTATATTCAATTCATCTGCATGCACTCTTACATATTGCAAGGCACGCTGCGCATCCTGCAAAGGCCCGATTGATTTATCTTTCATAATGGCATCGTCAGGCAAACGGTATTTCAAAACGACTGCAGTGATCCCCCATGAATTTAAAATTTTCGCTACTTCCGTTCCTTCTAAATTATACGCGAGAATACTATAACCTCCACCTGGGCAGATAACTACAGCTGCGCTTTTCTTGCCTGGATTCGGAGCTTTAAAAATCTCAATTTCAGGAATGGACACTTTGCTAATCCTGATAACACCATCTTTTCCTGTATCAGCTTTTTCTTTGTAGTTCGGATCAGGCTTGCTGTTTGGTACTTCTTTATATAAAGGAATAATGCTTTGGGCGGTTGAAACAGAAAATGACATAATAGCAAACGTTAGAAAAAGTAAAGGTCTGAATTTATTGTAAAGAATGTTGTAACAGGAAAAAACGCTTTTCTTTTTCATTCTTGTATTTTTTATTGATTTCTAAATTGCTCTGTCAAGGTGCACATAACCGCCATCCACGTGTATGATCTGCCCCGTCGTATGACTCGATCTTTCTGATAAAAGAAAAACAACCATGTTGGCAATTTCCTCTGGTGTTGTCATTCTTTTTTCCAGTGGAATTTTTCCTGTAATTGATTTTAATTTTTCTTCCGGATTTTCAAATGTTTTAATCCACTTTTCATATAGCGGAGTAAAACATTCTGCAACTATCACCGCATTTACCCGGATATTATATTTCAATAATTCCACTGCCCATTCTCTTGTCAGTGCATCACGTCCTCCGTTAGAAGCAGCGTAAGCAGACGTATTTCCCTGGCCCGTTTCGGCAGTTTTAGAACCGATGTTTACAATCGATCCCTTTGATTTTATTAAATAAGGTAAAGCATGATGCGCCATCAGGTAATAATGCACTAAATTTTTATGTATCGAAGCGATGAAATCTTCATAGCTGCCATGTTCCAAACCAACTCCATCATTTACCCCGGCATTATTTACCAAACCATCAATTCGGTTATATTTTTCAACAATCTTTTTTATTGCATTCTCACACTCTTCGGGTTTTGTTAATTCTGCTACTACCTGAAACCCTTTGCTATTGATACTTTCAAGCGTTTTTAAATTATCTCTTTCATTTCTACCCACGATAACCGGTATCGCATTTTCTTCTGCCAGTGTTTTTACAATTCCTTCCCCAATTCCTTTCGCGCCGCCCGTTACAACGATGACTTTATTATCAAGATGAAGATTCATTTTTTGTGTTTAGATGGTTTAGGAATTTAGATTATAAAATTTGATTGCATTTGTATCAAATACTTTTTGCTTTTCTTCATCAGAAAATTGCAACATATATTTTTCCAGTAAATTTTTCCATTTGTTATAAGTGCTACTCAACAAGATCACCGGCCAATCGCTTCCAAATAAAATTCTGTCTGTACCAAAAGATTCAAATACTACGTCAAGGTAAGGATATAAATCTTCGGTTTTCCATTCGTTCCATTTTGCTTCTGTTACTAATCCAGAAACCTTGCAATAAACATTTTCATTTTTGGCAATTTCTTTTATTTCAATTTTCCATTCATTTATTTTCTGATCTCTTATACAAGGTTTGGCACAGTGGTCAAGGATAAATTTTTGATTGGGATATTTATTTACAAATTGAATCGCTTCTTTTAACTGATTTGGATAAATGAGGATATCGTAGGTAAAATCAAAACTTTTTAAAAGTTTAATTCCATTCACGAAAGCTTCTTTTCTTAAAAAACCATCAGACTCTGCCTGTACTATATGTCTGAATCCTTTTATAACAGGATATTCAGACCAGTAAAGCAACTTATCTTCAAGATTCTTATTTTGCAGATCTACCCAGCCAACAATGCCTTTTATAAAAGGGCTCTTATTTGACAGTTGCAACAAAAAATCCGTTTCATTTTCGCTTTGGTCGGCTTGCACTGCAATAATTCCTGTTACCCCATTTTCGTGCAAAACAGGTTGTAAATCTTGTAGAAAAAAATTGCGTTGCAGCAATCCCATTTCATCAGTAATCCATGCATCTTTTATTGGATTGTATTTCCAGAAATGGACGTGGGCGTCTACCATGCTACATAATTATTTGGTCCAGTTTTTTACAAGTTGTTTTTGTGTTCCAAGCCCATCGATTCCCAATTCTACTACATCTCCGGCCTTTAAATAAACCGGCGGATTCATTCCAAGTGCAACGCCATGCGGAGTGCCGGTAGAAATAATATCGCCAGGCAATAAAGTCATAAACTGGCTGATATAAGAAACAACCTGAGGAATATTGAATATTAAATCGTCTGTATTTCCATCCTGCATTTTTTTCCCATTCACGGTAAGCCATAAACGCAAATTATTTACGTTTTCTATTTCGTCTTTAGTAGCCAACCACGGCCCAAGTGGAGCAAAGGTGTCGCAACTTTTTCCTTTTACCCACTGGCCGCCGCGCTCTATCTGAAATTCTCTTTCACTTACATCATTATGCAAGCAATATCCGGCTACATAATCCATTGCCTGATCGCCCTCTACATAACTGGCACGTTTTCCTATAACGACCGCCAATTCTACTTCCCAATCTGTTTTTACTGAATTTTTTGGAATGATAATATTATCATCAGGACCGCAAATTGCTGTTGTAGATTTGAAGAATAAAATGGGTTCTTTTGGAATAGCAGCGTTTGTTTCTTTGGCATGCTTTGCATAATTTAATCCAATACAAATTATTTTGGAAGGCTTATAAACCGGGCATCCCAATCTTTCTTTTGAATCTATTTCCGGTAAATTGTTTTCTTCGATAATTTTTTTTAAATTATTTACACCATCATTTGCAAAAAAATCTTCGTCATAATCTTTTATAAATGATGACACATCGTATCTTTTATCCTGAATGATTACTCCAGGTCTTTCATTTCCAGGCTTTCCGAAGCGTATTAATTTCATAATGCCGTTTTTTTTAATTGGTCAATTTTACTTGACCGGTGGAAAAAGAAATAAGTCGTTTTTCTGTTTTTATTTTATTTATACCCCAAAATCTTCAACATACTTGCCGCGCTTTGTTCTTTGGCATATTCCCAATCTACCAGCTTGCCATTCTTATCATAATCAAGTACAATGTATTTTGGAGAAGGTATCAGGCAATGTTTTATGCCGCCATAACCACTTATTTGATCCTGGTAAGCGCCCGTATGAAAAAAGCCCACGTAAAGTGGTTCGCCGGTTCCGATTTTCGGTAAAAAGACTTCATTGATGTGTTCCTCTGAATCGTAATAATCGTGGCTATCGCATGTGATGCCGCCAAGCGTTACCCGCTGATATTCATTGTCCCATTTATTGACCGGAAGCATCAGGAATTTTTCCCCAATACCCCATGTATCAGGCAAAGTGGTGATGAAAGATGAATCAATCATATACCAGGTTTCGCGGTCGTTTTGCATTTTTTCACCAATCACACTGTAAATATGCGCCATGCTTTCCCCGACCGTATAACTTCCAAATTCTGTAAAAATATTTGGCATCGGTACCTTGCTTTTTTTGCACGCAACTTTGATGTTTCTGACGATTTCGTTGATCATGAACTGGTAATCATAATCAAAGCCCAAAGAATGTTTTATGGGAAACCCACCGCCAATATTTATTGAATCTAATTCCGGGCAAATTTTTCTGAGCTGGCAATAAAGATTGATTACTTTATTCAGCTCGCTCCAATAATAAATGTCATCTTTTATTCCTTTATTCAAAAAAATATGAAGCATTTTTAATTGAAACTTATTTTCAAATCCTTCAATTTCATCTACATAAAATTCCAGAATGTCTTTTGCCCGGATTCCCAAACGCGAAGTGTAAAAAGGAAATGTTGGTTCTTCCTCCGCTGCCACCCGAATGCCAATATTAAAAGGCACTTTTACTGATTTTCGATAGGCTTTCAGTTCTTCTTTATTATCTAATACAGGAATGACATTTTTAAAACCGGAATTGAGCAGTCGTGCGATTCTGCTCGTGTATGTTTTTTGTTTAAAGCCATTACAAATGATGAATGTTTCCTTGGTGATCTTTTTTCTTTCAAATAATTTCAGAATGATCTCGATATCGTATGCATAGGATGTTTCAAGATGAATGTCATGTTTCAATGCTTCCTCAACGATGAAAGAAAAATGGGAGCTTTTGGTACAATAGCAATAATTGTATTTTCCTTCATACTTATGCTTTTTAAAAGCATGCTCAAACATTTTTTTAGCCTTATTTATTTGCATGCCTATTTTTGGCAAATAAGTGAACTTGAGCGGCGTTCCATATTTATCTATCAGCGCTTTTACATCTACATCATTGTATTGGAGATAACCATCTTTCAGATCATAACCTTCCTGCGGAAAATTAAATGTTTGATCTACAAGATCACTGTAAGTGTTATTCATTCAAAATTTTTAAGGCTTTAAAAATATTTACAAATGTAATAGAATGCAGAATATAATGGCGAATTGTATGGAGTATGCCAATGATGAATTAAGAATGGATAATTAAGGATCACGCATAAAAAAACCGTCTCGATTTTTTCGGACGGTTTTAAAGAAATTTTGAAAGAATTATTTTACTGACAAAATCAGGTTTTTAAAACTCTCAGGCTCATTCATCGCCATGTCAGCGAGAATCTTACGGTTCAAACCGATATTTTTCTCATTTAATTTATGAATGAACTGGCTGTACGTCAATCCTTCTTCTCTTACAGCTGCGTTAATACGGGCAATCCACAAAGCACGGTATTCGCGTTTTTTTAATTTGCGGCCAACATAGCTATATGTCAACCCTTTTTCCATTACATTTTTAGCAACGGTATAAACGTTTTTTCTTTTTCCGTAATAACCTTTGGCGGCTTTAAGAACTCTTTTCCTTCTTGCCCTTGATGCTACTGCATTTGATGAACGTGGCATATTTTAATATTTTTATTTTTTTTGAAAATTGTTGATAGGAAGCGAT
>Ga0207667_10002437_pt1 | contig 23292 bp, 24 predicted proteins | sample KBSCornC52_FD_184301 | JGI IMG/M metagenome (GOLD analysis project Ga0207667, IMG submission 184301) | Corn rhizosphere microbial communities from Kellogg Biological Station, Michigan, USA - KBS Corn C5-2 (SPAdes) (version 2) | ecosystem: Host-associated > Plants > Roots > Rhizosphere > Soil ...
TTAGAAAAATTTGTCATTGCGAACGCAGTGTGGCAATCGCGAACTATGCATCTTCGCCCTGTAAAGTGTGCGATTGCTTCGCCGCTTATCAGCGGATCGCAATGACACATTTTTATATCAATAATAGCGATGGGTTTCAAACCCATCGCTATTATTGATGAGTTTACTCCGGCAACTCCCTCAAATAAATATCCCTGTAATAAATGTGATTGCCGTGGGCTTGTAATTCAAGCTGTTCCTTAGGGAATATAGGTAGTTTACGGTCCCAGTAATTATCCAGAACAGTATTATCCACCACCAGTACCCCGTTCAGATAAACGGTTACTTTATCGCCTTTCATAATGATGTGGAAGTTGTTCCAGTCATTAATAGCATTGTCGGCTAGTTTAAGCGGTTTGCTTTGGTGAGCCTGGTTATTGTATAAACCGCCTGAGCCTACCTGTGCGCCAGCATCTACACGGGAGGTATCCCAGATCTGTACCTGTGGCGAACCACGCAGATAAACCCCCGCATCACCTTTTGGCTCGATCTTCCAGTCTACATATAATTCGAAATTGCGGTATTGTTTGACGGTACATAGGTTTTCGCCTTCGCCGCTAAAGTTCAGGATGCCATCTTTTACATACCAGCCTTTATTCATGATAGAATCAGCCTTGTGTTGTTCTTTGGCCAAAGTAGCTGCATCCATTTTGCTGCGGGTGATCGGGTTACCAACCAGGCCTTTCCAGCCGGTCAGGTCTTTATTGTTGAATATCGGCGCCAGACCGGGATCAGTTGGCATCTCAGCAATAAACTTACGTATCGCTACTTTTTCGTAGTCGCTGTCGCCACCTTTTTTAAGCTGGATGGATTTATTCAACCATTCTTTCACCTCGTTGCCATAAAAATATTTATCAGATACGGCTATACTCGATACGTATTCGGCAGCATCAGCTTGTAATTGCGGATCATCCAGATATTTGGCGATAAACAGCAGCGCAGGGAAGGTTTTATTATTCGCAGTTTCTTCCAATATCAACTTTTTCTGCGGAACGGTCTGTGCTACGTCCATGGCATCACGCAGATAGATCACTTTTTCATCAGCAGGGTAATTCGATTTGCTGATGGCGGCTACAAAACCACGTAGTGCCTGATCTTTTAGCTTGTCATCTGTTGTTTCTTTGCTGATGAGGTATAACTCAGTAGCCGCACTTACATCTGTCCACTTAGAAAGCGCGGTAACAGCAGCATATTTGGTGAAATTATTTCCGCTGGCATAAGCCGAAGACAAAGCTGCAAGTGATTTCTTGTCACCGATGCTTGCAAGGATATCAAAATACAAAGGTCTCGTGTCAGCAGGTGCTTTATCCATTTCTTGCAATACCATTGTACTCTGATTTGATTTGTCCTTAGCCTGACTGAGAACAGCAATGATTGCTTGTTGCAAATCACTTGTTTCAAGGGCAGCACTTGCAGGTGCTTCTATTCCACGTCCCCCGAACATTGACAATAAATAATTTAGGTTATCCGACCCCGCCAATTGTTTTAATGATGTATAAGCAGCAGCACGAACATTGGCATCCTTGCTGTTCAGTAACGGCGTTACAATGTCAATCTTACTATGAGCCTGGCGTGCAGCCAAAACATTGATCAAAGCTACTTTACCATCAGCCGACATATCGGGCAATGCATTAGCTACTTTGGTTACCACAGTCGGGCCTTTCATGATCAGCAATGCATTCTGCACAGCGGCGATCTTATCTGAATCGCCGGTACGCATTACAGTTAGTAAGTTACCAATAGCTTTATCCTGGCCTATCTTTCCGGCAGCATCAACAGCCGCTATCACTACTTCTTTATCCGGGTTGTTTAATTGTTTCTCAACTGCAGGCAAAGCGGTAGCAGGGCGGGTTATGCCCAGCATTTTGATGATTGCCACTTTTTCGTCTGTTCCGGCTTTTGCCAATTCGGCTGTCCACAAAGCAGTTGTGGTTTGTGTGACATAGGGTTGAGCGAACTTCAATGCCGCATCACGGTACTGCGCGTTATTGTTTCGTGCAGCAACGATCAGCATTGGCGTACTCTTGTTGCCTTGCAGGTCAACCAATATTTTTAAAGCGGCTGTTTGTGTCTGCACCTGGTTAGCTAAACTTGCTTTAGTCTGTAAGGCCTTTGCCAACTTGGTTGCGGTTACTGCATTTTTTGCGCCGAGATTACGGATGAACATCACATAGGCAGATGTCGCGTCAGTAACATCATAAGTATACTTAGCCTGGTCAGCCGCGTTTGCCATCAGGTTGATGGAAACCGGGCTGGCGATATTGGCCAATGCGTACAAAGCAACCTTGTCAGCCATTTTATCTTTGCCGATTTGGGCTGAAATGCCATGCACCGCCAACGCATTTTTGCTATCACCCAAAGCCTCTATCAGGGTTATTGTACACTTACCCTGTGAGCCGCCCAAAGCTGATAACAAAGCTGCTTTTGATGCTGTCGTGTTGATCTTTACCAGTGCACGGGCAGCAGGATCGCACAGGCGTTCATCACCCAAATAACCTTTTAATGATGGCACTGCATCATCCTTCCCGATCATCTGTAGCTGACTGATAATAAAGGCCTGATTTTCCTTGTCGCTTACTTTTGGTAAAGCAGTGCAGTAAGCTTTTACTGCAGCAACACGCCATGGCTCTTTCGTTCTTTGTGTGATGTAGAAAGAGAAACCGCTGATAGCGTCATAAATCTTCGTGTTATCTGCCTGACCGGGTGCCTGCAGCATTTCGAGCATCTTTACAATGCCCGATTCGCCCAAAGCCATGGTTTTTTCGGCATTGGCGTTCAGGTCGGCTTCCTTAATGGCAGGTTCCTTGTCCAGTATGGCGGTGATGCCGCTATCCTGTGCTTTTGCAAGCGTGGCGAACAGCGACAGTACGGCAATTGATGTAAATATTTTTTTCATGATTGTGATCTCAAACTTGAATTAAATGGTCCATGGTCCGCGAAGCGGCGGGAATATTAAACGGTTTGCACCTTCGTCATCAATAAACTCCTGTTTAACAGGATCGAATTTTAACGATCGTCCTAAACGGAGCGCCGCTAAACCCATATTGATGATGGTGCATGAACGGTAACCGTTCTGCTCGTTCAGCGCAAACTTCTTCCTGTTCTTTACGGCGTCGATAAAATCAACCACCTGTGGTTCAGGATCAGGGAATGCGGCCAGTTTTTTCTCCAGGTCTGGTATATCCGATTTAAAGCCCGGATATAGTTTTCCTTTTGGTCCTTCAATATAAGGTACGCCCTCTACGGTGCCTTCGCCGTCAAGAATGATCTTACAACCATCGGCATAAGTATAAGTGATCTTGCGCCAGGTGCCTACTGCATCCATATTCTGTTGAGGAGCATCCAGTTCAACACTGATCGGACTGGTATCATCCTTACCCAGGAAATACTGAATAGGGTCGATATAATGCTGACCCATATCGCTCAAACCGCCGCCATCATAATCCCAATAGCCACGGAAAGTTTGGTGTACACGGTGCGGATGGTATGGTTTATAAGGCGCAGGGCCCAGCCATGTTTCGTAATCCAGTTCAGGCGGAACAGGCATTTGAGGCAGATTGGTTTTGCCTACCCAGTAAAACTTCCAGTCGAAGCCTGTGTGACGGCCTACAGTAACAGTTAACGGCCAGCCAAGCAAACCGCTTTCAACCAGTTTCTTGATCGGTTTTACGGTGGTTCCCATTCCGTAAAAATTATCTGAGAAACGGAACCAGGTGTTCAGCCTGAAAATACGTCCATGCTGCTGTACGGCTTCCATTACGCGTTTACCTTCGCCAATGGTGTGGGTCATTGGTTTTTCGCACCAGATATCTTTTCCGGCACGTGCCGCGTCAGCTGCCATAATACCATGCCAGTGGGGAGGCGTAGCAATGTGAACAATATCTACTTCCGGCAGTTGGATCAGCTCGCGGTAATCGCTAAGCATCTTTGCGCCGTTGTTCAGCATCGTTGATACTTCCTGCAGATGGTTCTTATCCACGTCGCAGATGGCTACTACTTTGGTGTTGCCGTAGGGGATATGGTTGCGCCCCATACCGCCTACTCCTATAATGCCCTTAGTGAGCTGATCGCTTGGGGCGATGTATCCTTTACCCAAAACAAAACGGGGAACAATGGTAAAAGCCGCTGCCGCAATAGCCGACTTTTTGAGGAACTCCCGCCGGGTGTCTAATTTCTTTTCTTCCATTAAGTGGTTGATTAAGTTGGATTAAGTTAGAATAAGTTGATTGGGTTGGATTAAGTTGATTGAGATGGAGATTAAAACTTAATCAACCACTTAACTCAATCAACCTAATCAACTAGTTCAGTTCACGAATAAAGATGTTTTTGTAATAGGCCTTATCGCCGTGGTCTTGCAAGGCAATTTCTCCGGTTTTGGCTTTGCCGTAGTCGGGATAATCTTTCCATTTGCCTTCGGTGCGTTTCTTGTTCCAGTCGTCGCTCCAGGCTTCGAATTCAACTATCTTTTTGCCGTTCAGCCAATGCTCTACGTGGCCTTTTCTGAAAACGATCCTGCTCTGGTTCCATTCGCCTACGGGTTTTAGCACCTTCTGATCGTTAGCAGGTTGCATTGCATAGTCAGCCCCAGCTTTTTGCCAGTCTTCCAGTTTTTCAGGGAAACCTATGTCATCTATGATCTGGTATTCAGGCCCTGTTTCATATGAACCATGCCATTTAGCGCCTTCCTGCACATGGTATAATACGCCGCTATTGCTACCCTTATCTACTTTCCAATCCCATTTTAATTCAAAATCGGTGTATTTCTTGTCGGTTACAATATCACCACCTGATGCATCTTTGGCGGTGCCGAGGCATACCAGTGCGCCGTCTTCCACCTCCCAGCTCTTAACCGGGCCGGTTTTATTGTAGTTATGCCAGCCTTTCAGGCTTTTGCCATCAAAAATGCTGATCCAGCCTGTGGCTTTGCTTACAATAGGTTTCTTGGAATTTGGAAGGGTGAAAGCTAATGAGGCTGCACCGATCAACAGGAATACCGGTAGTTTGAATTTGGTCTTCATTTGCGTTTTTTAAGAGGTTTAATAAGTAGAAACAGTTTTTTAAAAACTATCAGGGTAAATTTAAAATATTCGGGATAAATAGTATCCCTTTTGTTAAATATTTAGCCAGTACGTCCACTTAATCACCAACTGCCTGTTTTTAGGAGTATAAGGTGACGGGATAGAGTTCTCGCCATATACAATAAACAAGTCGGACGCCGGCTTATAACGCCATTGGAACCTGGTGTTGATGTTCATGTTCCGCTGCTGATCACTGTATTGCACATAGGTTGTAAAATAAAGGGTATTCGTAAATGTAATATCCACTTTAGGGCCGATCAGGGTAAACCGTGTATCACCATAAGGTGCGGGTAAACGCAGATCAGTATAGGTCCCGTTAACAGCAATATTTACATAGGGCTGAAAACGATAGCCAAGCGTTCCGCTAAAGGCCAGGCGGTGACCATTATCATAGTAACCGCCAAATGTACTTTCCAATTGATAGGTAAATACACTTTGCGGTTTAGAAACCATCAGGATATCCATTGAATTGTAATTGTGTTGTGTTCCTATTGCAAGAGGTTGCTTACCTGTATTTGTAGGATCAAAAGGTTGCTGCAGGTTCACATAATCATTGATACCCGAAATAGTAATGGTGCTACGGTCGCGGAAAGTAGTGATAAATGAAAGCGCGCTTTCATTATCCGTTCTGTTAAAGCTTTCGTTAAAGAAGTAATTCGAGTTAGCCTGGATACCATAACTTAATACAGGAGTTTTCTTCGGGAAGAAGTTGCGTAGTATCAGTGGGTTAATCTTGATATAGCCCACGCGCGGTACGTACCCCACAGCAGCGGTATAGTTTTTGCCAACATATTCTTCCTGCAGATATAATTGCCAGTATTTACTGAAATATTGGAAGTGATCGGCTAATACCAGGTCATGACCGTCTTTTCCGGGTGCGAATGATTTCAAGCCTAATAATTTGCCTGTCCACATGTTACTGGTAGAGGCGAGATTGAATTCTACACCAACATTGCGGTTATAGTTGTTTGGTCCGATAGAGCTCCCATTAGGCGCCTGTGTTACTTGTTGGTTCACAAACATAAACCCGATATTGGAGCGGTCCAATACGCGGCGTTGCATAGTAATAATGCCATAGTTACCGGCATTCAAGTTGCTGGATTCAGAGGCTCCAGTTTGAATATCCATCACACCCATGCGCCAGTCCTTATCCAGTTTGCCTGTCATTCTCGCGCCAAAATCAATGGGCTGGTTCAAGCCGATACGCCTTGAAAAGAACGGACGGATATCTGTGTAGCCGAAGTTGGCAAACAAGTCGCCATTCTCCAGGAAAAACTGTCTTTTTTCAGGAAAGAACAGCTCATAACGACTTAGATTGATTACCTGCTGGTCGACATCAACTTGTGAAAAATCCGGGTTTACGGTCATATCCAGGTTGAGCGATGGTGTTAAGGCTATCTTAGCATCGCCACCAAATTCTTTTTTGAAAGCAGCCGAGGTATTAGCCTGGTAATCTTTGGTAACGCCTGCTAAAGCATAAGGGATAATGGATACGTTGCTGCTGGCAGTAGGCGGCTCCTCATCCCAAACTAAAACACCCGTATAGGCAAGAGACGCAGTAGGAAATTGGCGCGGTACCGGTGTCCATGACGATTTCTCAGCGCTTTTCAGGTCATTACGACTGAAGTTAATGCCCCATTCTTTGATGCCTTTTTTATATCGGATACTTTTAAAAGGAATAGCTGCTTCAAATACCCATTTGTCCGGATAATTTTTTACTGCCGATGTCCATTTATTATCCCAGTTCAGGTCGACGCTGCCGCCCTGGTACATACTGCCGTCCCATTGCCCGCCTGCAGCGTTTGCGCCGAAAGTAAAGCCATCGGTCCGGGCATCAAATGGGTCGATAAAGAAAATGAAGTTGTCGTTTTTTACAAAGCTAAAGTCGCGCTTCATCGATTCTACCATATATGGCCCGTGCACAGGCGTATAGCAAACTGCCAGTATGTACAGGTTTTTGTCATCATAAGCCATCTTCACCGTAGTAGGTACTTTAGCCAGGCTGGTATCCATCGGCAACACCATATGGAAGTTTATTGCCGAGTCGGCGCGTTGCCAGGCAGGGTCATTATCTACCCCGTCAATAGTTATATCTGACGTGGCACGCCGGATATGATATTTATAAGAAGCGTTTTTTTTCTGTGCTAATGCACCGATGGTCAGCAGACAACTGAATAGTAGAAGGGGTATTTTAAAGCAGGAGGGGGCGTAAAATCCTTTCAATATGGCGTGTTATAAGGGTTGAAAAAATAGAATAATTGGAAGCCCTTAAGATAACAGCAAAATTCGTTTTTTTAAAAAGATTGTGTATTTGATACAAATTATTTACAAAGTAGGCAATTGCACGGGAGTGAAGTGTAACATCTGTAACAGCTGTAAAGGGGAGTTACACGCGTTACAGTGTTACAGTATAAAATGACAATCAAATATGATCGCAGGACTCTGTCCGGTACTTATTGCAGAGATAATTTTTTATACCCAGAATAAACTTTAGGTATGTATACCCGGACAGAGTCCTCCATTTTCATCTATTGATTTAGGTCGCCCTTCGGAAGACTTAAACCAGTGAGGGGAATAATTTATACTTTCACATGAAAATTTAATTCAATGAAAGGTCTATTCATTATAGGTGAAATAATTGCAGGAATAGGCTTATTCATATTTTTAATGTGGGTTACTATTAAAAAAATAAAAAGATTAGATAAGAAATCTAAAAAACCATACCTAGATCACGGAGATTAGGTTTTAGCTACTTAATATATTATCTGACAACTCTACTCTTCGTTATTTAATAGCTTATTAATAAAATATAAATGAAAATTTATAATAAGGCTTATTTCTTTATTGGCTTTGTGATTATAGCTGTTCCTAATTGGTTCCCACAATACCAGCATATTTCTCGCTATTTGATACAGTCGGTCGGTATAGTTTTAATGATACTGGCATTCATAAAACCAAAAGAGCGTAAAAAAAAGATTGTTCAAACTAACCCTCAGGAAGGAGTGAATTAATATTTGTATCATCTTGTATCAGGACTATACAGTTGCTAATCAGGTGTAACATCTGTAACACCTGTAAAGGGGGTTTACACCTGTTACACGTGTTACAATTAAGCCCTCATACTTGCCTGCATGGCGCTTTTTTGATATCTTGGGCTATATGAAATCAGTCTTACAAAATATACACCCTATTTTCTTTTTAATATTGGCCACCACCCTCGAGGTAAGCGGAGATGCACTGATCAGAAAAACCATGTACGAATATTCAGGCGTTGCCCGTATTGGTTTTGGATTGGTCGGCATGCTGCTGCTTTTTGGTTATGGCTTCTTTTTGAATCTTGCCCCGGTTGAGTTTGGTAAGGTGGTAGGGTTATACATTGCTACGTTGTTTGTAGTCTGGCAGATCATTACTTATTTCACCTTTAAAACTATCCCTTCATTGCCTGTTATAGTAGGCGGCTCCCTCGTGGTTCTGGGCGGGTTGATCATTACTTTCTGGAAAGTTAATTGAAGCTGTTTTAATGCAATTGACCGTGTTTAACATGCAGCTTGGTATATTCGCTCTGTATAGCATGCGATTGCATCGTTGCGCGGCTCACACCGTCCGCCTTGCGCCTGGCAATGACACGTAGGTAAGTAAGCGGTCAAGGCAGCAAATCCGTTACCTTAGAGTGTTTCCTTTTAAAATACCTGCGGAAATCCAGCACGATGCCGGCGAAGAAGTAAACTATCAGCGGGAAGCCGACGGCGAGAAATGACGAATAAATAAAAAACAAGCGTATTTTATTGATAGATATATTAAAGCGCTCGCCGATGTAGGTACAAACGCCGAAAGAGTATCGTTCGAAAAATGTGATTATCCTTTGCAACATATCAAGCCATTCTAAGTATTTTATTTCCAACGCCGCATTGCAGGCATTTCTTATGATCGCAGTAATTATTTTTTAACTCCAATAACGCCTGCGAATCAAAAGCGGTATTAACCTTTATACCAACAGAATCAAAATTAGTTACGATTTTGTTTTGCTCGGCGGGCAATTTTTCCAACAATTTAAGACTTCTGTTGATAAAGTACTCCTGCTGCGTGTGTTTGCCATAACTAAACAGGAACAATACAAAGGTATTCAATAATAAAATATCAATGGAAGATTGTCCCAGACTTTTTCCTATTGATTTCGATTCCGCATCAAAGCGGTAATGTGTTTTCCAATAGGTGTTAACCTCCAAACTGGTAAATAGTTTTCTTAGCGCATCAGTGTCCTTAATATCCAGTACTTTAGAGAACAGGTGGTTTGATTTGACGATCAATGCCGCAAATTGTGCCAGGCGTATAGTCGGAAAGTTCTGGGGGCGCAACCGCATAAATTTCCACAGGTGTTTCTCGATAGGCTGAAGACTGTATTTTTTTTGCAGGAATTTATATTCTTCTTTTAGGTTTTGCGGGTATTCATCCTTCAAGTCATCTTCCAAAAAACCAGCCTGGCCGAATATCAGCGCCTCTATCTGTAGCGGATTGTTTTTATGCTTGCCTAAGGTAAGTTGTGGCAATGATTTGGCCATCAACTCGAAAGGTACGGCATTGGTTTTGAACCCAAATTGAGCTGCCAGGAACTGGTAAAAGGTTTCTTCCCAATCGCCGCGGTTAACTTCGAGGGCTTTCATTACGGCAATAGAACGTTTTTCCAGCCGTTCAACCAAAATACGGGTTAACCAGTTGCGCAGTGTAATATCGTCTACATAATGGATGCTGCCCTCGCAGGGAATGATCTGCTGATTGCCATAAATGAGATGGCGATAGCGGTTATATAAGTCAGGTGATATACGGTTTTGCAGTTCCAGCGTGGGCAAGCGTCGGCCATCGGGCAGTGTGATCGGCTCGTCATCGCGGTATACTACATGCAGTATCACATTCGCATAGGCTTTATCATGCGTATGGTGGTGTTTATGCCAGTCGGACGAGTTGATATGCAGTTCCACATTTCCGGCCCAGGTGGTATCTGCAATGCGGATGCGGGCATTATGAAAATCGGGACCTGAATCTTTATTAGGCAGCCCGGCAGAAAATACTTCAATGCTTTCTCCGGCAGTAGTTTGCAGGTTCTCGCGGTCAAACAGGCGGAATTTCCAGATGTAAGTGATAAAGTCTTCGGTAAAAAACATTGAGACAAGATAGGGATAATGCTATTATTTTAAAACTTATATTCGGATGTTTATGAAAGGATTAAAATTGACATATCAAATTTCACGGGAAGTCAATATCGGTGCAGCAGAGGTCAAAGGATGGATCATGTTAGGGTTAAAAGACGAAAGCTACAAAGTAACAAATCTAGAAAATAATGCGATTCTATTCGACGGCCAACCAGGAAAGTCATTTAAAAGACTTGGTAAAGGAAAAATAGAAATCAATGGTTCAGTTTGTGAGAGTACTATTGTACTTGAGTACTATATCGATCTGTTAGCTCCATTAGTGTTTTTTGCGCTCACGCTGGGTTTCGGAATCCATTTTGGGGTATATTCGTTTCCTATCATTGCTGGATTGGCGCTTTCGATCCAGGAGTTTATACGAAAATCGGTATGGGCAGGTGTCGCCAATAGCTTGTTGGATGATATATTAAATGACTACGAGCATGAATCAACCGAACACAATTAACCGCATCAAATCGATCATCGGTGGCTCATTGGGCAACCTGGTGGAGTGGTATGATTGGTATATCTATTCTTTTTTCTCACTATACTTTGCGGCGACCTTTTTCCCGAAAGGCAATCAAACCGTACAACTGTTGAGCACCGCAGCGATATTCGCCATAGGCTTTTTAATGCGCCCCATAGGTGGTTGGCTGATGGGTACCTATGCTGATAAAAAAGGAAGAAAGGCTGCATTGACTTTCTCGGTATTGTTGATGAGTATCGGCTCGCTTATTATTGCCATTGTACCCGGTTATAAGCAGATCGGCATAGCAGCGCCCATCATTTTATTGCTATCGCGAATTATACAAGGCTTAAGTGTAGGTGGAGAATATGGCACCAGCGCCATCTACCTGAGTGAGATGGCCACCAAAAAGCATCGCGGGTTTTATTCAAGCTTTCAGTATGTCACGCTCATTATGGGTCAATTGATCGCCTCTGGGTTTGTGGTTTTATTGCAAAAAGTATTTCTGACAGAAACAGAGTTGCACGAATGGGGCTGGCGCATCCCTTTTGTATTTGGGGCGATACTGGCCGTTACAGTAATGTACCTGCGCCGCAGTTTGCAGGAGTCTGCATCTTTTAAAGAAGAGGATGCAAAGAATGAAAGAGGCACTATAGAGGCTTTAGCTAAGCACCCAAAAGCAGTATTAACCGTAATCGGGCTGACCATCGGCGGTACTGTAGCCTTTTACACTTTCACTACTTACATGCAAAAGTTCCTAGTCGATACGGCAAAGTTTAGCAATGCAGATGCTGCTTTAATATCAACCCTAAGCCTCGTAGTGTTTATGCTATTGCAGCCGTTGTTTGGCTTGCTGTCGGATAAGATCGGACGTAAACCTTTGCTTATCGGCTTTGGTATTGCCGGGGCATTAGCGACAGTTCCTATAATGACTACTTTAGGCAATACAAAAGAGATCTGGCCTGCATTTTTACTGGTGATGTGTGCCTTAATAATCACCAGCGGCTATACTTCTATTAATGCAGTTGTAAAGGCTGAGCTTTTCCCGGCACAAATACGGGCGTTGGGCGTGGGCTTTCCTTATGCAATAGCGGTGTCTATATTTGGCGGTACGGCTGAAACTTTGGCGCTCACCTTTAAGCAAAATCATCATGCGGATTATTTCTACTGGTACGTAACGGGTTGTATCCTGATATCATTGATCGTCTATATTGCAATGGGAGATACTCGAAAGTATTCTAAGATAGAGGATTGAGCGGGGTTTGTATTTGTTAAAGATAACAGCCATCTTTATGGAATTACCACATCTTAACCCCCAGATAATGTTCCCATTTTTTAAAGAAATTATTCGCGTTGGTGCGCTTGAGCTCAATTTTCTGATGGACGGCAAAGATACCGATGGTACGCTTGTTCAGTTTGAGATGGTGATACCGGTAGGGGCGAAAGTTCCGGCGCCGCATTACCATGTTACGGTTGATGAAACCATTTATATGCTGGATGGCATTTTAACGCAGCGTGTGGGCGATCAGATCGTAGAACTAAAGCCCGGTGATACCTGCTTCATCAAGCGCGGTGTTATTCACGGGTTTGATAATAAGCATAACCAACCGGCGCGGGCGCTTGTGACGCTTTCGCCGGCTTCTATCGGTCCGGATTATTTCCGGGAGGTTGCCGATGTACTTAATGCAGGAGGCCCGCCGGATATACAGAAAATATTGTCCATCATGAAAAATCATGGTCTCGAACCGGTTAAACCTGCCTGATCATTGGGCCACCAACCCTGATATCACGTTGATGCTTAGCGCAACTATGGCGGTGTTGAAAGCAAAAGAAATTAAACTATGCACTAAGGTATGGCGTCGTATTAATCTTGAGGATATTTCAACATCAGATACCTGGAAGGTCATTCCGATAACAAAGGAGAAATAGGCAAAGTCAAGGTAGTCCGGTTCTGGCTCATCCGGAAATTGCAAACCACCGCCTTTGCGCGGTGAACCATCGTCTTTATTGGTATCATAATATAAATGGGCATAACGCATAGTGAATATGGTATGCACCAATGTCCATGAAACAATAACCGCAGCCATAGCTAATAATACATGACTGGCAACCCCGGACGATGCGTGACCCTTGGACGATTTCAACAAAAAGACAATTGCTACCAGGCTAACGACAGAGGCAACGATCACGAAGAGAAATAGCAGGTACCGGCTGGAGTCCTGCAGTTTGGCAATTTTTCGTACTTCCAGGGGGTGCGACCAGAAGATAGCCATCCAGTCCAATATAATAATCGTCAGCGCGAACACTATCCAGATAGATAATACCTGCGCAGGCCATGAAGTAGCTTTGGGGAATAAAAAATAAGCGATAGCACTGAATACAAGTGCAATCAATAAACGGTATTGTGCATCCATACGGAATAGCAGGGCACGGTTGGTTGTGATTTTTTGGGGCATATCAATGCTAATCTACGATTAATCTTCGTCAATTATTTCAGCAACCCGGCCTACCTGTCCGTCTTCCAGGCGTACTTTTATCCCGCGCGAGTGATACGCAGAACTGGTAAGCAGGTCTTTAACAATCCCCCTTGTCCTCTTCCCGCTGCGTTGATCCTTTTTCAGGATGATATCCACTTCCAGGCCGGGATAAATATCGCTTCTGTTTTGACCGTTCATATTTTGGGATTACACCGATTTTGAAATAGTTTACACCGATTATGCTACAAGATTATCGATCGCCTTTTGTACTTTATCAAAATTAAAATTCGCCAGCAATTTATCCATTGATGCAGTAATCTCAGCATTGTTCAGATTGCCGATACTGCCTTCATGAGTATGGTTTACTTTCTTGTCTGGATTAAAATTACCTTGTTCAATAGCCAAACCAACTTGTTTATAAGCATCGCGGAATGGCGTGCCGTCCAGCACCATGCGGTTAACTTCTTCCACGCTGAACAGGTATGCATATTTCGGATCATTCAGAATATCTGTTTTTACTTCGATGTGTTGTAACATGAAGGTTGCCATGTGCAGGCAGTTCTTCAAATCAGCAAATGCAGGGAAGAGTAACTCTTTTAATAATTGTAACTCACGATGATAGCCTGATGGCAGGTTGGTAGTCATCATCGCAACATCATTCGGAAGTGCCTGCAAGCGATTGCATTTGCCGCGCATAATTTCCCATACATCCGGATTTTTTTTGTGCGGCATAATACTGCTGCCGGTGGTGAGCGTATCCGGATAGCTTACAAAAGCAAAGTTCTGGCTCAGGTATAAGGCCTGGTCCATGGCCATTTTTGCTAAAGTAGCACCGATATTGGCAATAGCCTGCGCAATAATACGTTCAGTTTTGCCACGCCCCATTTGTGCATAAACTACATTGTAATTTAGGTTATCGAAACCAAGCAACTCAGTAGTCATGGTACGGTTTAGCGGGAAAGACGAACCATAGCCTGCAGCAGAACCTAAAGGATTTTTATTGGTGATCTTATAAGCTGCCAAGACAGTTTCCAGATCATCAGCCAAACTTTCGGCATAGGCGCCAAACCATAATCCAAACGACGACGGCATAGCAACCTGTAAATGTGTATAGCCGGGCAGTAACACGCCTTTATGTTTTTCGCTTAGTTCGATAAGCAATTTGAACAGTGTATGGGTTTCTTCTACTACTTCCTGTAACTGACTACGAAAGAATAGCTTCAAATCAACCAGCACCTGGTCGTTACGCGAACGGCCGCTATGAATTTTCTTGCCGGCATCGCCTATGCGTTGGGTAAGCAGCAGTTCAACCTGTGAATGCACGTCTTCGACACCTTCACCGATACTGAAATTTCCGGCTTCAATATCTTTGTAAATGGCTTTCAATTCTTTCTGAACAAGATTCAGATCAGTCTCATCCATCAGTCCAATGCTTTGTAGCATGCGGGTATGAGCAAGTGATCCCAGCACATCAAAAGCGGCCATTTGTTCATCGAACTCGCGGTCGCGCCCTACGGTGAAGTTTTCGACTAATTCGTTAACATTGGTGGTTTTTTGCCATAGCTTGCTCATCTCGATTTACGATTTACGATTTGCGATTTTAGATTTGCCAAATTTCAAGCATATTAAAATCAGAAATCTATTTGGTACTACGCAATGTATTTATTGCTGCGACAATTATAGAAAGAAGTTCGTTGCCTTCCTTGTAAATCGGAGTGATTTTTTCTTTTATTTCTGAATTCAATTCAACCAGCAATTCCATAAAGAATAAAGTCTCGTCTAATTCTTCTTCTACAATTTTCAATTTATTGATGAAATCAGCTTTGGATTTGGCGCGACAAGCGGCCCGGTAATTTGCGCCTGTTGAACTCGCACTTCGATTTAATTGGTCAGCATAATTACGATTTACAATATTGTTTGGGAGACTTAAGACTAATTTCGCGTTTGCTATCGCGTACTTTTTAGTCCTTAAAAGCATTTCCTCTTTTTTCATACTATAACATAGATAAAGTTTAGACTGCTAAAATAAATCGTAATTCGTAAATCTAAAATCGTAAATCAAGAAGTTCATACATTAAATACGCATCACCCGCACTGCCCCTCTGTTCAAACCCACATTTCTCTAAAGCATTGATCGATTTTAAATTATCCGCTCTTGTTTCTGCGACTATCGTTTTCAGTTGCATAGTTTCAAATCCAAAGCGAATCACTTCTGTCAGCGCTTCACGCATAATACCTTGTCCCCAATATTCGGGCAGCATCTCGTAGCCAAGCTCAGCTTTGTTCTGATCTTTTACAATATGCCAGTAAAGGGCCGTGCCAATCAGTTTAGGCTCATTTTTTAGAGCGATGGCCCACATTATCGTATCCTTATTGTTTTGCGCCTTCAAAATATTATTGATGAACTTCAGACTGTCATCAACTGATCTGGAAGGCTCACGATCAAGAAACTCATTCACCCTCGGATCGGTACGTATCTTAAAAATTTGTTCCGCATCGCTTGCTTGCAATTCGCGCAGAATAAGACGATCGGTAATAAGATTTGTAAATGGTGGGAAGATCATAGGTATTCAGGTTTGATTTCTCCGGTCAGCATATACCCGGCAATTTTTAAACCACCTTTAGTTAAAGTGGCTTTTGACGCTTTATTCGTAATGTTGCAACGAGCGGCAGGAACCCTGCCGGCGTCAAAGCAGGCTTTTCTCAACTCCTGTATCATCAGACTGCCGTAACCTTTACGGCGTTGATCTTCGCGTACTTCCATGTATAAATCGGCAAAAGGAAAATTATAATGCAATAAGAATCCCCCTGTGGCCACTATTTCGCCATCAGCCTCGATCACATAGTCCCCGTCAGGTTCGCTTTTATGATCGAATGATTGATCGCCAATTTCTTTTTTGCGAAAGATAGCCCCGGGAATATTTAGAAATGCAAACTGGTCATCCTCAAAAAGAATAACATCGGAATTGACCTGGCTTGAATATTCGAAGATCATTGATGAAAGCAAATGCTCGTTGCTCTGGCATTCAATATAGTTAACGCCGGAGGTTTTTATGAGTGTTTCAAAAGCGCTATTTGAATATTTCCGGTTTTCGGGCGTAAGGTAAAATTCGAAAATGGCATCTCTTATTGAAAGATCATCCTTGCCTTTTATGGAGCCATAGCCAATCTCCGCACCATCTACGGTAATTAAATAAGAGTCGGTCCAACCACGGACATGACAGGCATCATACCTGACCTGGAAATTATTTTCTTGCAGAAATAACGTCCTTAGCGGCAGGATATCTTTTAAGCTGACTTTGTTGATTTTCAGGTCCATGTCAGACCTAAAATACCATTTCTTTTTGACTAAATAATGCTTTCGAGCATTTTGATGTATAGGTCGATACCTTCCCCAACCTCATCCACATACACAAACTCATCAGCGGTATGCGAACGTGCTGAATCACCCGGGCCTACTTTAAGTGAGGGGATATCTAATAACGATTGATCAGACGTAGTAGGGGAGCCATAAGTAGTTCTGCCTAAAGCAATACCAGCCTGAACTATAGGATGGCTTTTGTCTATTTTGGACGGTTTAAGGCGGATTGACCTTGGCGTTACGTCGCTGGTTACATGCTGGCGGATGATCTCCAAAACTTCTTCATTACGATAAGCATCAGTCACACGTACATCCACTGTATACGTGCAGCTTGCGGGTACCACATTATGCTGGGAACCGGCATTGATAATGGTAACAGACATTTTAACCGGCCCAAACTCCTCTGATTCTTTAGGGAAACGGAAAGTGCGGAACCATTCGATATCCTTCATCGCTTTGTAAATAGCGTTTTCGCCTTCCTCGCGTGCAGCGTGACCGGCTTTGCCATGTGCTACACAGTCCAATACCATCAGGCCGCGCTCGGCAACGGCCAGTTGCATTAAGGTCGGTTCGCCTACAATACCAAAGTCAAGATGACCGAGTTCAGGTATTATCAGTTCAAGACCATTTACACCTGATATTTCTTCCTCGGCAGTGGTAGCCAGGCAGAAATTATATTTCATGCCTTCTTTATTGTAGAAATAGAGAAATGTATGAATTAACGATACCAAACAACCGCCTGCGTCATTACTACCCAAGCCATAAAGTTTACCGTCCTCTATTTTAGCGTCGTAGGGATCACGGGTATAGCCAGAATTGGGTTTTACGGTATCGTGATGCGAGTTGAGCAGGATGGTTGGTTTTGATGCATCAAAATGTTTGTTCCACGCCCAGATATTATTCATTTTCCGGTGCGTTTGGACGCCTTTTCCCTTAAGAAGTTTTTCGATCACATCAGCCGTCAGGTTTTCTTCGCGGCTGAAGGATTGTATAGCGATAAGCTGTTGCAGCAATTGTACAGCCTGGGTATGCAGTGTGTTTATTTCGATCATAGATACAGGGAAAAATCCCGCAGCAAAAGTAAAGCTTTTTAGTTAAGTCGGAATACAGCGTCGATTGTCGATAGCAATTTTACAAAGCTATTTGAAAGGAGAATTTATATTTGCCGCAAATTGTTTTACACTATGCGTTATTGCTTCTTTACTTTATTGGTTTGTTTATTTGGGCTGACGGTTTCCGCACAGCAAACACAGGTTAACAAAAAGAAAGGTTATACCCTCACTTTTACTAATTATGATGCTACATTGGATACTGCCGAGCAACATCGGTTGATCAATACATTTTTTACCGTCTATCCAGAACTGGCAAAAGCCTATAATCATAATACTTTGAAAGAAGTAAAAATGGTGATCGATACCACTTATAAAGGTGTTGCTGAGACTGCTAATGGTAAAGTAACCATTAGTTCAGCCTGGCTGCACAAGCGCCCGGAAGACATTGATGTGGTGACACATGAAGTAATGCACATTGTGCAAGACTACGGCGAAAGCGTCGGCCCCGGATGGCTGACTGAAGGCATAGCAGATTATGCCCGTTATAAATTTGGCGTGAACAATCCTTCAGCCAAATGGTCGTTGCCTGATTTTAAGGCAAGCCAGCACTATGATAATGCGTATCGCGTAACTGCACGTTTCCTGGTTTGGATAGAAGAAAAAGTTAAGCCTGGGTTGGTAAAAAACTTGAATACCCAACTCCGCAAGCATACTTATACCGATGATAGCTGGAAGAAAGCGACCGGCAAAACAGTAGATGAGCTGTGGAACGAATATGCAGCGAGTCCGGTGATATAGTTTACCCCACCCAGCCTCCCCTGAGATCAGGGGAGGAGCTAAATTTTTTTATTAATTCTCTCCCTAAACTTAGGGAGAGATGTCGAGCGAAGCAACGACAGAGAGGGTAAACTCTTCGCCTGACAACCGATTAACCGATCACTGATCACCACCCCCTTGCTTCTTTCTCCAAATTTCCGTTACTTGTAACAGCTTATAAACACTTATCATGCACAGGAGAAATTTCTTAAAAACAACCTCGGTAGCCGGAGTAACTGCACTGGTTGCAGGCGCTTGCAATACTGTACCAACCGAAAAAAAAGAAGATCAGAAAGACGAAAGCTTTCATGATGATTTTGAGCTGAACGAGGTGACTATTGACACCCTTCAGCAAAAAATGCAGAACAAGGAGTATACCTCTCGTTCCATTACAGAGCTTTATTTGAAACGTATAGATGCGATTGATAAAGCGGGACCGAAGCTAAATGCCATTATCGAAGTAAACCCGGATGCCTTGAGCATTGCCGATGCGATGGACAAGGAACGAGCCAGCGGCAAAGTACGCGGACCTTTACACGGAATCCCTGTGCTGATAAAAGATAATATCGATACCGGCGATAAAATGATGACCACCGCCGGGGCAATGGCGCTGGAAGGAAACATTGCCAAGCAAGATGCTTTCATCATTAAAAAACTGCGCGAAGCTGGTGCTGTACTGTTAGGTAAAACCAACCTCAGCGAGTGGGCCAATTTCCGGTCGAGCCACTCTACCAGTGCCTGGAGCAGCAGGGGAGGGCAAACTAAATGCCCTTGTGTCCTCGACCGTAATCCAAGCGGATCAAGTGCTGGTTCGGGTTCTGCAGCGTCGGCAAATTTGTGTGCAATTGCGATAGGGACAGAGACTGATGGTTCTATTGTTTCGCCGTCATCCGTTAATGGATTGGTGGGCATAAAGCCTACTGTTGGTTTGTGGAGCAGGTCGGGAATCATCCCAATCTCCAAAACACAAGATACCGCCGGACCGATGGCCCGGACGGTAAAAGACGCAGTGATATTACTTGGAGCTCTGGCAGGTGAAGATCCGCAGGATACTTATACAGCAGCCAATAAAGGCAAAATTCAAGCTGATTACACCAAATTTCTGGATGCAAATGGTCTGCAGGGCAAGCGGATCGGAGTAGAGAAGGGTGGTCTAACTGTAAATCCGGGTATGGATAAGATATTTCACGCGGCCATTGACCTGTTAAAAAGTAAAGGTGCTGCTATTGTGGAAGTTGATGTATATAAGGAAATAAAGCAGGCAGGGAAAGATGAGTTTACTGTTCTGCTGTATGAGTTTAAAGATGGCGTGAATAATTATCTCAGCAAAGCTAATGCGAAGGTAAAAACATTGGCTGATGTGATCGAGTTCAATAAAAAGAATGAGGATAAAGCCATGCCTTATTTTAAACAGGAAACCCTGGAGTTGGCTAACAAAAAAGGCGACCTGAATACCAAAGAATATCTCGATGCTGTAAAAAATACGACTACGATTACCCGAAACGCCATCGATAAAATTTTGAAGGATAACAAGCTCGATGCCATTGCAGCGCCTACCAATGGTTTCGCCGTTTGTATTGATCTGATCAACGGGGATTACGATAATGGTTTTGGTTACTCCGGTCCGGCGGCTATGGCTGGGTATCCGCATATAACTGTGCCCATGGGCTATTGGAACGATCTGCCTGTTGGGATATCTTTCGTCAGCACAGCTTATGACGAGTCGGGTATAATAAAATTGGGTTATGCCTTTGAACAGGCTACGAAGAAGAGGGTACCACCAAAGTTTAGGAAAGATATTCTTTCATAATTCTGTAGATACGTGACACCTCGCATTTTCCTTAAGGGTATTATTGATAATAAAACGATCTATAATTGAACATGGGTTTTTTAGAAAAAATCTTCTCGCATAAAAAAGAGAAAGCGGAAACTCCTGAACCGGAATTTTCTCGGGAAGAATACGTTAGATACTATGAGCAGAAGGAACAAGCCCTTGAGGCTGTTTTAGGTAAAATGAATGACATTGTAGGGCATGCGATAATTCCATTTGATGTGGGTGGAGCGGTTGATATGTATTATTTTCAAAATCATATCGAAGGCGTGGGTTTTGCAACAATGGAATTATTAGATCCAAATGGAAACGGCCCTAAACCTAATATGTTGGGGACTTATGAATTGGTTGCATTCACTAAACAACGATATAATTATGCAAAAGAAACACAAACGCCTTTTAATTTGATGGAAAGACGTATTTGTGGCATATTTACAACCATCGGTAACTATTCTTTTCAAGCTGTTTTAAATCCAGGTGAAACATGCGAGATTCCCGGCGGCGACAAAGACGAAAGTAGATATCTGATATTTGACAATTATAAGCCCGAAGGTGGAGTTTTTAAAATAGACAAAAAAAGCCATCATCTGCTTCTGTGCATGGAAATATTCAAAAGTGAAATGGAGTTTGCCATAGAGAATGGAGGTAACGAATTGTTCGAAAAGCTAAAACAAGCTGGATATTATCCATATAGCGATTTGAATCGCGAGGCAATATAAAGGACGCGATGCATCGCGTCTCTATGGGACGGAAATGTTACAATTTCAACTCCATCTGAATATTCGCCCGCTCATAAGGCGAAGGCGGACCGGTGATCTTCTCAAACCCTAATTTTCTGTACAGACTGATTGCAGGTTTCAATTTCGTATTACTTTCCAGGAACACAGTATCTGCACCGAGTTCTTTTGCTTTATCTATACAAGCCTGCCCCAATAAAGTACCGATGCTTTTGCCTTGAGCTTTTGGTGATACTGCCATCTTTGCCAGCTCGAATTTTTTATCAGTCATTTTGATGAGTGCACAGGCACCTACTGGCTCACCGTTGTACAGAGCAATACAAATGTAGCCGCCATTGTCAAGGATATATTCCTGGGGATGATCAAGTGCTTTATGATCTGATTCTTCCATCTTAAAGTGCTGCGTGATCCACTCTTCATTCAGGTCTTTAAAGGCTTTGCGGTATTCCAGCTTGTAGTCAACTATCTGCACATTACTGCTTTCGCGCTTTTTCTTTTCCTCTTCCACGCGACGCAGTAAGCTTTTTTGTTCCAGCAGGTATTCCCATTCTTCAATGGCCTTCCAAAGATCGTACTGGCTTTCACCGAACATCCTGTCGATGGCCGATGAAACATCATCGTGTTGTTTTTCCAGTTTCATGGCGGCATTCCTCCCTTTTTCTGTTAATGACACAAAGTTTTTGCGCTGATCGTTCTTATTCTTGCGTTCGGTTACAAAACCATTCTTCACCATCTCACGAATGATCTGGCTAACCGAAGCATGAGTTTGACCGATCTCATTGGCGATAGCCGTGATGGAGTTTTCGTCACTTTCAGTCAGGATGTAAAATACCGGCCACCAACGCGGCTGAATATCTACGCCATATATCTCGTACAACCTTGCTGCATCACTGGTAATTATCTCGCTTAATCCCCTCAATCTTGAACCGATTGCCATCTTTCCTACTCTGTTATAAAAGTTCATTTTTGTATTTACGTAAGTACTTACGCAAGTTTAAATATTTATTAAATTCAATCAAAATTTATCTGAAAATAAATTGCTAATTATTTTAGGTATGTACTAACTTGCCTCAAAAAACAGACCTATGGAATTTGGACGCATCGATCCCCACGATTTACATTCAACCGATTTTACCTTGCCACCCGACCCGGAATTAACCATAAAGACGCTAAAAGCTGCCAAAGGCAAAGGTGAACTACAGGTTCATGTCGGCTGTGCCAAATGGGGACGTAAAGAATGGTTGGGGAAGATATATCCACCCAAAACCAAGGAAGCGAACTTCCTGGATGAATATGTAAAGCATTTCGATTCCATCGAGCTGAACGCTACATTTTACCAGGTTTATGGGCCTGAAACGATCAGCAAATGGCGCGACAAGGCAGCGGCAAACCCTAATTTTAAATTCTGCCCCAAGTTTTCGCAATCGATAACGCACCTTCGCCGCCTTAAAAATGTGGAAGAAATAACCACCCAATATTACAATGGCATTATGGCTTTTGGTGATCAGCTTGGGCCGCTGTTTTTGCAGGTGGGGGATAACTATACGCCCAAGAGCTTTCCTGAAATGAAAGCCTACCTTCAGCACCTGCCAACAGACGTTCCTGTTTTTGTGGAGGTTCGTCATAAAGATTGGTATGCAGTGAAGGAAAATCGCGACAACCTATTTAATATGCTGCACGAATTAAATATAGGCGCGGTTATTACAGATGCCGCCGGTCGCCGGGATTGCGTTCATATGGAGTTGCCTACACCGCATGCCTTTATTCGTTTTGTAGGAAACAGCCTGGATAAAACTGACTATAAACGTGTTGATGATTGGGTAGCTCGTATTAAAGATTGGAAGGAGCAGGGCTTGCAGTCCGTTTGGTTCTTTATGCACCAGCATGATGAGCGCTATTCGCCTGAGCTATGTGATTATGTAGTAGATGAGTTGAATAAAGCACTGGGCTTAAAACTATTACGGCCTCAGTTTATTGAGCGGGAAAAGGGATTATTCGAATAAAAAACTAATGAAACGACTTTTGACTTTTCTCATCGCCATTGCGGCGATTAATCAAATTCAGGCACAAGATATTATAGGCAGCTGGCAGGGAAGCGTTCCTGTGGGCGGCACTACGCTGAGGTTGGTATTCAACATAAAAAAGGCTGCTGATACAAGCTACAGCGCTACGTTTGATAGCCCGGATCAGAAGGCGTTTGGGATACCTTGTGGCAAGGTTTATAAGGTTAAGGACAGTGTTTATATTGATAT
>Ga0207667_10002440_pt1 | contig 23249 bp, 17 predicted proteins | sample KBSCornC52_FD_184301 | JGI IMG/M metagenome (GOLD analysis project Ga0207667, IMG submission 184301) | Corn rhizosphere microbial communities from Kellogg Biological Station, Michigan, USA - KBS Corn C5-2 (SPAdes) (version 2) | ecosystem: Host-associated > Plants > Roots > Rhizosphere > Soil ...
CGTTATAATTGAACTGGGAACCTCCAAGCCGTGCGAGTTTTGGTCATATATAACGTGAGCGAGTTTCCCCATTGTCGTTGTTATTTTCGCACAAAGGCTTATTGCACCTTAAGGCGCCATTGCCCATCGCCCTCTGACCTGCTATTGGCAAATTCAAATGACTTTATCTTTCGGATTGTGCCGTAACCCGCTCAATTAATTTTCGTAGCGCCTTGCGGTCTCCTTCGAGCGCCTTGCGCTCTGTATCGGTCACCGGAATTGTTCCAATAATTTCAGATTGTGAGCATCGGCTTCAAGTGCTTGAGCTTTTGTTGAATCGCCGGGTACATAGAACTCGCAACGCTGACAGGTCATGCGATGGGATTCGCGCAGTAGCCATGTCCAAGATGGGTATATGCCCCATAAGAGCGGCGTTCACGAACAAAACACCGTCTTGCTCCAGCATTCCGTATCCACCATGGATATGCCCAAAGCAATGGAGCCGGAGAGACGTGAGCTCTTTTACCCGTGACATCAGCTCCGGATCTCCTGCGTGCTCATGCTGCCCCGGCGAGAGGTCGAGTATCCGCCGAGGCGGTCCGTGCGTAACAAGGACATCGACATCATCGGGAATCCGAGCCCAATGTCGGGCTCTCTCTTCCGAAGAGGGCATTCCAAACGCCCCTCCACCCAGAGGCGTTACCGGCGAACCATAAATCTTCAGTCCATGAATACTGATCACCTCATCGATAAGCACCGTTGCATTTGAGAGGATGGAATCGATTATGCGGAGCTGCCTCAAGGAAGAACTCATGATTGCCAGGGATGACCAGCTTCCAACGATGCGGTAGCTCGCCGAGCCAATCGTTGAAATCCTCAATAGCCGACATGCGCTTACTGAACATGCTCAGGTCTCCCGTGAAGATCAGGAGATCCCCGCCAGGAACTTCAACTTCCTGATGAATCTCGTGGGTATCTCCCATAATGACCAAGTCCATAGATTTCCTTAAGACGATCGATGTATCGACTTAGACTCTTTATGTCGAGGCTCGGATGAAGAAGACCGACATCATTACAGGAGTGCTGCAATATCCGATTGCCCGGCATCGCTCGTGCGGAGTTCTGCGTTCATTTCGTACTCCTCTATGAAATAGGTCCTCTCTGTCTCGCCCATCCGCGAAGGGTTAATATCCATGCCTTGCCTAATTGGGGGATTAGGACTTGAGAAGAACCGTGTTTTGCCAGACTTCATTTTTTTCGATTATTTTGCTCTTCGAGTCCAGAACTGGGTCGGGAACTCCTGAGGTTACTGAGGTTAAGAGTATGAGGCGTGAAGCCTCCCTCAGGAAAGGAACCGAATCATGTCTCGGATAGAAACATGGACACTGACCTACCGCGCTGATCATCTCTGGCCACAATTTACCCAACCTTGCCGGGTTGGCGACCTGAACCACTGCGTGCAGAGCGGGACAAATTCATCGACAGCCGTAGTTATGTCCCAAAACAGGACATTTGAAGCGTCCTTGAGCATCGTCGGCCTCATTGGTTCAAGGCCGACATGTCTCAACTAAACCAGTGCACTAGTGTGGTGACCGTTGCCCGTGTCACTGCAACAGCCGCTTCTACGAAAGAGATTGGAAAATGACGACTCCTCATGATGAGAGATATCACGCTCGCGCTATCTATATAGATACAGAGCAAAGTTGCTGGACTGCTCCCCGCCTCCGGGTATGCGGCAGGAGATCATCGAAATCGGTGTGGTCGAGATGGACCTTCAGGCTCTCGAGATTACCCGGGAACGGTCTCATTTTGTACGACCGAGACGTTGGGAGATCAGTGAGCGTTGCACAGAGCTGACCGGGATCACAAAAGAGGACATCCAGGGTGCACGTTCCTTCTCTGAGGTCCTCCAATCCCTGGCGGAAGAGTTCACGCCGGGCAAAGCCCTATGCTGCGCCTGGGGCAACGATGCAGGTCTGATTGAAGCGACCTGCCACGCTCATGGGTTCAAGACCCCGCTGCGGTATCGAGTTGATCTGTCGCAACTCTTCTCGTGGCTACTCCTGTTGAAGCAGATACGGAGCCTTCGTGATGCTGTCGAGATGCTGGGGCTGGACTTCGATGGAGTCCCACACGGAGCTCTCGTCGATGCCCGCAATACGGCGCGAGTACATGCCGCGTTGATCCGCAGGATGCGCCGGGAGCCAGACCTTGTTGCGCCTTCGGTGAAGCAGGTCATCGATGCCCCCGCGGTCACTTCGTTTGGAGAGAAGCTGCGTCGCGCCATTGTCCTTGAGAACCTCAACAATTCTGGCGATTAGAGAATGGATTTTTCTGGCTTGGAATGATCGATCCATTAATTCAGACTGGCGAACTCACCGTATATGCGATACAGCGGAAAAGATATTCCGCAAACAAGCCGCGGCTTGGGTATTGGTCCTTGACGGGTATGCGCGAACCACATCGTGTAACCGGAAGGAGAACCTATTGCACGACGCCTATACAGTCCCATCGGAGTTCATTAAAAATCCCGAGCCTTGCCAGCGCACTGAACCTTCACTCTATCCCCTCTTCGAAACAATGCTTCGCGGCAAAGGGATGAAGCTTCAAGCGACCTACACCTGTCAAGACATCGCCAATTTGTTCGGGGTCACTGCTCGCACGATCCAGAGCAAGGTGAAAGACGGTACTTTGCCAAGTCGAAAGCTCATCGGCGGCGCACGGTTCCTTCCGATCGACATTGAAAACTACCTCCGCAATGCGGGTGAACAGCGTCGGGAGACGGTTCGCTAAAATGCCGATATCTTCGCCCCATAGCGGATTACCACTGGAAATTTCGAATTTGCGTCCGGCAACTTCGGTTATATTCCTATCTCTTCGCGCCTCTTCGCATAGCTGCGCGTTTTTCCCATGATTCCGAGCACCACTACGTAGGTTACAAGTATGGAAATAATGGAATTAGTGCAGGACGTATCAACGGTTGGCACTTCACTTGCTAATAAAGAGTCCGCCGAACTGGTTGAACGAGGACCATTAGTTTGCCTCGGCGATCTACTTCGGCTACTTCCCAAGCGTCCGGGTGGCGGTGGCAATGGCGCGGCCATACATTCAGCCGCAGCGAAGTTTCTCATTTTCAGCGGCTCTTCTGCTGAGGCAACTCCAATCCATCTACTCGAAACGGAACGAGAGCGGTTCGTCGATTTCCTAAAAAGTCGGCACCATACCCCCGAAACCGTGCGGTCGTACACCTACTGCATTAACCTGCTTTTAAGAGCGGCACGTGATCACGGATGGGAAACGCCACCCCAGATTCTTCCTCCAGATTGGGTCGCCGTTATGGCTCTGACCCGCCAAAAGGAAGTGCAATCGATCATTCGCTTCGCGGCGCAATGTAATAAGGGCCCCTCCACTTTCTCTGAAGACGATCTCAGAGAATGGTGCCAGGCAAGGATACAGGCAGGCCGCAGTCTCTCGAGTTGTAAAGGCAACATGACACTCTTCAGGTCTCTCATGTCGCTTCCTGTCCTCTCGCATCTCCACCCACTGATACAAAAGGCCCCGGTACATTATGGTACTCCAGTGCGCAAGATGCACGAAGCACTCCGGAGGGAAATCGAAGACTTGCTGTCGTATTTGTCAGACGAACTTGAGTTCGATCGTCCTGGGGAGGCGCTTCGCAAAGCCACCGTCGATGGTCGGCGAGGTATCCTAGAGCGTCTCGTAGGTTTTGTAGAGAACATTCAAGGGTGCCCGCGTGTGGAGGCTCTCTCGAACGTTCTTACCAAGGAGATCATCACCCAGTACATCAAGTGGGCAACGAAGGAGCGGGGTGTCCTTGGAGAAAGCATGTTCACGGGCTTCTCCGGAATCCACGCTTCGATTTCTAAGCATCCAAAGTATGTCCATCTCGATCTGGGCTGGCTACCTGCTGCCCTCCGGAAGCTTCCTCGTGTCACACAGTCCGAGATTGATAGGCGCAAAGAGAAGAGGTGCATCTCGTTCGAAGCAGCCAATGCGATTCCAGGACGAATCCGGAAAGCTCGCATGCTCGCCAAGAATCAATCCGCATTTGAGGTAGCGTTGAGTCTGCGGAACGAATTATTGATGCTTTGGCTGATCATACTTCCGTGGCGGCAGCGTAACTTGAGAGAGTGCCGCCTCAGCGGAGGCACCCACACTAATCTGTACTTTGCGGCCATTCCGAAACATTCGTCTGCATCCCAGCCGGATTGGCTGATTGAACAGGAAAAAGGCGAACCAGGAAAGGCTGTGTGGCAAATCTACTTCTCAAAGGACGAGACGAAGTCCAAGAATGAGATCAAAGGGTTCTTGCCGCACGAGTTGGTCGTAGTGCTGGAGGAATACCTCAACCGTCGCACGGCGCTGATCCCTGGAGGTAAACCAGATCCCGGGACCCTCTTTGTAAACGAAAATGGGCATTCGATGGAAGTTGATGGCTATCTTCGTCTTCATCCAAAGACAGTCATCCGCATGGCAAGGCAACAGGCTATTCCAGCGATTCGGCTCGGCAAACACTGGCGTTTCCGCTTGTCCGACTTGACCGCGTGGACCGCTGAACAGGTACAATCGACCTGCCAGCCCAGCGAGTGATGGAGAGCCACTTGTCCACCACCACTCGGAACTATCGATATCAAGAAGGTACCGTTGACCGTTCTCCCCGCGTCAAAGGTCCGGATGTATGGACCTACCGCTGGAGGGAGCTACAGGAAGATGGTCGTCGTGTTCAGCGCAAGCAGATCATCGGCGACGTTGGCCGCTATCCGACAAAGTCCGACGCGAAACGCGCCGTCGAGAACCTCCGAGCAGAGATTAATGCCCGGCAGGATCGCTTAGGAAAGTTGACCATTGAAGAAGCCTGGGGGCACTTCCAGGTGAATGAACTACGCGATCTGGACATTGACCGTTCTGAGACCACCATCGAGAACTATCTCACCCTCTTCAAGACTCATATCATCCCCCGTTGGGGTAAAACATTCCTCACGGATGTAAAGGCAGTAGAGGTAGAGAGCTGGCTGAGGTCTCTGCACAAGTTGGCGCCTTCAAGTCGGGCCAAGCTAAAAAGTAGAATGTACACACTGTTCGAGCATGCGAAGAGGTATGAGTTCTGTGATCGAAACCCAATGGAATCGGTCAGGCAGAGTTCGAAATCGACATTCAAACCAGACGTGCTTTCTCTGGAAGAGATCCGATCACTGATGGCCGAGATCACCACTCCCGCCATCCGTTTGGCGGTTCTCGTTGCCGCCGCTACCGGGCTTCGACGCTCGGAGATTAGAGGCCTTAAATGGAAGGACATCGATCTGGACGGTGGTTGGCTGACGCCGACACGTGGAAGTGTAAACAAGCACCTCACCAACCTCAAGAACCGTCCATCGGCAAGAACCATACCAATTTCTGAGGCGTTGATTGAAGCTCTGTTGATGTGGCGCAATGAAACACCGTATCGCGCCGACGACGACTGGGTGTTTGCGTCGCCTGCTACATCGGGCCGATCCCCGTATTGGTTTGATGCCGCGCTCACCAGGCAGCTTCGTCCAGCCGCTAAACGGGCGAAGATCGTCAAGCACATCGGTTGGCATACCTTTCGGCGCTCGCTTGCGACCCTGCTGATGACGAAAGGCGAAGGGATAAAAGTGGTGCAGGAGTTGATGCGGCATGCCAATTCAAAGATCACTCTGGACGTGTACGCACAGGGCGACGAAGAAGCAAAACGTGCTGCGCAGAAACACGTAAACGGATTGTTTGTTGTTCACGCGAAGGCAAGCTGACCTGAACCTAATCTTCCAAAACACGAAGGCCCTCCGATTTTCGGAGGGCCTTATTATTTTCGTCGACTGCAGCGCTGGTCGACGCTATGATTTTGCCAGTGCCTTTTTGGTGTCCTGATCCGAAGCTGATTTCGCTCCGGGTACTCTCTGCAAGTTTTTGATTCTAAGCTTGATATTTTGGTGGACCTGATCGGGATCGAACCGATGACCTCTTCCATGCCATTTCGGCAACGTCACGCAACTCATTGAAATCAGATGGTACAGGCCACACCCTACGCACTGATCACACGGAAAATCTCCTTATTGGACCTTTGTTGGCCCTTTTTATTACAGATTCTAGCGTTCTCCGCCTGATCCGCACTTAGACTTGTGGAATGAGGTCCCAGCTCCATCGCAGGGCTCCTGTGCGCGCATCGAAAGCCCGCACGACTCCCGAAGGCATGTCGACCCGAGTATTGTCGTCAATGGCGGATCCAACGATGACCATATCGTCGATCGTTACCGGAGGTGAGGTCATGTGATACCAGCCCCGCAGGTGCTCGCCAGTCCGATTCTGATCTGACTTGACCGTGAGCATAGAACGCAAGGTTGATCGAAGCTAAGACGAGTGCAGTGTGAAGAGCAAAGCGCAGCCATCTTTGAAATGTCATAAGAAAGTACTAGGGCCAAAGAGGTTGATTCAGCAATAGGATTTCGATTCTGCGCCCAGTCCGTCATTATTGCCGAAGGGAACCACCGCCATACCAATCAAGAATAGCCCTACAAACAATGCAGTTGACCGTTTTGTGTCCGCAATGGTGAACGGCTAAATACGCGAACAGGATCGTGTATCGTGCCAAGCACGAGGGCCGGATCACGGTGGTTACCGACGCAAGGATCGCTCAATTGGTCACCCCTCAAGAAAGAGCAGAGATAGTTGATAAATCTTCCATGCAGCCGTACCGCTGATCTTCCCGCCCCGTTTATCCAAGTACAGGGACATCACACGTTTGCCGTAGGGGTAATGCGCCGTTCGGGTGATGGGCGAACACCCCATGTCTGCATAGCATCGATACAATGCCTGCCTGGATGTGATATGGCATCGTCTGTGCAAACGAATAATAGTGAATACTTCCATTTCATCTGAACGCCCGCTCCGTCCCCGTTTCTTCAAGCTTGCTCAAAGCGTAGATCCGATGCAAGCCAGCGCCTCCAGTACGGGCCTTTCCAGTTTGATGCATCGGCCTGCGTTCTGGCGCGTGATTTTTTCTTCAGCCGCGCTGCTTCTTCTCTTCTGCGGCGCCTTGCCAGCCCAGGATTCTTCAGACCTGACTGACCGCAGCCTGCAGGATCTGATGAATATGAAGGTGTATAGCGCGTCGCGTTATAGCCAGCTTGTTTCCGAAGCGCCTGCATCTGTCACGGTGATTTCGCGCGATCAGATTGAACGAGGCGGCTATCGCACGCTGGCCGACATTCTGCGTAGTGTGCGCGGGTTCTATATCTCTTATGACCGGCAATACAGCTACCTGGGTGTCCGTGGATTTTCCGACTCCGGGGATTACAACACCCGTGTTCTGTTGATGGTAGATGGTCACCGCATGAATGATGCCATCTACGAACAGGCGATGATCGGTACGGAATTTGTTCTGGACGTGGGCACCATTGAGCGCGTGGAGATTACGCGTGGGCCTTCTTCGTCCCTCTATGGCACGAACGCGGTCTTTGCCGTGGTGAATGTGATCACGCGCAATGCATCCGATGTGAGCGGGCTGGAAGTGGAAGGCGGCGCAGGCACGCTGAACACATATCGCGGGCGCATCACGTATGGCGGTACTGTTGCCGGAGTGAATGCGCTGTTATCGGGGGCATTTTACGGGAGTAGAGGCAACAAACGACTCTATTATCCGGAGTACGACTCTCCAGTGACCAATAATGGGATCGCGAGAGACGTGGACGACGACCAGGCGTGGAATTTACTGGCTACTTTATCGATCCGTGGATTTCGTTTCCAGGCGGCCTATAGCGATCGCGATAAGGGCGATCCCACGGGCTCATTTGCTGATGTGTTTAACAATCCTTGGAATCGTGAGCGGGATGCGCGTGGATATCTTGATTTACGTTATGAGCGAACGATAGGTGAAACCACATTGATGGCGCGGACCTATTATGACCGCTACGTCAATGACGGTCAGTTTTTGCAGGATTATTCTCCTGATCCACCTGTATTCAATCGAGATTTTGGGCGGGGTGAGAGTTGGGGCGCGGAGTTCCAAGCAATCTCGACTTTACGGAATCGTTACAAGGTGGTTAGTGGATTTGAGTATCGCAATGATTTCCGGCAGGAGATGCTCAACTATAACGTCGATCCGCTGAGCTACTATACGAAATCCGATCACCCTTCTTTTGTGGCGGCGCCCTATATCGAAGCGGAGATTCCATTGACATCGCGCCTGTCGCTGGCACCCAGTCTGCGCGCGGACTACAACCCGCGTGTGAATTGGATGGTAAGTCCGCGGGCGGCATTGAATTACCGCTTTACGGATAAGACACGTGCAAAGTTGATTTACGGTGAGTCGTTCCGTTCGCCCAACTCCTACGAGCTGTATTATCTCGAGGGACAGCAGCCCCTTCACGCGGAGAGAATCGCGACATGGGAAGGCGATTTTGAGCAGGAACTGGACAGCCACCTAAGCGCTTCGCTTTCTGCGTTTTACAACAAAACCAATCACTTTATTGCGATGGGCGAGGACGACTTCTGGGGGTCCCAGTTTGTAAATGAAGGCCAGCAGAAGCTGGCCGGTGTGGAAACGGAGATGCGAGGCCATTGGTTAAATGGAACGGCTGCAACACTGAGCTACAGCAATGACTTTGAACAGAGAGACGTATCGGGAGCGGTTCCTGAGAACTCTCCGAAGCACATCGCCAAGTTGTACCTGAGCGTGCCCGTGTTTCACCAGAAGCTATTTGCAACAATGGACGCGCAGTACCTCAGCCATCGCATGACAATCCATGATGAGCGCGTGAGCTCGTACGCTGTTGTAAATCTGACGTTGTTTGGCAAGCAGATCCGCAAAGACCTCGATCTCACCTTCCGCGTGGATAACCTCTTTAACAAGCGCTATAGCGACCCTGCCGCGCAACAACATCTGCAGAATGCGATTCCGCAAGATGGCCGCACCGTATCTGGAAAACTTCTGTGGAGGTTCGGAGGAAAGTGATGCAACGACCACTCCCTACGGGGCGCCGGTTGTTGCGCGGCAAACGACGACCTATCTGGATACAGGGCTTTACCATCATGGCGCTTCTGCTTGCCATGGGACAAAGGGCACAAGCTGCTCCTGAGAGCGCCAACGAATATTCAGTGAAAGCTGCGTTTCTATTTCATTTTGCGCAATTGACGACTTGGCCCCCACGAATATTTACGAGTACGGGGAGCCCCTTAGTCTTCTGCACGATCGGCAAAGATCCATTCGGTGGCGTATTAGATAGCGCAGTGGCAAACAAAATAGTGCAAGGCCATCCGGCGAAGGTGCTCCATCTGAAACAAGTTATCGGATTGGAGGGGTGTCACCTGCTGTTCATCGGAACGCAAGAGATGCCCCGAATGCCTGCTATCATCGCTGCGCTTCATGGCTTGCCTGTTTTGACCGTGGGTGAAGCAGATGAATTTCTGAAACAAGGTGGAATGATCGATTTCCGTTCTCAGGACGACAGGCTGCGGTTTGATGTGAACCTTGAGGCAGCGCAATCGAGCAACCTCGCATTCAGTTCAACGTTGCTATCCCTGGCGCGAACGATAACCCGCTAAGTATTTCCAAACTGGAGAAGAGCAAGTTTTCTTGAAAGATAAAAGCCATGAGATTTCGCGATCTTCCAATTCGAAAAAAACTGACGGTCTTGATTTTATGCGCAAGCTTTGTGGCTCTCGCGTTGGCTGTTACAGGATTCGCGCTATATGAACGGGCGCAGTTCCGGTCTTCATCAGAAACCCAGCTAGCAAGTCTCGCCGAGACGCTGGCATCCAATTCAGCGGCTTCGCTTGCATTTAACGATCCGGATACAGCACAGCACACGCTCGCTGCGCTGGGACTGGAGCGCGATGTCGTGGGCGCAAATCTGTACGACATAAATGGCAAGCTGTTCGCGTCCTATCGCGCGCCTTCTGCAACCGAGCAGACATATGAAGAGGCAAAACGCAATGGATTGGATGGGAACAATGCCGTTACGCTTACGCGCGAAGTCTCGCTTAGCGGCGACCCAATGGGCAAAATCGAAATAGTCGCTTCTCTGAATGGCTTCAAGAACAAACTGCGCCAGTATCTGAAGATTGCTGTGCTCGTGCTGCTGGTCTCAATGCTGGGAACGTATATCATTGCGATCCGATTTCTGAGCATCATCAGTGATCCGATCGTACAGCTTTCCGCATTAGCCGATGAAATTGCCCAGAAGAAGAATTACAGCCTTCGCGCGTCGGTGGAGAGTTCCGACGAAATCGGCAAATTGGTGAAAGGTTTCAATCAGATGCTGGGGACGATTGAAGAGCGGGACCATTCGCTGCATGAGTCCAATCTTGCTTTGGAAGCTCGAGTAGCTGAACGAACCTCAGACCTGGTCAACGAAGTGGCCGAACGCAAGCAAGCTGAAACGAAAATGCGGCAGGCCAAGGAGGCTGCTGAAACGGCGAACAAGGCAAAGAGCGAATTCCTCGCCAACATGAGCCATGAGATCCGCACGCCGATTAACGGCGTGATTGGCATGACTGGCCTCGCATTGGAGACAGACCTTACCTCTGAACAACGCGAGTACCTTGAGATCGTCCGTGTTTCGGCTGATTCCTTGTTGGATGTGATCAACGATATTCTCGATTTCTCCAAAATTGAAGCCGGAAAAATGGATGTGGAGTGTACTGAGTTCGATCTGCGCGAATCGATAGAAGTCACGCTTAAAACCCTCGCATTGCGAGCGGGCGAAAAGAAGCTTGAATTGCTAGCAGATATCTCACCGGATGTACCTGACTTGGTGAAAGGAGATAGCGCGAAGCTCCGGCAGGTGATCGTAAACTTGATCGGGAACGCAATCAAGTTTACTTCCAGCGGCGAAGTTTGCCTGACGATCCGTCCAGAGCCAGGTCAGCCCGATCCCTCGCGGCTACATTTTACGGTGAGCGATACGGGTATTGGCATCCCGCAGGACCGGTTACAAGCGATCTTCGATCCCTTCTCGCAGGTAGATGCCTCAACAACGCGGAGATTTGGCGGAACAGGTCTGGGCCTGACGATCTCTTCTCGCATAATCGCAGCGATGGGCGGAAAGATTTGGGCGGAGAGCACACTCGGTGTCGGCAGTAAATTCCATATTGTCCTTCCATTTGAGGCGGTCACTTCAAATGCAGAGCATCGTGAAGGCATGGAAATAACCGAGGGTACGCGTGTACTTATTCTCGACGATAACGCAACAAACCGCAGAATCCTGGAGCGCACGGTCGAACGTTGGGGCATGCATCCTAGCTGCGCGGCAAGTGCGGACAAAGCGCTGGAAATGCTTTTAGCGGCAAGCAGCAGCGAGGCTGCCTTCGCGCTCATTATCACCGATATGCACATGCCTGAGGTGGACGGCTTCCAATTTGTGCAGCGAGTACGGCAGAACAGCACATTAACTGCACCCACCATCATGATGCTGACCTCTGGCGGGCATCATGGCGATGTCGACCGCTGCCGCGAACTCGGAATCGCGGTCTATCTCAATAAGCCAGTTCGCGGAGCAGAGTTGAAAGCGGCCATTGTGCAGGCTTTAGGAGAAAGATCGGTAGATGATGTGCTGACGGTACAACAGCCCGAGCCTCAAAGCCAGGTGGCAGCTTTCAGCTCGTTGAAGATTTTGCTGGCAGAAGATAACACCATCAATCAAAAGCTCGCAATTCGACTACTGGAAAAGCGCGGACATCACGTAAGGGTCGTCAACGATGGTGTGGAAGCCCTCAAGGCCGTGGAGACTCAAACCTTCGATCTCGTATTAATGGACATTCAGATGCCAAATATGGGTGGCATTGAAGCAGCGCAGGAAATCCGCAAGATCGAAAAGAGATCTTCGCATCGAACCCCCATCGTTGCGCTCACAGCGAACGCAATGAAAGGCGACAAAGAAATCTATCTCAACGCCGGCATGGATGGATACCTTGCCAAGCCCATTCGCACACATGAGCTTGATGCGATGTTAAAGTTTTACGCGGATGCCCTGGGTATCACGCAATCGCAGAGCTCCCAGGAAAGCATAGAGCCCGTCCGAGATCGGTCGATCGACAAGGTTCAAAACGAAGTGATCTTTGAAATGGAAGACTTACTGGTGCGCATAGAGAACGATCGCGGTTTTCTGCAAGAGCTCTCTGAGATATTTAGCGAAGAGTATCCGCCGCTGCGCTCCGCCTTGCAAGGCGCAGTTGTGGATTCCGACATGTCGCAGGTGCGGAGTATAAGCCACACACTGAAAGGTATGTTAGGCAATCTGGCCTGGACCAGCGCCGCACATATTGCGCGCTCACTCGAAGAGATGGCGCAGAACGATGCTAATGAGCCAATGAAGGCTGAGCTGGAAAAGCTGGACTTCCATATCGGCGTATCGAGTGGCAGGCTCGACGCTTTTCTTAAAGAAGGAGTGTCATGAAAATCATTCTGGCCGACGACGATTCCATATCCAGAAGACTGGTCCAACGAGTATTGCAGACCGCAGGTTACAACGTCCTCTGCACAAAAGATGGCCGCCACGCGCTGGAACTTCTGCGCGGTGAACAGGACCCGTGTCTCGCGATTCTAGACTGGAACATGCCTGAGATTGATGGACCGGGCGTATGCCGGGCGATCAAAGAAGAGAGCGGCGATCGGAATGTATATGTGATTCTGCTCACGTCTCGCGAATCCATGCAGGATTTGGTGAAGGGCTTCAGTTCTGGAGCGGACGACTACCTGATTAAGCCGACACATCCGGAGGAACTGAAGGCCCGTGTCCGCGCGGGAGAACGGATTCTTCTGCTTCAACATAGGTTGAGGTATGAGGCCAGGCATGATCCCCTGACGAAGCTTTCAAACCGCAAGCACTTTATTGAGCAGCTTGAACGCACGGCGACGCGAAGTCGGCAGCAGGACGGGCGCTTCGCAGTTCTGTTCGTCGATATCGACCGATTTAAAACAATAAACGACAGCATTGGTCACCTTGCCGGAGACGAGTTGATCTGCGGACTAGCGGAGCGGTTGGCACATTGCGTTCGCTCGGTCCCGGCAATCGGACAGGCTGCTTTAAAAAATGGAAATGACACGGTTGCTCGGGTCGGCGGTGATGAGTTCGTCGTCTTGCTGGATCCCATCGCAGGTGTAGAAGACGCAACGCGCGTCGCTGAGCGTATTCATGAAGAGTTGAGGAAGCCATTCAAGATTGCGGGCGAAACATTCGTGGTAACGGCCAGCATCGGCATCTCCGTCAACACGGACGAATCCAAAGAACCCAAGGACCTCTTACTCGATGCCGACACGGCAATGTACCAGGCGAAGGCTGCAGGGCATGGGCGCTATCGGGTTTGCGATTCCGGGATGCACCACGCCGCGATAGACAGGCTGGCCTTTGAGGGCGACTTGCGGCGGGCGGTGGAGTTAAAGCAATTTCAGGTGTTCTATCAACCGATTGTCTCTCTCGTAGATGAGCACCTCGAAGGATTTGAAGCGCTCGTACGCTGGGACCGCCCCGGCTTTGGCATCATCACCCCGGATAAATTCATACCTATGGCTGAAGAGACTGGCTTGATTGTTCCTTTAGGTGAATTGGTGCTGCGCGAAGCCTGCCGCCAGACTCAAGAATGGAACCAGCAATTTAACACTGACTTGAAGATTGCTGTAAACGTGAGTGCAAAACAGTTTGCCAAGGAGGGTTTCTTGAGCATCGTATTGAAGGCACTTGCTAATTCCGGATTGGCGAACGACAGACTGACCCTGGAACTGACCGAAAGTCTTACGATGGTGAACGTAGACCGCATCATGCCGGTACTCAATGCGTTGCGTGCCAATAACGTTCGTTTGAGCTGTGATGATTTTGGAACGGGATTCTCGTCACTCAGCTACCTGCACCGGTTGCCACTGAATACGCTTAAAATAGACCGTTCATTCATTGCACAATCCACAGCCCTTCCGGAAGCAAAGGGTATTGTTGAAGCTATCGTGACGCTTGGCCATAAGCTACACATGGATGTAGTGGCAGAAGGCGTAGAAGATGCCGCTCAGATTACATGGCTGAAGAACCTCGGATGCGACTCCGCACAAGGATACTTATTTGCAGAGCCGATTTCCGCAGAGGAGATGCATAAGGCACTTGGAGAGAATAGGTTTATCCTCGCCGGAAGTCCGAAGGCGGAACTGCGCCGATTGGAGTTGGAAATAGCCTGGATTCAGTAGTGGAGGTATTTGCCGGAAGAGAAGCGTAGCGCATCTAGCTAAATCGTGACTATTCTGAGATGTCCGCGGATCTGACTGACCCACATTTGTATTTCGGAGCTTAGGACTGCGCTTCGGCGGTTCGAATCCAGTTCATATCTAATCACGGATTTTGGGGTATGGGCCAGAGACGCTTTGTTCAGTGATGCACACCATCTGTCGGACATGGCAAAGGGGCGGAAGTCATCTTCGGCAGAAATACCTGGAATCGGACTGTCCTCAATCTCCATATCAGCGGTTCATACCGCGCATGCTCTTTGATTCTGTAGTTCATTTCCCGCTTCAGAACACATGGAGTACACGCTTTCGGAATGGCACTCTCTTTATATGTCTATTCATGTGGATTGGCTTCACTTGGGCGGCGCAGAAAGAGCATTTTAGCTCATTCGTTGGTTTGAAACCGACCCTCGCGCAGCCGTTTTCGTCAATTCTGGTAACGAGGAACAGCAGCTTTGGGTGTGCAATTTGTTGGTGCCTCTCATGAGCAATTAAGGAACGTGTGAGCTGCTGCGAATAGGGTTCGCTCGCGATATATATGCCCGCTGGTCAGCCTCCTCAAACGGCGGTCAGGCCATCCGCGTTGACGGTGCCAAGTCCACTGGAACGGAAGCAATTCGGATTCGTTCCCGTACATGTACACGGTTTCGACGGCAACGTATATCAGGAATTGTCAAAATAGGGCATCATACGAACACGGTTAGCTTCCGATGAATTCACACCCGAGGCCGAACAGGGGCATAAGAGGAGTGGACGAAATGCCACGCCCACGTCAATCCGGTGTAGGGGCGATCAGTAAGATGAATCAGAGGGCACCAGGCCCCCAGCCCAGACGCCGCGAGAATCTGAGACCCATCGAACCTGCAATGAAGCAAAAACTAAAACGTGTGCATTTATAGGATTTCTTACCAACTGTGATCTTCCCGGATCGACGAAGGATATTTTTCGACATCCAGCCCCATCCGCAGATGCACGCGTTCTTTAATTCGTGGTTGTAATTCGAGTTCAGGCTGCGAGTTAATACCGGTCTTTTCTGCGCTCCACCTTCCGTCAATCACGGGCTGCGCGCAGCGAGTTGATTGGGCTCAAGTGGATGGACGTGGATTTCGAACAACTAGAGCTGTCCGTCACGCGCTCGGTCTACCGGCAGCGAGTGGGCAGGTGCAAGACAGAGATCTCGCGGAAGCCGGTCCCGCTCGATCCATGGGTCGCCGAGGAGTTGCTGACGTGGAAGCGCACCGCTCCTATAACCAGCCGGAGGACTGGGTCTTCGCCAGTACGCGGAAGAAGGGGAAGCAGCCCTACGCTCCCGACTCGTTGCTGAAGCGGAACATCCGCCCGGCTGCGGTCAGGGCGAAGATCGCCAAGCACGTCGGTTGGCACACCTTCCGGCGTACCTTCACTACCTTGCTCAAGGACAATGGGGCGGATGTGAAGGTGATGCAGGAACTGTTGCGGCATGCGACGGTGAAGATGACGCTTGAGGTTATCCTTGCAGCTCATCTGCACTCTGATGACTTCAAGAAGTTAGAGGCTACAGTCAACGACCTGATGGAGAGCTATTGGTCGCGGATGGACCCGGTCTGGTGTGACGCGCTCGAGCTTCTCCGCGGCGGCTATCTCTTTGGTGGACAGCCTCAGTGGTGGATCGACACAGGACAGGGCCTCTAGGCTGTCGCAGATCAGTGGATTCAGTGATGTCATGCTCTTTCTCGTGGTGTGATTATCTTGCCTGCGTCATCAAGAGAACTTGCTTGATCGGCGCCAGAATCCGCCCCAGTCTTCAAGGCAGTCATGCTTGACCTTACCTTCCTCAAAATAAAGGCCACGAGAAACAGGATCGGCCACGCCGGGGTAGAGAGAAGAATAGGTTGTTCTCCGTCAGGCAACGGAACCGAAAGCTGATCTGATTCGGCAGGTCGATCCCGCTGGGATTGCTGGAGCGGATGACGACGCTTGCCTGGCCGTGCTCTCTTCAGCATCGTCGTTCACGATCTCTCCCAACGGTATGCATCGTGACTAATGTAATGTATGTGCGAGTCTCCGGTCCGACATCGCATCGGCTGCGGTCAACCGGCTCGTCAGCGTGGATATCACCCAGGCGGAGTACGACAGCCTCGTAGATTTCCCATTCAATGCCGGGATTGGTGCGCTGACGAGTTCGACGTTGTTGCGCGATCTCAACGCTGGTGATTTCGCCGGTGCCGCTGCTCGATTCGATGAGTGGGACCATCCTGGTGGGCAGGTGGTGGCCGGCCTGCTTCGACGGCGGTGGGCCGAGACGGAATTATTCAACGGAGGGGTAGCTGGGCTCCGGTGAGCGTCACCAGTATCGAAGACAAGCTGGATGGACGCATCGCCTGCTGGGTAATGGCCAACCCGGCTGGGTCACGGTGTTAAAGAGCCGCGTCTCCTCGCTGGAGCGATACAAGGCCTGGATATTGGGCTCAGCCGCGAGGTCGCCCGGTGTAGTCACGATCCTAGCCTGGATCGTCATAGCGACTAAGTAGACGATAGACAATATGCGCAGCCGAGGCTCAGAGCGCCTGCTTCATGGAAAAATTAATAAAACAATTGAAAACAAATGACTTGATCACGCATTAGAACTGACCGGCGATGCGTTCTGGTTGTTATTTTGCACAGATTCTGGGGCTTTTTACACGCATAAGAACTGATCGGAGCCACCCCGTGTTTGTTGACGATCTCCACATCAATTCACGCATAAGAACTGACCATCCACCGATTAGAGCGACCGGGATGGTGACTCGCCGCATTCCCCAGCAATCTCACCCTCGACCAACTCATTTTCGTTGGGCTGAAAGCGCGAGCATAACTGCTGCTCCAGCCGCAGGCATTGCAGGTCCAAATTGTCCTTCAGCCGCGCCGCGAAGCGCATCTGGTGCTTACCCGACATGTGCGACCTCTGATGAGGCTTCACGGGAATCTGACCGCCGATGCGTGAGATGGTCACGGACAGAGGATAACAGCGCCACAATGAAACATCAAAGTCTACCTCGCTACTTAATCGGTCAGACGAATTTGATCTTGAATTGCCTGCGGCTGAGATGTTCTCGGGCTAGAGAGCGATCAGGTTGCGGCTCAGAAAGGCGATGTTCCGCTTCCGGAATGCCTCAGGCGACTGACGCAGTTTCTCTTCGATGAAGGGCGACATGTCCAGTCCCAAATCCTCCATCGGTCCCAAGGCTCCGCAAGGAAGTACTCCGGCAGGTCGATCCACTTAGGGGGCTCAATGCCGAACTCGTCACTCAGCCACTCCGCTGCACCGGCCAGCAGCGCCTGCCACTCGGTGCTGAGGGAGATAGGGCTGGGGTATCGGAAGAACGAGGCATCCTTATAGTCGTAGAAGGCATGAAGGAAGTCGCTCCAGATGTGCTCGAACTCCGCACCCTCCTGCAAGCGCTGCTCCAACCCCTGATAATCCATTGGCTGCCAGCCGCAACTCTCCTTCACCGGGCGCGGAGGATGCCGGTGAATGGACTGCCAGGCGAGTTTGTCGATCGCTTTGCGGGTCATCGGTCGATGCGTGGGGGCGTTCCGAGTCGCCCGATATCCAGACCGCTAGTATAAGGGATAGTATGGCGACAATGATCGAAAAGGACTCTGCCGATTTGATCGCCAAGGTCGCCGCGATGAGCGTGGATCTGCGCATTGATCGCATTCTCGAGATCGCCGATTCGCACGATACCAGCGATGAGGCCGCACTTGAGGCTGTGAAGCTCCTGTTCGATCCCGAAGCGACGTTGGGCGAATCCTAGCCCTTCAGCTTGCTCGCGAGCAAGCTATCCAGATGATCTGACCACTCCTGCATCATGATTTTCCTCGGCTCCAGGTATTCGGCGTCGTTGTACGCGCCTGAGACGGGGCTGCGGCTGAGACTGCAATGTTCGCGGCCTAGGGTGCGATCAGATTATTCCTCTGACGCTTCAGCCACAATCAACTCAGTGAAAGACTGCACCTCGAACTGCCTGCTCGGGTCCTCGGCAATCCAGATGTCTGAGCCGATAGCAAGGTTCTTGTTCGCGTGCTGCCGTGCCGCTGCCGACTTCCACGTCAGATACGTGGTTGTGAATCCGATGCCATTTTTCCCGTGACGGTCGGCCAGTTTCGTAAGCTGCTGAACCTTGTGACTGTCTACCTCACCATCGCTCGTAACGGCTTCGATGCACCACAGTTTGTCCGTGGTCCGGTTCCATAGCAGAACGTCCGGCCAAGCATCATCGAGGCCCAAAGTGACCCCCGCTTCTTTCATCTTGGCCTTCTCCGCCTCCGTAACTCTGTCACCATCTGCGTCGTCGTCGTAGATGACCTCGAACCCCGGAAGGAAGTGCTTCGCATAGACGCTGACAGATTGTGCAATCAAATCCTTATGACCGCTGTCAACCAGTTCGCGGGATTCCTCGGTCGCTTTCGCCTGCATCTCCAATCGGCGACGAGTGGCGTCCTTGCTATTCCACTCTGAGAGCAAACCCTCCCACTTTTCCTCGGGCGCTTTGAGGATGTCGACCAACTTCTTGTCCAGTCGGTAGGAGGAGTTCGGCGACTTTGCGACGACGTGGCCGACTACGAATTTGTCCCCAATAAGCGTCACCGGCTCTGCCGCACCAATTCCAATGAGCGGCTTGATCCAGTAGTCACGCCCCTCCCGGTCCAGTTTCATGTGGCCGTCACCCTGTAGAAACGCTATGTGCGAGCCGAGTTGTGCTGTTGTCGCGCCGTCGGAGAACTTAAAGCCCTTGAGGCTCTCGTGTACGTCATCGAGAAGGGCGAATACGCAGTTCAAGATGTCGGCGTTGGTGAAGCCTAGCTTTCCCAGCACATTCTTGATGCGTTCCTTGCTGACTCCCTGGAATGTCTCAGGGAGACGCGGCTTACCCGCAGCATCCCTCTCAACTCGTATTTCGCGGAACCGTGCCTCAACTGATTTTCGTGCCATCTCCCGAAATCATATCGGGCACGGGTACCGCCGAACAATCCCTCTAGCCAAGTATCTGATTCAATGCCTCAAAAGAGTCATGATAGGCAACGTCATGGGCGGCTGCTTCGTTCGATTCCATCCACTCACCAAGTTGCATCAGGGCAGACCGGCTAGGGTATTTCATCGCGCGAAGGTCTGTCGCGTTGACCTGCGTGTGACCATTGAACTGTCGAAATTCTTCATCGACCGCAGCTGTGTTCAGGTAGAGCGCTAACCCATCAGCCAACCGCTTCGGAAGTCCCTGTTTGTTCTTGTGGAAGACGTTCAGGTGGTTTTCAAATCCGAGCAGTGCTGCCTCGCCAAAAACGGTTGGGTCTACCACGCTGGCGACAATACGCCGTTTCTCTTCTTTGGAGGAGAACCTACGCACCACGCAGTAGACACCATTCGGATACAACCACTTCCGCGTGTCATCGTTCAGACGAATGGCGTTTGGCTTTCTGAACCCCGGCTTTGGCCATTCGGTTTTGAAAGCAGAGAAGTGACCGGGATAAAGGAGGGGCACTGTACCGGTATCAGGGTCAAGGGAAAGGTGCTCCCGGAGACGGAAGTCCACGACCGGCCCTGTAGATACCTGAATACCCAAATCATCAAGAGTAGAAGAGATTTCGCGGTTCCGCTCGATCGTTGTCCGCCCTGCTGCCGTCGGGACGTGAATGAACTGCTCAGGATCATCCTTACTCACGATATGTGAGAACGGATGCTCGCAGGTCACCATATCTGTGAAAGTGTCATCGGACGACGTTGTAACCGTTACCCGACCCTGTTTTGCCCCACACTCTAAGCGGATGATGACATTCTCCTGTAAAACATCGTCATCGCTGAATGCCTTTTTGCGGGAGTGAAACAGGTGAATGTGCTTGATAGCCGTGTGCTGAAACAGAAAGGAGCGGAAGGAACGGTAATAAGGACCGTTGCAGAAGCTGCGAGGAATTATGGCGACTATCTGGGCACCTTGCCGGGCATGAGCGATCGCTAGTGCGACAAATGCCGAGTAGAGGTTCACCGTCTCAATACCGAGACCGCTCAGGAGGCGTCGATGCGTTGAGCCGTTGTTGATTTTTTTGTAAGGCGGATTCAGGATCGCGTGTGTGCAATCTTCGATTCGATTGAGCAGCGGGCTTCCGGCCTGCTCGATGAAGTCGCCACCGATGACGTGCGTTCTCACTCCATTGTATGCACCGAGGTGTTCCGCGAGATGTGCCCGCAGTGTGTCGTCCAGTTCATACGCAAAGACCTCAATAGCCTTAAATGTCAGCTCATGATTCACGCATCGGTCTAGGAAGGCGCACGAGAGAGCGCCAATACCAGCCCCTGGATCGAGCATTCGACAGTCGTCGGTCGCCGGTGCAGGGAACAGGGATGCCATAAATCGCGCGATTCGGGCAGGGGTCATGAATTGCCCAAACTCACCTTTGCGCTCCTGAGACGTGGTCTTTGAAACGTGGCGGCGCACGCTATCAATTTGCTCTGAATGAGGGGTCATCAAACCCGCGCCTGCTCCGAGGAATACATCAGATACATGATACCGTTGGACTCGCCGAGCAGGAGCTCGCCGCTTCGACACCAGCGGTGATGAGATGATCCGCGAGAGGGTTTGTTGACTTAGGTGTTGGTCGAGCAGCTTAATAGGATCAGAGGTCATCCGCTTATCCTTTTTTGCACGGAATTGGGTGCCAGCCCAGCGAGTGCAGTGTGAAACGGTGGAAGTCTCACCCACGGCCAGCAAAGGCACGATCAGGGCACTTTTGTTTCCGAAAATGGCTCCTAATGTGCCTGTTGGCTCCCTGGATTTCTCTATATTCCTTTGATTCTATTGAGCTTACAGCTTTCACACGGTGGAAGTCGTAGGTTCGAATCCTGCTGTGCCCACCAATTACATCTTCAAATACAATAGCTTACATTATGAATCTCTTAATACGATGTATCCGTCGTGCGTCACACGTACATCATAGGAGCTTTTCTATGGTCGTGGACAAACTATTGTGCGCACCTTACGGATCAACACCCGACATCTCTCCATGCTCAGCAAAAACAAGAGGCCTGCAAAGAACCTAGCTCGGTTTTAAACTTCATAACAGCCTCTAGCTAGCGGACCGCCTGTTCGAGCAGGAATTTATGGGCAGCCACACTGGCCGCTCCCCGCGCCAGAAAGCTCGGCTCGACGTGGTGGAACAGCAGTCGGGTCGAAGACAGAAACCGCGGCAGGATGTTGTTCTCAATCGTCTGCCGCGTGGTCACGGTAAATAATCCGCCCTCGAAGCCGGCAATATCTTCAAAGAGCACAAGCTCCGGGTTGTTTACCTGAATGACGTTGGCGATGGCAAGTCCCAGCGCTTCTCCCGCCGATCGCAGAATGGCGATCGCGTGCCGGTTGCCCTTGGTCGCCATCACCTCAATGTCTTTGACACTCGCCGCCGGTAGCTGGGCCGCTCTTGCCTTCGCCAGAAGGGACTCGCTGGCAGCGACGGTATTCAGGCATCCCCGCTTACCGCAGCGACAGAGCTCGCCGCCGGGGACGACCGTGATGTGAGAGATTTCACCGGCTCCTCCATCGTGCCCTCGATAGATCCGGCTGCGGATGTAGTGTGCGCAACCCACGCGCGCGCCGAGGGTGACGACGCTGAAATTTTTGGACTCCCGCGCCTTTCCGAAGAGCTTCTCTACAATTGCAGCGGCGTTCGCATCGTTGTCCACGTAAGTAGGAATGCCGGTGGCCTTGCCAACAATATCGGCGATGGGAACGTTGTGCCAGCCCAGGGCCGAGGAATGGATGCAGACGCCCTTGTCATGGGCGACCACGCCGGACAGGGCGATGCCGAGGCCCAGAATCTGCTTCGTGGACCTCTTCTCGGCCGCAATCAGACACCGGATTCCGAGGCGAATAGAATCGGCCACCTCTTCCGGTCCATTCTCGCCGGGTATTTCGCACTCACCGACGAGGTCTCCGAGAAGGTTCGTCAGCACGATCAGGGATGGCGTCTCGGCAATGTCTACGCCTATAAAATAACCGCGCTCTGCATTGACGGAGAGCAGCGTCGAGGGCCTCCCCTTGCCCGGGTTATTTCGCACCACGGCAGCTTCATGCAGAATGCCTGCCTGCAGTAATGCCTCGCTGATCTCTGTCAAGGCGGAGCGGCCCAGCCGGGTCTGCTCTGCGAGAACGGAGCGGGACATCGGCCCCGATTGGAGCAGGGCTTCGATGACGGCCAGCCGGGACGAAGCCGTTCCGTAGATCTTTCTATTGTTGTCGCTCAATTTATTTCATCCTACGTCTCAGGCAATCTTTTATCAGACATCCCGCCGCATTGATTTATTTTATAGATCATAGTAAATGCGCAACTTTACTTGCGTAAATGCTTGACAAGCAGATTCTATTGGACGATAACTAATTCACATTTTCGGATCAAATAGATCCCTTTCCTTGACGGCGAGCTGGAAGACAGCGGCTGCATGACGAGGGGGCGAGCTTCCGAAAGCTGGTCTGCAAGGTCTGCTGTTTGGTACACCTCGACGATTCTGCATTGGACCCAGGCACCGCGGTTCCACTTTATCGGAGGCAAGACCATGAAAGCCCGTATTTATTTAAGCAGCATCGTTGCGTTGTTCCTCAGTTGTTCTATCGCATTCGGCCAGACGATCACGGGATCGATCACGGGTACGGTCACCGATTCCAGCGGCGCGGCGATCAACAGCGCCAAGGTGACAGCGGTCAATGTCAATACCGGCGTCCAGACGCCCGCGACGACCAATACCGATGGCATCTATACCATTCGCTTTCTCCAGATCGGCCATTACAAGGTTTCCGTGGAGGCCCCTGGCTTCGCACCTGCAACGGCGGGCCCCTTTGCGCTTGAAGTCTCTCAGCAGGCGAAGGTCGATATGCACCTCACCATTGGGGCGGTGAATGAAAGTGTCATCGTGAGCAGCGCTGCGCCGATCCTCAACACGCAGAATGCGACCACCGGCGAGACCATTACAGCGGCAGCCGCGACGGAGCTTCCTTTGCAGGCGCGCAACTTCTCGTCTCTG
>Ga0207667_10002442_pt1 | contig 23238 bp, 23 predicted proteins | sample KBSCornC52_FD_184301 | JGI IMG/M metagenome (GOLD analysis project Ga0207667, IMG submission 184301) | Corn rhizosphere microbial communities from Kellogg Biological Station, Michigan, USA - KBS Corn C5-2 (SPAdes) (version 2) | ecosystem: Host-associated > Plants > Roots > Rhizosphere > Soil ...
CCACCGGGACCACACGGGCGTGAGGGAGGGATGAAGCTCGGCGAGCCGCCCCGGCTCGCACGCGCTCTCCCCCGGCCCGTGGTAATCGGCGCCGCGCGAGGCCATGAAGCCGTGCTCGAGCGCCACGCGCTGCCACGTCGCGTATTCCTCGGGACGATGGCTGCCGGTGACCACCTCGATCGCCTCGCCGCCGTACGCGCGGAATTCCTTCAACATCTCGTGCCGCATCATGGGCTTGAGGTCGTACCGCCCCGGATGCGCGAGCACCGCGGTCCCTCCCGCGGCGCGGATCCACGAAACCGCATTTTCGAGGCTTGCCCAGCGATGCGCAATATACGCGGGCTTCCCCTGCCCCAAGTACTTGTCGAACGCGGCCTGGGTATCGCGCACCCGGCCGGTCGCGGCGAGGTGGCGGGCGAAGTGTGCGCGGCTCAGCTTCGCCTCGTTGTGCCCGGCGAGCGCGAGCGCCCCCTCGAGCGTCCCGGAAAAGCCCAGCGATTCCAGGGCTTGGGCGATCTTGCGGGCGCGGCCGTACCGGCCGTCGCGGATGGACGCGAGGCCGGTCACCAGCTCGGGCGCCTCCCGGTCCACGCCGAGGCCCACGATATGGAGCGTCGTGCCGCCCCAGCTCACCGAGATCTCGACGCCCGGGATGAACTCGATCTTCGCCGCGTGCGCGGCGCGCGCGGCCTCCGCGAGGCCGTCGGTCGTGTCATGGTCCGTGAGCGCGATCGCATCGACGCCGGTGCGGGCGGCGAGCTCGATCAGCTGGGTGGGCGACAGCAGGCCATCCGAGCAGGTCGAATGGTTGTGCAGGTCGTAATTTTTCAAGCGAAGCCCAGGGGAAAACATCCGAAATTATATCAAAATGAGGCCTTTAGCACCATGACCCGCCAGACCATCCAGTTCGGCGACGAGGGCCAGGCCGCCTCGCGCGAGATGCTGCGCCGCTACGATGCGCTCGTGGCCGGGCGGGCATCCGCCATGGACCCGGGGGATGCCGCGGACCTGCGGCGGGAGCTCTCGACCCTGGAGAGCCTGGACCACCAGTACGGCGGGGCCGCTCCGATCGCGCTGGAAGGGGCCGAGGAGCTGGTCAGCTCGATCCTGCCGCGCCTGGCGCGCTTGGAGGACCCGGAGCTCGTCATCGCCGCCGCGGTATGGGCCATGCGGCACAGGGTCCCGATCGCGGCGGTCGAGCCGGTGGTGAACGCGCTCGCCGAGCGGTCGAACCGCGCGGGCGCCCGGCAGGAGCTCGCGGCGGTCGCCGGGCTCATGCTGGCGCTGGCGGAACACGTGCGCGACCGCCTGGGCGCGGACCTCGAGCGCTCCAACCCTGAGCGCCCGTGGCGGGTGCTGCACGCGAACCTCGCCATCACCGCGATCCGCAGCGAAGATCCCGCGCTCATCGATGCGGCGTTCGACGCCCTGGACGCCGCCCTGCCGGACGAGCGCGGGGCCTTCTACGGGGAGGCGCTCGCCCACGCGCTCGCCCCCGGGATCGCGCCCGAAGTGAGGAGCCGCATCGAGGCGCGCCATCGGCGCTCATCCGCGCGATAGGCGGTTGTCTGTCATAATTACCGGTTACTTGGCGGCGGGCCCGTACGCCCCCGCTCCCCTCTCGTGAAATTTCTCTTCGATTTCTTCCCGCTCATCCTTTTCTTCGCCGCGTTCAAGTTCGCGGACATCTTCGTGGCGACCGGCATCGCCATCGCGGCGACGCTCGCCCAGATCGCCTGGTCGCTCCTGCGCCGCCACCGGATCGCCGCGATGCAGTGGACGAGCCTCGCGGTGATCGTCGTCTTCGGGGGCGCCACGCTCGTGCTCCACGACGAGACCTTCATCAAGTGGAAGCCCACGGTGCTCTACTGGGCGGGCGGCGGCGCGCTCCTCGTGGGGCTCGCCTTCGGCCGCAACCTCGTGAAGTCGATCATGGGCGAGGACCTGGCGCTCCCGGAGCCCATCTGGTCGCGCCTGTGCATCGCATGGGGCGTCTTCTTCCTCTTCGCGGGCGCTTTGAACCTCTTCGTGGCCTTCCACTATTCGACCGACACGTGGGTGAACTTCAAGGTGTTCGGCAGCTTCGCCCTCATCATGTGCTTCGCCGTGGTGCAGGCGCTCTGGGTCTCGCGCCACGTCCCGGAGGAGGGCCCCCAGGCCTCCGCCGCGGCGGCGAAGGCGAGCGAGACGCCCGAGGCCTGACATGCTCTATGCGATCCTCTCGGAGGACACCCCGGGCACCCTCGCGAAGCGGCTGGAAGCGCGGGCCGCGCACCTCGCGCGGCTCACCGCGCTCCTCGACGCCGGGCGCCTCGTTCTCGCCGGCCCGCATCCCGCGATCGACGCGGACGATCCGGGGCCCGCGGGCTTCACCGGCTCGCTCGTGGTGGCGGAGTTCGCCTCGCGGGAAGCCGCCGTCGCCTGGGCCGCGGAGGATCCGTATTGCGCGGCGGGCGTCTATGGGCGCGTGACCGTGAAGCCCTTCCGGAAGGCGCTCCCGTGACCGGGGCCATGCATCCGGTCGAGAAGGCGATCCGCGAACGGCTGGCCGCGCTCTCGCCCGCGCGGCTGGATTTGCACGACGAAAGCGGGCAGCATGCGGGCCACGCGGGCTCCCGGCCCTCCGGCGGGACCCACTGGCAGCTCGCGATCGTCTCGGAGGCGTTCCGCGGCAAGAGCCCCGTCGCACGGCATCGAATGGTCTATGAGGCGTTGGGCGACCTCATGGAACGGGATATCCACGCCCTGAAGATCGAGGCGTCCCCGCCCGAGCAGTCTTGATTCACTACCCGAGTTAAAGGAAATCTCCATGCACCGTACCCTCAGGAACCTCGCCGTCGCCCTCGTGGCCGGCACCTTCGCGATCGCCGCCGGCGCGCAGGACAAGGCCGAGAAGGCCGGCAAAGCCAAGGCCACGGCTTCCGCTTCAGGCTCGAGCAAGGTGGTCGTGAACGGCGTCACCATCCCCCAATCGCGCTTCGAGGCGATGGGCAAGGAGCTCGAGGCGCAGGGCCATCCCGCGAGCCCGGAGCGCGAGCAGGCGATCAAGGAGGAGCTCGTGAGCCGCGAGGTCCTCGCGCAGGCGGCGAGGAAGCGCGGCCTCGACAAGGATCCGCAGGTGCAGGCGCAGATGGACATGGCGCGCCAGGCGGTCCTCGTGCGGGCGCTCCTCGACAACGAGGTGAAGGCGCACCCGGTGAGCGATGCCGATCTCGAGAAGCAATACGAGCAGTTCAAGACCTCGATGGGGACGAGCGAGTACAAGGTCCGCCACATCCTCGTCGATAGCGAGGCGGAGGCGAAGTCGATCATCGACCAGCTGAACAAGGGCGCGGACTTCGCGAAGCTCGCGAAGGAGAAGTCGAAGGACCCGGGCTCGAAGGACAACGGCGGGGACCTCGACTGGGGCCCGGCCGGCCGCTACGTGAAGCCGTTCGCGGACGCCGTGCAGGCGCTCCCGAAGGGCGCCACCACGAAGGAGCCGGTGAAGACCGACTTCGGCTACCACGTGATCCGCGTGGACGACGTGCGCCCGATGAAGGTGCCCACGTTCGCCGAGATCCGCGAGCAGTTCCGCCAGCGCGCGCAGCAGCAGGAGATGCAGCGCTTCGTGGCCGACCTTCGCGCCAAGGCGAAGGTGGAAGAGCGGTAAGCGGCTCCCGTCAGGCCTCGAGGGGCGGCCGCGGCGGCCGCCCCTTTTCGCTTCCATGCCCTCCGAGATGCGCCGCGCCGCCAGGGCGCTCGTCGAAAGCCGCGTGGAGACGTTCGCGTCGCCCTCGGCGGCGGGACCCGCGCGCGAGCGGCTCGAGCGCGCGCTGGCGCATGCCGGGACGCCGCGGGCGTTCGTCTTCGCGGGCCGCTGGGCCGAGCGCGAGGGGGGCGCGGTCTACGAGGCGAGCTTCGATCCGGCGCCCGGCACGCAGCGCTTCCTTGGCGGCCTCTCGGCGTTGCTGGTGGCCCTCATCGCCGCGAGCGCCTGGGCCCTCGCCTCGGAGGGCGCATCCCCGGCCGCCCGCTTCCTGCTGCCCTTCCTCACGGGACTCGCGATCGTCGCGATGCCGATCGCGGTGATCGCGGTCGCGACGCGCCGCGAGGCCGAAGAGTCGTGCGTGCGCCGCGCGATCCGCGCGGCGCTGGAGGAGGAGCCGTGAGGCGCCTCGCGTTGGCACTCGCCGTCGCGTGCCTGGGCCTCGCATGCCGCGCGGCGGACAATCCCCTCGCACGCTTCAGGACGCTCTCGCCTCCGGATTGCGCGGGCGCCGGCAACATCATCGCCGAAGACGCCGCGGCGCCGTCGAACGCCACGTACATCCGCGTACAGCACATCGGGGACCCGGGAACCGCGGAGCTCGCGGGCGAGGTCGCGAACCCCGTCACCTGGGACGTGGGCCAGGTCTCCGGGTATCGCGCGAGCGACCCGGCCCTCGCGCAGCGCGGCTATCGCGACGTCGGATTGCCGCAGGGCGCGAGCGCGTTCCAGCTCGAGTGCGGCGTGGCCGGGTTCCTCCTCAACAGCTGGCAGTTCTCCCACGCGTCGCCGCTCTTCGGCGAGGGCCCGAGCGCCAGCATCGCGCGCGACCTCTCGCCCGCGCCGCGCGCCTACCCGGGACCGGGATGGACGCTGCGCATCGGCGGCGACGTGAGCGTGCCCTGGGTGCTCGCGCAGGTGCCGCCCGTGGACGCGGGCACCGCGCAGGTGGGCTTCTTCTACTACGTGCAGGACGCGACGAGCGGCGTGGTCTTCGCGCACCTCGCGGGCCTCTTCGACAACCGGCCCGGCGGGGTCGGCGGCAGCGGCGTGGAGAGCGTGGGCTCCGACGGCGTGACGGCGTTCGTGTCGAGCCCCCTCCTCGCCACGGATGCGGCCGGCGCGCCGGTGCGCTACCTGCGCCCCGGCGTGGGCTCCGCGACGATGCAGCTGGGTGCCCCGTGGGCGGACCGGAGAGCCTTCCGCGCGGAGATCCCCTACGCGAGCTTCCGGGACATGCTCCAGCGCCTGAAGTCCGGGCCGCTCCCGCAGATCTCGGAGCGCCCCGAGGACTATCGCGTGCTCTTGTTCGGCCTCCTGGGCGAGATATTCCCGGAGACCGGCGATGCGCACAACGTCTCGCTGGGCGCCAGCGTGACCGGCCTCGCGCTCACCCAGGAGCCGCCGCGAGCGATCCCCGGGCGATGAGGCGAAGGCGCTAGCCCACCCAGCGCCGGGCGTTCCGGAACATGCGCATCCACGGCGAATCCTCGCCCCATTCGCGCGGGTGCCACGAGAGCGCGATCGTCCGGAACACGCGCTCGGCGTGCGGCATCATGATGGTGAAGCGGCCGTCCGGCGTGGTGAGGCCCGTGACGCCGCCCGGGGAACCGTTGGGGTTGTACGGATAGGCTTCCGTCGCCTTCCCGCGGTGGTCGATCCAGCGCACCGCCACGAGGTAGCGGCACGCGTCCCGGGTCCGCGCGTCGCGATAGACCGCGCGTCCCTCGCCGTGCGCGGTCGCGATGGGGATGCGGCTTCCTTCCATGCCCTTGAAGAAGATCGAGGGCGACGGCTCGATCGCCACGAGGGCGGTGCGCGCCTCGTACTGCTCCGAGACATTGCGCTCGAAGTGCGGCCAGTTCTCCGCGCCCGGGATGATCTCCTTCAGGTTCGACATCATCTGGCAGCCGTTGCAGGCACCCAGCGCGAAGGAATCCGGCCGGTCGAAGAAGCGCTCGAACTCCTCGCGCGCCCGGGCGTTGAAGAGGATCGACTTGGCCCAGCCCTCGCCCGCTCCCAGCACGTCGCCGTAGCTGAAGCCGCCGCACGCGGCGAAGCCCTTGAAGGCCGCGAGCGAGACGCGGCCGGAGATCACGTCGCTCATGTGCACGTCGACCGCCATGAAGCCCGCGCGATCGAAGGCGGCCGCCATCTCCATCTGCCCGTTCACGCCTTGCTCGCGCAGCACCGCGATGCCCGGGCGCACGCCCTTCGCGATGAACGGGGCGGCGACGTCCTCGGCCGGGTCGAAGGCGAGACGGGCGCGGAGTCCCGGATCGTCCTCGTCCAGCAGCCGGTCGTGCTCCTGGTCGGCGCACGCGGGATTGTCGCGCAGGCGCTGGATGTGGTGCGTGACCGTGGACCACGCCCGGTGGAGCTCCGAGCGCTTGCGCGCGAAGATGGGCTTGGCGCCCAGGACCACGCGGATCTCGCCCTCGCCGTTCGGGTGGCCCACCACGTGCGACTCGCGCGCGAGGCCGGCTTCGCGCAGGACCGCGAGCACGGCTTCGCGATCCGGACGGCGCACCTGCAGGACCGCGCCCAGCTCCTCGTTGAAGAGCGTCCCCAGCACGCGCGCGTGGAGCGCTCCGGCGAAGAGCTTCGTCTCGCGCTCGTGGCCGTCCACGTCGAGCGTGCGCGGATCGAGCGCGAGCGCATCGAGGTAGACCGTGACGCCCGCGCGCGCCGCGAACGCCATCTCGCAGAGCGTCGCGAAGAGCCCGCCGTCCGAGCGGTCGTGGTAGGCGAGGATCCGCCCGGCGGAATTGAGCTTCTGGATCGCGGTGAAGAACGCCTGCAGCTTCGCCGGATCGTCGCAGTCCGGCGCCGCGTTGCCCACCTGCGAGTACACCTGGGCGAGGGCGGAGCCGCCGAGGCGATTCCTCCCCGAGCCCAGGTCGACCAGGACCAGCTCCGTGTCGCCCGCGTCGCGGCGAAGCTCCGGCGTGAGCGTCCGCCGCGCGTCGGTGACCGGCGCGAAGGCGGAGACCACGAGCGAGAGCGGCGCGGTCACCGCCTTCTCCTCGCCGCTCGCGGGATCGCGCCAGGTCGTGCGCATGGACATCGAGTCCTTGCCCACGGGAATCGAGATGCCGAGCGCGGGGCAGAATTCCATGCCCACCGCCCGCACGGTGTCGTAGAGGATGGCGTCCTCGCCGGGATGTCCCGCCGCGCACATCCAGTTCGCGGAGAGCTTCACGTCCCCCAGGTACGCTATGGGCGCGGCCGCGATGTTCGTGATCGCCTCGCCCACCGCCATGCGGGCCGAGGCCGGGCCGTCGATGAGCGCGACGGGCGTGCGCTCCCCGATCGCCATCGCCTCGCCCTGGTACGTCTTGTAGCCGAAGGCGGTCACCGCGCAATCGGCGACCGGCACCTGCCACGGGCCCACCATCTGGTCGCGCGCGGTGAGGCCGCCCACCGAGCGGTCGCCGATCGCGACGAGGAAGGTCTTGTCGCCCACGGAAGGAAGCCGCAGCACGCGCAGCGCCGCCTCCTCCAGCGCGATGCCGTCCAGCCGCAGGGCCGCCGGCTCGCGCGGCAGCCGCTCGACCTCGCGCACCATGCGCGGGGGCTTCCCGAGGAGCACCTCGAGCGGCATGTCGACCGGGCGGTCGGCGAAGAGCGGATCCTCGACCACGAGCGCGCCATCCGCGCGCGCCTCGCCCACGACCGCGAACGGGCAGCGCTCGCGCTCGCACAGGCGCGTGAGCTCGGCCAGGCGCTCCGGCGGGATCGCGAGCACGTAGCGCTCCTGCGCCTCGTTCGACCAGATCTGCATCGGGCTCATGCCCGGCTCCTCGATCGGCACCTTGCGCAGGTCGAAGGCCGCGCCCACGCCGCCGGAATGGGCGAGCTCCGGGAGCGCGTTCGAAAGCCCGCCCGCGCCCACGTCGTGGATCGAGAGGATGGGGTTCCTCTCGCCCATCTGCCAGCAGGCGTCGATCACTTCCTGGCAGCGGCGCTCCATCTCCGCGTTCGCGCGCTGCACCGAGTCGAAGTCGAGCGCCTCCGTGTTGGTACCCGAGGCCATGGACGAGGCGGCGCCGCCGCCCAGCCCGATCAGGAATCCGGGCCCGCCCAGCTGGATGAGGAGCGCGCCCGCGGCGAGCGCCTTCTTCTGCGTGTGCTCCGCCGCGATGTTGCCGAGCCCCCCCGCCAGCATGATCGGCTTGTGGTAACCGCGGACCTCGCCGGCATGGGCGAGCTCGAAGCTGCGGAAATATCCGGCGAGGTTGGGCCGGCCGAACTCGTTGTTGTACGCGGCGCCGCCGATGGGACCGTCGATCATGATCGAGAGCGCGGAGGCGATGCGCCCCGGCCGCCCGTACGGCGCCTCCCACGGCTCGATCGCGCCGGGAATCTCCAGGTTCGAGACGGAGAAGCCCGTGAGCCCGGCCTTGGGCTTCCCGCCCGTGCCGGTCGCGCCCTCGTCGCGGATCTCGCCGCCGGCGCCGGTTCCCGCCCCGGGATGCGGCGCGATGGCGGTCGGGTGGTTGTGCGTCTCCACCTTCATCAGGATGTGCGTCGTGCCGAGGCGGTGGCCCCACGTGCCCGAGCCGTCCGGGTAGAAGCGCTCGACCTCCGCGCCCTTCATCACGGCGGAATTGTCCGAGTACGCGACGATCGTCCCGCGCGGGCTCTGCCGGTGGGTATTGCGGATCATCGCGAAGAGCGAGCGGTCCTGCGGCTCGCCGTCGATCGTCCACGAGGCGTTGAAGATCTTGTGGCGGCAGTGCTCCGAGTTCGCCTGCGCGAACATCATGAGCTCGACGTCGGTGGGATCGCGCCCCAGCCGCGCGAAGCTCTCGGCGAGGTAATCGATCTCGTCGTCCGCGAGGGCGAGGCCCATCTGCGCGTTCGCGCGCGCGATCGCCGCGCGCCCGCCCGCGGCGAGGGGGACGGTCGCGAGCGGCCGGGGCGCGGTGTGGTCGAAGAGCCGGGCCGCTTCCTCGCAGGAGCCCACCACGGTCTCGATCATGCGGTCGTGCACGGCGCGCGCCGCGAGCTCGCGGGTTTCCGCCGCGAGCGGAAGGCCGTCCCGCGTCTCGACGTAATACGCGGTGCCGCGCTCGATGCGCACCACTTTCGCCAGCCCGCAATTGCGCGCGATGTCCGTCGCCTTGGACGACCAGGGCGACTCGGTGCCGAAACGCGGGATCGCCAGGAGCAACGCGCCGCGCGGCTCGCCCCGGGGCGCGGTCCCGTAGGCGAGCAGCCGCTCGAGGACCCGCGACTCGTCGGCGGCGAGCGCTTCGGAGACGGCGGCGAAATGGACGAAGCGGGCATCGAGGCGCAGCGCCGCGGCCGTCCCGGCGGGCAGGCAGGCGAGGAGCTTCTCGACGCGGAAGGGGGAAAGCGCAACCGCGCCGGGCAGCGTGAGGACCTGCTGCAGCGGCGCATCTTGCGGATTCATGGGCGAATTATACCGAACCGCGCTCTTCGGATAGGATGGCGCCTGCCCCACCGGACCCCTGGAGGAACCGCCGTGATCCGCGCCCACCGCCTGCTCGCCGCCCTCGTCCTCATCGCGGGAGTCTCCGCCGCGATCCCTGCCGCCGCCCTCGACTATCCCACGCGGCCCGTGCACTTCATCGTGCCCTACCCGCCCGGCGGCACCACCGACGTCCTCGCGCGGATCATCGCGCAGTGGCTCTCGGAGAAGCTGGGCCAGCAGTTCATCGTGGAGAACAAGCCGGGCGGCGGGAACAACATCGGCACCGACTACGTCGCGAAGGCCACCCCCGACGGCTACACGATGCTCCTCGTGAACCCCGCGAACGGCATCAACGCGACCCTCTACAGGAACCTCCCCTTCAATTTCATCCGCGACATCGCGCCCGTGGCGGGGCTCGTGCGCACGCCGAACGTGATGGAGGTGACGCCCTCGCTTCCCGTGAAGACCGTGGCGGAGTTCATCGCGTACTGCAAGGCGAATCCGGGCAAGATCAACATGGCGTCCTCGGGGAGCGGCACCTCGGTGCACCTTTCGGGCGAGCTCTTCAAGTCGATGACCGGCTGCCAGATGCTCCACGTCCCCTACAAGGGTGCGGGCCCGGCCCTGACGGACCTCATCGCGGGGCAGGTGCACGTGATCTTCGACAACCTGCCGTCGTCCTCGCCCTTCATCAAGTCGGGGCGCATCCGCGCGCTCGGGGTCACCTCGGCACAGCGCGATCCGTCGCTGCCGGACGTGCCGACGGTGGGCGAGACCGTCCCGGGCTACGAGGCGACCGCCTGGTTCGGCCTCGGGATGCCGAAGGGCACGCCCCGGGAGACGATCGAGAAGGTGAACGCGGAGGTGAACCGCGCGCTCGCGGACCCGAAGATGCGCGAGCGGCTGGCGGAGCTGGGCGGGACACCCATCGGCGGCACGCCGGAGGACTTCGGCAACGTGATCAAGTCCGAGACGGAGAAGTGGTCGAAGGTGGTGATCTCGTCCGGCGCCAAGGTGGACTGATTCAATCCCGCCGGCGCTCGTGCCGCGCGAGGCTGAAGACGGGGAGCGTCAAGTCCCAGACGATGGCCGCGAGGCGCAGCCCCGCGATGCACGCCATCGCGACGAGGGCGGCCGCCGTGCGGTCGATCGAGGCCTGGAGCAGCAGGTAGATCGCCGCGCCGGCGATCGACGCCGTCGCGTAGAGCTGGCCCTTCCGGAGGATCATCGGGATCTCCGCGCACAGCACGTCGCGCAGCGCCCCGCCCGCGACGCCGGTGAGCGCGCCCATCAGCACGACCACGACGCCGGCCAAGCCGCGCGCCTCCGCGATCTGCGCGCCGCTCACCGTGAAGAACGCGAGTCCCAGCGCGTCGGCGATGCCGAGCATGCGCTCCGGAGGCCGGAACCGGCGCGACCACGCGACCGTGAGGAGCGCCGCGGCGATGATCACGTAGAGGTACGCCGGGCGCGCGATCCAGAACACCGGATGGCGGTCGAGGAGCAGGTCGCGGGCCGTGCCCCCGCCGATCGCGGTCGCGCTCGCGATCACGACGACCCCCACGAGGTCCAGGCGCTTGCGGCCCGCGGCGAGCGCGCCGCTCACCGCGTAGACCGCGACGCCCGCGAAGTCGAGGAGGTCCGGGATCACCTCGCCAGGAGCTGCCAGGCGATCGCCGCCTGCGCGAAGAAGCCCACCGTGAAGCCCAGCGTGCGCAGCCACGGGACCGCGAACGTGTAGGCGAGGACGTGGACCACGCGGCCCCAGAAGTACGCCATCGCGGCGCCGGCCACGACGGCGTTGCTCACGTTCGCGGCGGCCGCGACCAGCACGAGCGCCGCGAAGACCACCAGGTTCTCGACCGCGTTGGCGTGCGCCTTCTTCATGCGCACGGCCCAGGGCGACTGCGGCTTCGGCGACTGGGGGTAGCCCACCGTGTCGGAGATGCCCCAGGTCGCGAAGCGGTCGAGCACGTACGGGACCCAGAGGAGGCCCGTGAGGATCGTGGCGTACACCAGGTAGAGCAGCTCCGTCTTCATCGTCGCCTCCTTGCGTTGGGGAACGTGCCGTATGTCGCGGGCTTGCCTACTTCCTTTCGGTCATGCCGAGCTGGCTCATGAGGAAGGCGTCCGAATCGGCGCTCTCCTCGATCCGCTTCTCGAGGCCCGTCCCGATGCCGTGCCCCGTGTCCGCGCTCACCCGCAGGAGCACCGGGCGCCCGGACGAGGTCGCGGCGTGCAGGCGCGCCGCCATCTTGCGCGAGTTGTACGGATCGACGCGCCCGTCGTGCTCGCCCGTCGTGAGGAGCACGGCGGGGTACGCGGTCCCGTCCTTCACGTGATGGTAGGGCGAGTACGCGTAGAGCGCCTTCCGCTGCTCCGGATCCTTCGTGCTTCCGAACTCGGTCACGTTGAACGCGCCGTTGGGCGTCAGCTCCACGCGGAGCATGTCGTAGATCCCGACGTGGCTCACCACCGCTCGGAAGAGGTCCGGCCGTTGGGTGAGGATGGCGCCCATGAGGAGGCCGCCGTTGCTCCCGCCCAGCGCCGCGAGCCTCGCCGGCGTCGTGTAATGCCGGGCGATGAGGTGCTCGGCGCACGCGATCATGTCGTCGAACACGTTCTGCTTGTGCGTGAGGTTGCCCGCCTTGTGCCACGCCTCGCCGAACTCGCCGCCGCCCCGGAGGTTCGCGACGGCGAAGATCCCGCCGTGGTCGAGCCACACGCGGTTCGCCACCGAGAAGCGCGGCCGCTCGCTCAGGCCATATCCCCCGTAGCCGTAGAGGAGGACGGGATTGGACCCGTCGCGCTTCGTCCCCTTCTTCATGAGGATGTTCACCGGCACGCGCGTGCCGTCCTTCGAGGTCGCCATCTCGCGCACGACCTCCGCGTCGTCGAAGCGCACCTTCGATTCGCCGGCGAGCGCCGTCTTCTCGAGGCGGCCCGTCTTCGCGACGTAGCGATACCACGCGGGCGCCGTCACGTAGCTCTGGCTCCCCACGAGGATGTCGTCCCCGCCCAGGCGCTCGCCCACGCCGACCGTGGAGACGGGCTCGGTGGGCACCGTGCCCAGCGGCTTTCCGGAGAGATCGAAGACGCGAAGCTCCGAAGGCCCGCCCACCATGTAGGTCACGTACAGGCGCGACTTCGTGGCATCGACGCCCTCGATAGTCGCTTCCCCCTCGGGGACCACGACCTTCGCGGCGGCGAGGCTCGGGTCCGCCATCGGCATCATGAGGATCTTCCCGCGCGGGGCGTCCTTGAGCGAAAGCGCGTAGAGCCGCCCGTCGAAGCCCAGCTCCATCGAGCGGACCTTGTCGGCGTCCTCGGCCACCCGCGTCCACTTGCCGGCGGGATCGCGCAGGTAGAACGCGAACTCGCCGCCGTCGCCGTTCGCGACCGTGGCGAGGAGGTAGCGGCCGTCGCGCGTCGCGTGGAGCGCCGTCTCCGCGATGCGCGGAAACTCCTTGCCGATCACGTAGCGGTCGGTGGAAGGCGGCGTGCCCAGCTTGTGGAAATAGACCTGCTGGTAGAAGTTGCGGTCCTCGGCCGGGCGCTCGTCGCCCTGCGGATAGCGCGTGTAGTAGAAGCCCGTGGCCTTCGCGTCCCACTCGACGCTCCCGCCGCCGGTCGGATACTGCACGCGGGGCACCACGTCCGGGAGGCGCTTGCCGGTCGTGACCTCGTACACGTAGGCCGGGCCCTGCTCGCTCCCTTTCTCCGAGAGCGCCACCGCCACGTAGCGGCCGTCGAGCGAGGGCGTGTAGAAATCGATCGCCGTCGTGCCCTTGGCGTCGATCGCGTTCGGGTCGACGATCACGCGTTCGCTCGCGACGTCCCCCGCCGCCTTCATGACCACCAGCATCGGCTGGTTCTTCGGCGGCTGGCGCTTCATCGCGAAGAACGCGTGGCGCTGCCGGAAGCCGTAGTAGCGCACCGGCTCCGCGGCGAAGAGCTCGCGGAAGCGCTCCGCGAGCTCCGCGCGCACGGGGAGCGCGTCGAGCACGCTCCGCGTGAGCTTCGTCTGCGCGGCGCTCCACGCCTTCACCTCCGGATCGTCGCCGTTCTCGAGCCAGCGGTAATCGTCCGTGACGGTGATGTTGCCGTAGGTATCCGTGACCGGCTTCTTCGGCGTCGGCGGATACGCGAGCGGGGCCTGGGCGCGGGCGCCCGCGCACGCGAGGAGGAAAGCGGCGGCGAGCGCGGCGGCGTGCTTCGGCATGGAACGGCTCATGGGCGGATGTAGGACCAGCCTTCCTGCTGGCGCTTCATGATTTCGACCACGCCTGCGGGGACGTAGTCGATGCCGGAGACCATGTCGGACCTGGAGAGCTTCTGCGCGTGCATGGTGTTCTCGCAGGCCACCACCTTCACGCCCGCGAGGGTCGCCTCGTCGATGCGCGGGGCCGCGGCGGAGCCCGCCTTCAGCATCCCGATGCCGGGACCGTAGGCCACGATCTCGATCTCGACGTTCTTCGCGCCCAGGTCGGACTGGATGTTGCGCGCGTTGTTGAAGGCGAGGTTCCACTTGCCGGGATCGGCGTCGCTCACCTGCATCACGACGCGCTGCGGTCCGGCGGCCTTCGCGGCGGTGGCCGGCACGGCGTGCTCCAGGGAAGCGCAGCCCGCGGAGAGCAGCAGCGCGAGCGCCGCGCCGATCGTTGCCAGGAATCTTCGGGTTGCCATGGGGATCTCCTCGAGGATGGGTCAATAGCCGAGCGCCGCAGTCTAACCGGAACGGGCGCCCTTCGCAGTCGGCCCCGGGCTGCCGTACAGTATGGGTCCGCCTTCCCCGGCTTTCACCGTACTGGGGGCCTCTACTTGGAAGACTTCACGAACCAAGCGACGTTCCTTTTCACGGACATCGAGGGCAGCACCCGGCTCTGGGAGGAGGAGCCGGAGCGGATGCGCGAGGCGATGGCGCGCCACGATGCGTTGGCCCGGGAGGCGGTGGTGGCCCACGGCGGCCAGGTGGTCAAGATGACGGGCGACGGGCTGCACGCGATCTTCGCCGACGCGGTGGACGCGCTCCACGCGAGCGTGCGGCTCCAGGCGGAGCTGGGCGAGCTCGAGCGCTCGTACGGCATCCCGATCCGCGCGCGATGCGGCATGCACGTTGGTGCCTTCGAGCGCCGCGACGGGGACTACTACGGCACGGCGGTGAACCGCGCGGCGCGGATCATGAGCTCGGCGCACGGCGGCCAGGTGCTGCTCTCCCAGGCGGTGGGCGACCTCGTCGGCCGGCGGCTCCCGGAAGGCATCGGCCTGAGGGACCTGGGGATCGCCCGGCTGCGCGACCTCGCGCGCGCCGAGCGCCTCTACCAGGTGGTGGCACCCCTTCTCCGGGCCGATTTCCCGCCCCTCCGGTCGCTCGAGGGCACGCCGAACAATCTTCCGCATTCGCTGAGCTCCTTCGTGGGGCGCGCGCGCGAGCTGGCCGAGGTGCGCGAGCTCCTGTCCCGCACGCGGCTCCTCACGCTCACCGGCATGGGCGGGCTCGGCAAGACGCGGCTGAGCCTCCAGGTCGCGGCGGAGGAGATGGACGCCTATCCGGACGGCGTCTGGCTGGTGGAGCTCGCATCCCTGCACGACGCGCGGCGCATGGCGCAATCCGCCGCGTCCGCGATGGGCGTGAAGGAGGAGCCGGGGCGGCCGGTGCTGGAGGCGCTCGAGCGGCACGTGCGGGGGCGCCAGATGCTCCTCGTGCTCGACAACTGCGAGCACCTGCTCGAGACGAGCGCGGAGCTCGCGCACAAGCTCCTCAGCGCCGGCGCGGGCCTGCGCATCCTCGCGACCAGCCGCGAGCCGCTGCGCGTGGCGGGCGAGGTCGCCTACTCGATCGCGGGGATGGCCGTGCCGCCCTCCGGGACCGCCGCCGAGGGGTCGATCGCCTCCTCGGAAGCCGTTCGGCTCTTCCTCGACCGCGCGGCCGCGGCGCGGCCCGGCTTCGCGATCACGACGAAGAGCGCGCTGGCCATCGCGACCATCTGCCGCGCCGTCGACGGCATCCCGCTCGCCCTCGAGCTCGCCGCCGCGCGCGTGCGCTCGCTTCCGGTGGAGGACATCGCGGCGCGCGTCCTCGAGGGCACGCAGCTCCTCGCCTCGCGTGATCCCACCGCAATCCCGCGCCAGCGCACGCTGCGCGCGCTCATCGACTGGAGCCACGATCTCCTCTCCGACGCGGAGGGTGCCGTCTTCCGCCAGGCCTCCGTGTTCGAATCCGGATTCACCGTCGAGGCCGTGGAAGCGGTGTGCGGCGGAAGGCCGCAGGATCCCGTGATCGACGTCGTGGGCCAGCTCGTCGAGAAATCGCTCCTCCTCCTCGAGGAAGACGCCGGACGCTTCCGCATGCTGGAGACCGTGCGCCAGTACGCGCTCGAGCGCCTCGACGCCTCGCCGGAGCGGGAGGAGGTACGCCGCCGGCATTTCGCCTATTACCTCGCGCTCGCCGAACGCGCGCGCACGCACGTGACCGGGCCGGAGCGGGGGTGCTGGCTCTCGATCCTCGACGCGGAGCGGGAGAACGTGCTCGCCGCGCACGCCTGGAGCCAGCGCGCGGCCGTGGATCCCGAGTCCGTGCTGCGCCTCGCGAGCGGGATGAAGCATTACTGGATCAGCCGCGGCCTCCTGGAGCTCGGGCAGCGCTTCACGCAGGAGGCGCTGGAGCGGGCGGGGAGCGGCGCTTCGGCCGAGGCGCGCTGCCGCGCGCTCTTCGACGCGGGGCAGCTGCGGTATTTCGCGGGCCGGTACGCCGAGGCGCGGCGGCTCCTCGAGGAAAGCCTCGCCATCGCCCGCTCGCTCGGGAGCCCGAAGAAGATCGGCGGCATCCTGCAGCCGCTCGGCATGGCGGCGCTGGGGGAAGGGGATCGCGAGACCGCGCGGGCCTGCCTCCTCGAAGCGCTCGCGCTCGCGCGCGCGGGCGACGACCCCCGCGGGATCGCTTTCGCCGCCACCGCCCTGGGACAGCTGCAGCGAATCCTGGGAACCCCGGACGAAGCGGCGGCGCTTTTCGAGGAGACGATCGGCATCTCGCGCCAGCAGGGCGATCCGGAAATGCTCGCGGTGGGATTGCTGAACCTCGCCATGGTCTCGATCGACCGGGATGCCGGCCGTTTCGCCCGGGCCTGCGTCGCGGAAGCCTTGGTGGCCGACGGCGTGCCCCGTTCGCAGCCGCTCCTGAAGACCGCCCTGGACGTGGCGGCGGGCATTGCCGCGACAGCCCGCGACGATGCGGCCGCCGCGCGCTTTTATGGCGCGGCCGAAGCCCAGGCGGACCGGACGGGACTTCGCCGCGACCCGGCGGACGCGGCGTTCCTCGTTCCGCTCGTCGAGGCGAGCCGCGAGCGCCTTGGCGTGCCGCTATTCCTTCGCCTGGAAGCCGAGGGCCGCGCGCTCGACCCCCTGGAGGCGATCGGGAACGCGCGGCGATGGCTCGCCGAAAAGTCCGGCCAGCCTATATGTCGTTGACGCCGATCGGATCGAGCGGAGCGCAGTGAACACCGCCGGGCGCATCGGCCCGGATCACGTAGTGGTAGATACCGTTCGTGCCGGCGTTCTTGAAGGTGTAGGCCTGCTTGTTTCCTTGCACGAGGCTGAACACGCCCTGCCCCGCGGGCTCGAACTGGACGCCGCCCGTGGATGCGAAGTTCCCGCCCGTGATCGTCCAGACGATCACCGGCGCCCCATACCCGCCCATCACGAGCGCATAGGGGTCCGCGCTCACGGTGCATACGCCGTTCGCGACCGTAACGGTCACCTGCACGTTGCAGTTCGCGTCCGCGCAGTAGTGCGCCTTCCGGTCCTTGGGCGGCTGCGCCTTCACGTGGAACTTGCCGTCGCCGCGCCAGGCTTCCAGGCCGCCTTCGCCGACGGCACACGCCGAAAGCAGCAGCGCCGCCAAGATCAGGAGCTTTTTCATCGTTGTTCCTCCCACGGGTCTTTGTTCGCCTCGTGCGCAGGCAAAGATACCCTAACGCCACCGCAGAATCACGCGAATCCTCCGCAGTGTTTCGGCGTCCGACATTCCCGGCAGCACGAGAATGGTGCGGTCCACCCGCCGCCCCTCCGGCCGCCAGCGGACGATGGTGAGCCAGGGTGCCACAAACGAGCCGTCGCGCAGCTCGCCGCGCCGCCATTCGCCCTCGCGATCCTGGAGCGACACCTCGCCCGAGGTGCGCACCGCGAGCGTGCGCGGCGCGACGCCACCCCACCGCGGGGTGAGCCTGCGGGCAGCGGCCAACGCGAGGCAGGTCACCGCCGTGCCCGCCAGGACGCGCGCCGGGAGCGGGCCGGGGCTGAATCCCAGCACGATGAGCGTCGCCACCGCGAGCCCCGCCGGAAGAGCGAGCACGACGCCGCTATACTGGAAGCGGCAAATCACGGCCGGTCCCCTCGCCCCCATGTCCACCTGGTTCTCCTTTCTCGCGAGCCGCGGCGCACGCCTCGACGCGGGCGGCGTGGCGGATTTCGGCGATCCGACGGCCGAGCTCGCGGCCGCGCGCGACCACGCCGTGCTGGTCGACCTCTCCCATAACGCGCTCCTTGACGTGACGGGCGACGACGCGATCGCCTTCCTGCACGGCCAGCTCACGAACGACGTGCAGTCGCTCCCGCCGGGCGCGGCGCAATGGACCGGGTGGTGCTCGCCCAAGGGCCGGCTCCTCGCGACCTTCCTCCTTCTGCGAGGGGCCGAAGGCTGCCGCCTCCTCCTGCCCGCGGAGATCGCACAGGCGATCGCGAAGCGCCTCGGCATGTTCGTGCTGCGCTCGAAGGTGAAGATCGCGGACGCGAGCGGCTCCGTCGCCCGCCTCGCCGTCGCCGGGAAGACCGCGGGCGTGATCGTCGCGCGCCACTGGGGCTTCACGCCGGACGCGATGCGCTCCGTCGAGAAGGACGGCGCCGCATGCATCGCGCTGGACGCCGAGCGCTTCGTGGTCCTGGTCCCGATGGACCGCGCGCCCGCGCTCTGGGAAAAGCTCGCGGAAAACGCCACGCCCGCGGGACCGGACGCGTGGAGCTGGTCGCTCGCGCACGCGGGCATTCCGGTGATCGGCGCGGCGACCCAGGACGCGTTCGTGCCGCAAATGGCGAACTTCGACCTCGTGGGCGGCGTGAGCTTCAAGAAGGGCTGCTACCCGGGCCAGGAGATCGTCGCGCGGACGCACTACCGCGGGATCCTCAAGCGCCGCATGGCGCTGGCGCACCTGGCGGGCGATGCGCGTCCGCTTCCGGGCCAGAGCGTCTACAGCGGCGCCTTCGGCGACCAGGCGGCGGGTGCGATCGTGAACGTCGCGGCGGCACCCGAGGGCGGCTTCGACCTCCTCGTCGTGGCCCAGATCGAGAGCCTCGACAAAGGAGACCTCCGCTGGAACGCGCCGGACGGCCCGCCGCTCGAGGTGCGCGAGCGTCCCTACGCCTCCGAGCTTTCGTCCGTGCCCTTGACCCGCGCATAGGCGCGCTGCAGCGCCCAGCGGGCGAGTAGCAACGGCGAGGCCACGACCAGCGCCACCAGGAGCACGGTGCCGACCAGGACGGCCGCGACCCCGCCGCCCGCGTTCTCGATCCGGGCGCCCCACGCGGGCGGGCCCCACTGCTTCACGAGGGTGCCCGCCCCCGCGATCACGATCGCCGCGCCGAGAAGGGTCGCCAGCCCGAAGGCCGCCCGGCAGGTCGCATCCGCGCCCGCCTGCCGCGAAAAGGAGAAGAAGGAAAACGAGAATCCGGACGTGCATTCGCGCGGCCCGGGGCCGAACGCGATCCATGCGGAGGGGACGAGGAACGCGAGCGCCATCCCCGGCACGGCGAAGCTCGCGCTCGCACGCGGCCCGAGCGCGGTCGCCGCGAGCGCCGCGCCGCAGAAGGCGATTCCCGCGCCCATGGCCCCCAGCACGCCCCGCGGGACGTGGATCTCCGAGTCCGGCACGCGCACGTATCGCGCCGCGATCGCGACGAGGACGGCGCCCATCGCGGCGAGCGCCAGCCCGATCACGATTCCCGCCGCGGTGCTGCGTCTCTGGGCGTCCATGGGCATGCTAGAGTCCCGTTTCCCTCCGCAGCCATTCTAGTCCCGTGAAAACGAAACGATCCGCACCCCTCGCGGCCCTCGTCGCCATGGTGCTGATCTGGGGCTACTCGTGGGTGCTCATGAAGATCGGCCTCCGGTACGCGCACCCGTTCGACTTCGCGGCGCTGCGCGTGGGCATCGCGGCCGTGCTCCTCTTCGCGATCCTCGCGCTCCAGCGGCGCGGCTTCGCGCTCGCGCGCTACCGCATGGCGGTGCTCCTCGGCACGCTCCAGGTCGCCCTTTTCGTGGCGCTCTCGCACTTCGCGCTCCTCTACGCGGGCCCGGGAAAGACCTCGGTGCTCGTCTTCACGATGCCCTTCTGGATGATCGTCTTCGCGCACTTCATCCTGCACGAGCGCATGCGCGGCGCGCAGTGGATCGCGGTGACGTTCGCCTTCGCGGGCCTCATCCTCATCGTGGCGCCCTGGCGGCTCACGAGCCTGGGTGGGAGCCTCCTCGCGGTCGCGGCGGGCGCGGTGTGGGCGATCTCGGCGGTGCTCTCGAAGAAGTGGCCCACGCCCGGCGCCGATCCGCTCGTCTTCACGGCCTGGCAGCTCCTCGTGGGCACGGTGTGGCTCACCGCGCTCGCGTGGGCCTATCCCCATGCGCCGGTCCGCTGGACGGTCGAGTTCTCGGTCGCGCTCGGCTTCTCCGCCGTCTTCGCGACCGCGATCGGCTGGTGGCTCTGGACCTACGTGCTCGCGAACACGAGCGCGGGCATCGCCGGCCTCAACTCGCTGGGCATCCCCGTGATCGCGGTCCTGGGCTCCGCGATCCAGCTGGGCGAGCGCCCGCCGCCCATGGAGCTGGCCGGCATGATCGCGATCGGCATCGCGCTCGCCGTGCTGGGGTGGCTGGGCCTGCGCCGCGCGAGCGTGCGGACCTCCCCGCGCTAGCGGATCAGCGTTTCCCCGCCCGCATCGCGACCACGATCAAGGCCGCCAGGACGACCACCAGGCCCACGAGCACCGGAATTCGCCAGTCGCGGAAGAACGTCGCCGAAGCGGCCGCCTGCGGCTGGGCCGGCCCGAACGCGAGCGCATCCGTGTCGTTCGGAAGCGGGCCGACCGTGCTCACCTTGCCGTTGCTGGGGTCGATCGTGATCAAGTCCGCCCGCGACGTCCCGCCGAAGTTCGTGTTGACCGCATAGAGCACGCCCGCCGGCGAATAGGCGAGGCCGTTGATGAGGTCCGGAAACGGGGCGCCGGTGAGCTGCGGCCCCGTCGTGATGCTCCCCGTGACGAGGTCCACCAGATCGAGCGTGCCGCCGCCGCCCGTGGCCGCGATGAGCGCCCGCCCTCCGCCGATCAACGCGAGCCCGCCCTTGGCCGCGCCCTGCCGGAGCGGCTTTCCGCGCGGCGTGGCCGCGCCGGTCTCGAGGTTCACCGTCCCCAGCTGCCCCTTGTCCGCGAGCCAGATGTAGAGCGTCCCGTCGGCGTCGAAGGCGATGTCCGAGCCCGCGAACCCGAGCCGTCCCACGAGCGTCACGTTCCCGGTGGCGGGATCGACCTTGACCAGCGATTGCGGGATCGCCTTGGACGTGGGCGCCGTGATGCCATAGAACTCCCCCGTCACCGGGTGGATCGCGAGGCCGTCCAGGCCGATCGGGATGTCGCCCGCGTGGAGCGAGGTGAGGAGCGTGAGCGTGGCGGTGGCCGTATCCACCACGTAGATGTTGCCTTCCACGCCCGAATATCCGGGATCCGAATACGTCCGGACGCTCACCGCGTAGAGCGTCTGGGCGGCCGCGGCACCGGAGAGGAGGAGCGCAGCGAGACCCAGGGCGAGCGCGCGCCTCATCGGGCCTTCTTCGGGTCGGGCGCGCGGTAGCGCGCCACCCCGGCCTCGATCTCGCGCCGCGCTTCGTCCGGCGTGCCCCAGCCCTCGACCTTCACCCACTTGCCCGGCTCGAGGTCCTTGTAGTGGGCGAAGAAGTGCTCGATCTGGGAGATCGTGAGCTGCGGAAGGTCGCCCGCGGCCTGGACATGGCGGTAGAGCGGTGTCAGCTTCTCGATGGGCACGGTGAGGAGCTTCGTGTCGCGCCCCGCTTCGTCGGCCATATTGAGGACGCCGATCGGCCGGCAGCGGACGACCACGCCGGGCACGAGCGCGAAGGGCGTGATCACGAGCGCGTCCACCGGGTCCCCGTCCTCCGAGAGCGTCTGCGGGATGTACCCATAATTGCACGGATAGTGCATCGAAGTGGAGACGAACCGGTCCACGAAGAGCGCGCCCGTCTCCTTGTCGACCTCGTACTTGATCGGGTCCGAATGCATCGGGATCTCGATGATGACGTTCACGTCGCTGGCCAGATCGCGCCCGGCATCCACCCGGTCCAGGCTCATGGTTCTTCCTTCAAAACAGGCACTCGCAGCGGAAATTTGGTAAATTGGTGCAGGTCGCGAGTGCATTATCCATGAACCGGAGCCTGCCCCTCATCCTCACGCTGGACCAGCACGGTGTCCCCCACCGCTGGGTCACGTGGCAACAGGCGGTCTGGTACTACGCCAAGGAGCGCGTGGCGTGGGAGCTGGGCCGCGAAGCTTTTACGGTCTGGGGCGGCCGGTCGCACCGCACCGGCGAGCGCTCGAGCATCACCGCGAACTCGATCATCGCGATCCGCGGCAAGGCGCTCGCGATCAAGGGCTTCAACCAGGTCCCGCCGCTCAACAACCGCGAGCTCTTCAACCGCGACCACTTCATGTGCGCGTTCTGCGGCGGCGATTTCTCGCCCTACCGCCTCACGTGCGACCACATCATGCCGATGTCGCGCGGCGGCCGCGACACGTGGATGAACGTGGTGACGGCGTGCCGCGCGTGCAACCAGAAGAAGGGGAACCGGACGCCGGAGGAGGCGCGCATGCAGCTCCTCTACGCGCCCTACGTCCCGAACCGGGCGGAGTTCCTCATCCTCGCGAACCGCCGCATCCTCGCCGACCAGATGGAGTTCCTGAGGCAGCACGTCTCGGCGAACTCGCGCATCAACGCCCGCAACGCACCGGCCCGCAAGACCCTGAACTAGCCCGCCGGGGTCACGCCGGCCGTTCGATTTCCTGCTGCACCCACGCCACGAAGTCACGCGCCTCGCGCCGCTCGGCCGCCCCGCGCGCGAAGATCGCGTGGTATCCCCGCGCGAGCCGCTGGCGTTGCCCGAAAAGGGCGATGAGCTTCCCCTCGCGGATCGACTGCCCGGCGAGCGTCATGCGCCCGAGGGCGACGCCCTGCCCGAGGAGCGCCGCGTGCAGCACCTGGTCGTACTGGTCGAAGGAAAGGGCGCCCGCCGGCGTGAACTCCTCGACGCCCATCGCCTCGAGCCACGCCGCCCACGAGGCCCACGGATAGCGCCGCGACGCGCTGTGGAAATGGAGCAGCACGTGGTGGCGCAGGTCCGCGGGGACGCGCAGCGGCCGGCGCGCGGCGCGCGCCTCCTTCGCGTAGCCGGGGCTGCAGATCGGAGCCAGGTGCTCGCTCGCGAGGTGCACGGCGCCCTCGGGCACGCGGTCGAGCGGGCAATCGCGGATCGCCACGTCGATGCCCTCGCGCTCCATGTCGATCACCTCGTGGGTCGCGGTGATGCGCACGTCGACGTGCGGATGGAGCTTGCGCCAGCGGGCGAGGCGCGGCACGAGCCAGAGCGAGGCGAACGAGATCGTGGTCGTGACCGTGAGCGCGCGGCCGCCGCGGGCTTCGCGGAGCGAGCGCGTCGCCTCGCGTACGGCCTCGAGCGCGCCGGAAACGGCCCGCAGGTACGTCCGGCCCTCGTCCGTGAGCGCGAGCGCCTTGTGCCGGCGCTCGAAGAGCGGAACGCCCACGAACTCCTCGAGGGCCTGGATCTGGCGGCTCACCGCCGACTGCGTGAGGAAGAGCTCCGCGGCCGCCCGCGTGAAGCTCAGGTGGCGCGCGGCCGCCTCGAACCCCCGCAGGAGGTCCAGGGGCGGCATCTCGCGGCGCGGGCTATCCATGCGTGTGGCTCATGCAATGCATGCG
>Ga0207667_10002445_pt1 | contig 23220 bp, 20 predicted proteins | sample KBSCornC52_FD_184301 | JGI IMG/M metagenome (GOLD analysis project Ga0207667, IMG submission 184301) | Corn rhizosphere microbial communities from Kellogg Biological Station, Michigan, USA - KBS Corn C5-2 (SPAdes) (version 2) | ecosystem: Host-associated > Plants > Roots > Rhizosphere > Soil ...
GATAGAGCAGGCGGGTGGAAGGATACTGGATTATGTGATTGGGGTCGCCAGCGGCGAGATCGAGGTGGCGGCTGTGCGGCATGTACAAGACGATTTTATCCCGTGGAAGAGGGGGGTGAGTTTGTAGCGCGCCCGCGATCGGTGCAGGATATTTTTAAGACCCCTGGTTTTTTTTCAGGGGTTTTCTTTTGCTGATAGTTGCTATCCTTTGCCTCATAAGGGCCAAATCCTGTTACTAATCTGACGATCTTAGTTTTTGATCGAAAAGACTGATATTGTCCATGGCGAGCCAAGTTTGTGGGCAAACATTAATCCGCTTGCTTTCATGTAATTCGAATTCGACCAAAAAGTTGACTAATTGTGCCATGCCAGGGTAGCAGACAATAATCAGATTAATCCATTTTTGCAATTTCTGCATCGAGCTGGTCGCACTTGCTTTTGTTCTTGAACAGCGTGGCCAAAAAATTATCAGAGAAATGCGTATTGATGACTTGAATCATTTTCTCCTTTACTTCATTAAATGCAAATTGAATATTTGGCGGTTCGACGGTCATTATTTCGGATGCATTGATAGTTAGCTTTTTGAAAATAAGCATGGCAAGCATCCGATTTCCATGAATGAGTGTGCCGTATTCTTTCCCACTTTTTCGACTTAAGGAAGCGATTCTTTCCAATATTATTTTTTCAATTTCTCGATTCAAAAGTACCGTGTTATAAACATACCTGCTTGAAACACTGGGGTTGAAGATTTGTTTGTAAATCCCTTTCGAAAGATTTTCATAAAATTTCCCCAACTCTCTTTTAGCTTGGACGGCAAGACTGACCTGGCCAGAAGCACAGGCAAGAGCAATAGTTGCCTCTTCTACGTCAAAGGCAGTCTTAGATCGAATGAATGTATCTAACCGTGCAATATTATAATTGACATTGTCGTGGGCGAGTTCTTCCCTCAATCTGATTTGTTCGGGATCTTGTGTCACGAAATCGCGATTCTCAATTCTATTTTGTCTATTGTTCGCTTTTGTCACCTCATTTCCAAACTCACTTGGCGTGTTTTGTAAACTGATGCACCGGATTAGCACAAATATCTTTTTCGTTTGATCAGAATATTTCTCAGCGTTTTCTCCAATATTACTGATGGTTTGAGCGCCATTTACGATCGATGCGTTTTTCAATTTAAAACTCCCAAGCTCTCTGTTGGTGCCACCAATCATCGATTTCTCTATCATGTCCGAGATTATGGTGATGCCGTTATTGAAATACCAAAATCTATCCGGACTATTTTGAATGGTAAGCACCAACTCTTCATTTACATCCGTCTTTCCCAGCACATTTCGGATGTTCCGGTGAAATAGTTTACGGCCATGCTCATTCCATAGTTTTGCAATTTCCTCCCCAGAAATATATCCATAGTATGCCGCGAAAGGGTCGCCATATTTACCCCATTGATGAATCCCGATTTCCAGGTCGATTGGATCGGAAATAAGACCCTTGGAAAGACTGGTGTATATTTTTCCTTGGTCTAATTTTTTGAAACTTACAAGATCCTCGACAGCCCCTTCTCCGGCGTCATTAAGCTTGTTCAGCAGGTCCTCAATTTTTCGCTTTCCATGTTCAGCAAGTCCCTTATCCCCTGTATAGGCCAGAACGAGTACGTATTTTGTATCAAAGCTTGAAATGGCTGAAGTGATTTCAGTTTGCCGCTTCGCTACTTTGGAATTGAATCTGTCAAAATTCAAGTTAATGAGATCTTCAATTCCTGCGCAAAACTTAGCAATTTCACTACTGTCAGGTTCGCCGGAGCCATTTTTGATCCATTTCGATTGTACCAGAATGAGTTCCTTGAAAGGGCTGTAGTAGATTGCGTCAAGCCCGTTGTCGTCGCCCCCATCTACGATAGATTGGGCTGCTTCCTCCGGCGTACATGCGGTGTGGTTATAGACCGCATATGCCGCTAGTGCGCGCGTTAGCATTTTTTGGTCTTTTTCGGAATCATTTGGATTGAGATCTGTACTCTCTAGTTTGTCACTGAAAAGCGCTGTCAGTTTTGCTCCTATTTGGTTAACATGCAGAATACTCATAAGTTACCTGATTTGTAATTACAGCTTGATAAAATCTGAGAGATCAAAAAAATGCCTTTTTATTCGAAAAAGCAAAACAAAGTCAACTATTTGCGACAGCGGGCGCAGCCACCTTGACCAACTGCTGACGGTCACAACTCTATACGACAACTTGAGTCGCAGGTGTAATAATCACGGTCTCTTTTAACAAGAAGCCGAGAGCCTGCGCTTTCAGGTTCTTAAAAATAATTCCACAACATATAAACAATTTGGGGATAAGATGCGATTTGCTAAAAAAAGTAGTAATTTGTGTTGAAACTTTGGTTATATTTGGTCTGCAATGAGTTACAAATCCATGCAGTCTATCGCCGCGGACTATAAGATATCAGTCTTGGATCGAATGGCCAGTTTCCCCACGATCCGATACATGGGAAGCAAGGATAAATTAGTGCCTTGGATTTATGAGGTTTTGAAGGAGATCGAATTCAAAACAGCCCTTGACGCCTTTGCCGGCTCAGGGGTGGTGTCCTACCTCTTTAAGTCCATGGGAAAACGGGTATATTCCAACGATTTTCTGCACTTCTCTTCGATGATGGCCAAAGGTTTAGTGGAGAACTCAGTAGACACCTTGACCAAAAAGGATAAGGAGACGCTATTCAGCGACACCTTCGAATCGGAATACTTTATATCTAAGACCTTCAAAGACATTTTCTACAGCCCCGAGGAACTTGTATTTTTGGATCAAGTCAGTGCTAATATCAAAAAGTTGGAGTCACCGGAGAAAAGAGCATTGGCGTATACGGCACTATTCCGCTCCTGTGTAAAAAAGCAGCCTAGAGGGGTATTTACCGTGTCCGGGAACCTGGAGCGCTATGACGACGGTCGGCGCGATTTGCGATTGTCGTTACAGGATCATTTCAAGGAGCAGATGATCCTTTACAATGAGTTAGTATTCGACAATGGCAAAAAGAACCTGAGTTTCAATCAAAGCATCTTCGATTTCAACAACAAACTCTATAAACCCGACTTGGTCTACTTCGACCCACCCTACGTGCCCAAATCCGACGACAATTGTTATATAAAGCGCTATCATTTCTTGGAAGGTTTGTCCAAATACTGGAAGGATGAAGTAATCATGGAAAACACCAAAGTGAAGAAGATCCAAAAGAAATTCACGCCTTTTTCTTATCGAAGATCTTGTGTGGAAGCATTTGATCAACTATTTGCCAAATTTTCAGAGAGCGTCCTCGTGCTTTCTTATTCGTCGAATGCGTTCCCCAATCTAGATACGTTGGTATCGATGATGCAAAAGTATAAAAGCCGGGTGGTCGTGCACGAGAAACCCTATCGCTATCACTTCGGGAACCACGCCAAGGTGAATCGAGCGCTTGTTCAGGAATACCTCATCATTGGAGTCTAAATCTAGAAAATGGAACGTCACAGCCAAACTGTAACCGAACTCAAAGGACTGCTTAGCGAAGTTAAAACGGATTGGAAAGATGATATCACGCTGAAATTTATAGAATTTTTGGGAGCGGTTTCCAATAATGTGTTCTTGGATGAAGCGGCGATTACTAAAATGCTGGAAGCGGACTTCGACAACTCTATTCTTTATTTTAGGCTGATTTTGGAACAATCGAAGGATGAATTTGCAATTACCCTGAAGGCGCTCTATATTGATTTTCCCAATGGAGCTAGTAAAACTTCCTTTAGGCATGATAAACAAAAGTATGTCTCAAAACTGATCGAATGCGGATTGATCGACGCCTATACGCATTTTCTGTCGAAAGATTTCACCTGGAAGGACATTTTGCTTGAAAGGCTTAAAGGGGGGAGGGGGAGCGCCATCAAAGGCCAAACCAGGGGAAGGAATCTGGAGGATTTTGTGCAACGGATCGTAGAGACAGTCTATGGCGACCGGTTTAATCCGAAGGTGAGCTTTATTGGAAGGGATGGTACCAAAAAGGCAAAAGCGGACTTTTGCATCCCCGGCAAGGACCAGCCGAAAATCGTCATCGAAGTGAAAGCGTATGGAGCGACCGGAAGTAAGCAAAGCGACGTGATCGGTGACATTGAGAAGATCATCAAGGAGAAGCGTAACGACACCTTTTTTTTGCTGGTGACGGACGGCGTGACTTGGCTATCTCGGATAAGTGATTTTCAAACACTGATCCGCTTTCAAAACGAAGGCCATATTTACCGAATCTACACGCAAAAAATGGAACGCGAGTTATTGTCCGATTTGCTCGAATTAAGAAAGGAACTGAGAATCGAATAGATTGGAACAGATGAGCGCGAAAGAGAAATTCCTGAACAAGTACCCGTTGAGACCCTCTAAAATCCGGCCATTTTCATTTTCTGTATTGGATATATCGCTTTTTGTTCGACGCCTGAATTTAAATAGCTAACCCAAATATTAGCATCAAGCACGAATCTATTTACCCGCATGGACTTTCCGGGATTCATGCTTCCATAAATCAATTTCTTCCATGGTAGGCGGCTTTACGCCTCTGCGGGGGCGAGCAGCGGGACGTACTCCATCCTTTCGCATTTTCCTTACTCTAAGTTTTGCGAGCAGGATCTGAAGCTCCAGTTTATCAAGTTTTCTGCCCTCCCTTACTATTTCGTTGATAGTCTCTTGCTTAGTCATTCCTTCCGCCATATAACATGCATTTTACGGTCATTACAAATTTACCCAATTTTTTAGGAAAGAAATACTGAGTAATATAATTGTTTTTTTTAATTTATGCAAACTGTTAACGGTGTTGTTATTAAGCCGTCTTGCGATAATTGACGACCGCCCAGGTATTCAGCACTACGCCAATGACAAACATGGCTGCCAGGCCGTAGGTGATGTCCGCGAGGCCGCTGCCTTTCAATACGACCATACGCATGATCTTTATAAAATGGCTGGGTGGGAAGGTTTGAACGATGGCCTGGGCCCAGCCGGGCATGCTGTCGACTGCGGTGAAGGCGCCGCTCATCATATTGAATATGTTGATGAAGAAGAAGGAGAGGGACATGGCTTGCATCTGTGTGGCGGAATAGGTGGCCAGGAGCAGCCCCAGGCCCAGCATGGCGAATAAATAGTCTATCAGCGAGATGTATATTACCCAGAGATTACCCACGGGGACGATGCCATAGAAGATCCATCCCACCAGCAGGCCGAGGGTAAAGATGATGATACCAAGTACGAGGAAGGGTATCATTTTGCCTGTGATGAATATGTATTTCTTTATCGGAGTGACATTGATCTGTTCGATGGTACCGCTCTCCTTTTCCTGAACAATATTAAAAGCTGTCTGCATGGATGCCATGGCTGTTACGAGGGTGACGAGGATGGCGGGTACGATGTACAGATGGAAATTCATGAAGGGGTTGTACCAATTGGACGAGGCCATGCTGATCTGAGGGGCGTCCTGGATGGAGACGGTGGCGGTTGTATGCCAGTCCTGTCGTATCTCCTGGTTATAGTCCTGTATGATGCTGCTGAGGTAGGCGCCGCCGAGATTGGCCTTGGTGCCTTCGATGGCATTGATGGCTATATACAATTTTTGCGCATTCTCCCGGACGAGGTCTCTTTCGAAGTGAGTGGGTATCTGCAAGACGAGGTCTGCCTTGTCCTGCTCGACCAGGGAGAGGGCTGCCTTATAAGAGCCCGTGTAGCCCGCGAGCTTGAAATAGCCGGAGGATGTGATCTTTCCTATCAGGCGCTGGGAGGCGGTGGAGTGGTCATTGTCCACGACGGCGATGGAAATATTTTTTACAGAATAATCGGCCGCCAGCGGGAGCAGGATAAGCTGGATGACGGGCGCAATGATCAGCATGCGAACGATGCCTTTGTTGCGGAGTATCTGTCTGAATTCTTTTTCCAATAAGAATAATAGCGTCTTCATCAGAAGGTTGTTTTGTTGTTATTGCAATCTGATCTTGAATTTTCTAAGGCTGATGGCAAACAGCACGAAGCACATGCCTGCCAGGATCAGGGTCTCTTTCCAGACAGCGCCGAATCCCATGCCTTTTAGCATCACTCTTTTTACGATGATGAAATACCACCGGGAAGGTACCAGGTTGGCGAGCACCTGCATGGGCCAGGGCATGTTCTCGATGGGAAAGAGAAAGCCCGTGAGCAGCATGGTGGGAAGCATCATGCCCATCAGGGAGGCCATCATGGCGGATTGTTGCGTTTTGGCGTTGATGGATAACAGCAGTCCTATGGAGAGGGATGTCAGAATAAACAGCATGCTATCGAAGACCAGCAGAACAATGCTTCCTTTGACACCCAGATCGAGGAAGAGAGCGCTGAGAATAAGGATGACAAAAAGATTGACGATGGATATGAGGAGGTTGGGGGTGAGCTTCGATATTATGATGTAGATGGGTTTGAAGGGGGAGACGAGGAGTATCTCCATGGTGCCGAGCTCTTTTTCTTTTACGATGGCTACGGAGGTCATCATGGTACATACGAGCATGAGCACGAGGGCCATGACGCCAGGTACGAAGTTGGGAGCTCCTCTCAGCTCGGGGTTGTAGAGCATCTGCACCTCCGGCAGGATCTGGAGCGGCTGTCCTGCGCTGAGGGCGGTGGTGGTATTGAAGTCGCCTACGATGCGGGTGATATAATTGGTAATGGTGGTGGCGAGGTTGGGATCGGAGGCATCGGCTATGACCTGGATGGTGGCTTTTCCTGTATGAGTGAGGTCGGTGGAAAAGTTAGGGGGGAAGATGACGGCCATCCGTATGTCCCCTTTTTTAAAAGCCGCATCGATCTGGGTGGCGCTGGTGAGGTTGCGCTGGATATTGAAATAGCTGCTGGAGGAGATCTTATCGATGAGCTGTGTGGTGACGGGGTCCTTGGAATAGTCGGTGACGGCTATCCGGGAATTCTTTACCTCGTTGGACAGGGCGAAGCCGAAAAGGACGATCTGGGCGATGGGGAGGCCGAAGAGCATCAAAAGGGTTTTCCTGTCACGGAAGACGTGGAGGAATTCTTTTCGGATGAATGTGATTAGTTGCTTCATGATAAATTTTTTTAGCTGGGGGACGGACGATTCTTTTGGGGGCCGGATAATTCTTTTGGGCGGCGGGCCGTCAATCTCCCTTCCGGGTGGCTTTGCGAGCCAGCTCGTAGAAGACGTCTTCCATATTATCGCGACCAAATTGTTGTTTGAGCCGGGTGGGGCTGTCGAGGGCCGCGATGACGCCATCGACCATGATAGAGACCCGATTGCAGTATTCGGCCTCGTCCATATAGTGCGTGGTGACGAATACGGTGACGCCCCTGTCCGATGCATGATAGATGAGGTCCCAGAATTGCCTCCGTGTGACGGGATCCACGCCGCCGGTGGGTTCATCCAAAAAGACGATGTCAGGGTCGTGGACGATGGAAACGGAGAATGCGAGCTTCTGCTTCCACCCCAGGGGGAGCTCGCTGACGAGGGTTTTTGCTTCTTTCTCCAGCTGGAGCTCCTGGAGGAGCTGTGTTGTCTTTTCCTTTATTTTTGGACGGCTCATGCCGTAGATGCCGGCGTAGAAGCGGATGTTCTCCGAGACGGTGAGGTCGTCGTAGAGGGAGAATTTCTGGCTCATGTATCCGATGCTCCTTTTGATCTTCTCCGTCTGGGTGTATACGTCGAAGCCGGCGATGGTGGCTTTGCCGGAGCTGGGTTTCAGGAGTCCGCAGAGCATGCGCATGGCGGTGGTTTTGCCGGCGCCGTTGGCTCCCAGGAAGCCGAAGATCTCTCCTTTGGCCACCTGGAAGGTAAGCTCATTGGCGGCTATAAACTGACCGAAGCGTTTGGTGAGCTTGTCGGTGGTGATGACGGGCGGTGAGGTGGTGGATGACATGGTTAATTTTTTAGGAGGTGGATAAAGCAATCCTCGATGGTGGGCTCGGTCTTTTCGACGGTGGCGTCGGGGTGCCCCTTCTGATGAAGGTAGTCGAGGAGGGCCTGGGGTCCGGTGGAACCTGAGGCTGTGCCGGACGGTGCGTTAGACCCGGCCGCGGCGCTGTCCTTAAATGTGACATGCAGCGAGTCGCCGAAGGCAAAGCAGGTGGCCGTGCCGGGGAAGCTCCTTACATCCCGGAGCAGCCGGTGGGTATCGGCGGCATGGACGGCATACAGTTCCCCCGGGAAGGAGTGTACGATGTTCCCGGGCTTGTCGATAGAGAGGATATCTCCTTTTTGTATCAGCGCGATGCGATCGCAGAGGTCGGCCTCATCCATATAGGGCGTTGAGACGAGGATAGTGATCCCTTCCTGTTTCAGCTTTTTCAGCATGGCCCAGAACTCCTTGCGGGAGACCACGTCGACACCGGTGGTCGGTTCGTCTAAAAAGAGGACAGAGGGCTTATGTATCAACGCACAGGACAAAGCCAATTTTTGTTTCATGCCTCCCGATAGTTTCCCTGCCCTTCTGTCCTTAAACGGTTCTATTTGCTGGTATATATCTTTTATCAGATCGTAATTCTCTTTGATGGTGGTGCCGAAGACCGTAGCAAAGAAGTTGAGGTTCTCCTCCACCGTGAGATCCTGGTAGAGGCTGAACCGTCCGGGCATATAGCCAACGCAGTTGCGGATCTTCTGATAGTCTTTCCGTATGTCGTGATTGTCGACCGTGGCGTCACCTGAATCCGGGAGGAGGAGGGTGGTGAGTATACGGAACAGGGAGGTCTTGCCGGCGCCGTCGGGGCCGATGAGGCCAAAGAGCTCGCCTTTTTCAACATTGAAGGAGATATCGTTCAGCGCTTTGACCTGCCCTTCCGATGACTTGCCTTTGGCCCGTCCCGGGTAGGTCTTCTTTATGTGAGTGAGACTGATCATTTTATTAGTTGTTGATCGGTGAGGCTAGAATTTTACTTCGCCGTACATGCCTATTTTCAGGAGCCCGTCATTCCTTACTCTTATTTTAATGGCGTACACCAGGTTGGCCCGCTCATCTTTTGTCTGGATGGTCTTGGGAGTGAATTCGGACTTGTCGGAGATCCAGTATACCTGACCGGGATATTGACGATAGTTTTTGGCGCCATCGTCGGTGTAGACTTTTACCGATTGGCCCAGACGGATGGAAGTGAGCTGGGCGCCCGTGACATAAGCGCGGAGGGTGAGGGTATCGAGGTTGGCTATCTTATAGAGCGCCTTGCCGATGGTAGTCATTTCCCCTTGCAGCGCATATTTTGTCAGGACCGTGCCGGTGATGGGGTTGATGATACGGCCTTTATCGATCTGGTCCTGATACAGCGCGGCTGACTTTTCCATGGGGTCCTGTTCGCTGTAGATGCTCCTGTTCTGGGTAGCGATGTTGGAGTTGTCGAGCGCTATCTGCTGACGGGATACCGCTATTTGTTTTTGGAGCTGATCGATCTGGTAGTTGATATCATCCAATTGTTTTTGGGTGGCTGCATCCGCCTTGAGGAGGTTTTCCGTACGTGTCTTTTCCCGCTGTTGCTGTGCGAGCTGAACTTCCTGAACGGCCAGCTGTTTTTTTACCAGCTCGATCTGGGGCCGGGGGTTGGTTGTCTTCTGGCTCAGGGCTTTTATACTGGCCTGGACCTGCTCCTTTTGCAGAAGGATATTGCTGATGTCGATGTTGCCTGCAAGGGCGCCCTTACGCAGGGTGTCTCCTTCCTGAATAGGAAAGGAGAGGAGTTTCCCATTCTGCTCGGCGGACACGATGACCTCGTCGGATTCGAATACCCCAGAGGCGTCTGTTTTGGGGGTATTGTCCTTGCAGGAAGCTGCCAGGACGAGTGTGGCGAGGAGGATGGGGAAGGATAACTTTTTCATCTATGTTATTTTAAGTAGTTGAATGATTTAATCAATTGCCTGCTGTAGTCTTGTGATTGTATTGGGACATCAGGAGCTGGATCTCGTGCAGGTTGCGGTTCTGCCGGGCCAGCGCTTCGGCGTTGATATCGAGCAGGTAGTCGTTGGCTGTGATGACGCCATTCTGCAGCTGCACCGCGGAGGTCTGTTTGATGGAGTCACGGAGATTCACGATCTCGTTGTCAGCCTGGATGAGCTGCTGGTACCGGATGATATCCGCATGCTGCTGCCGGAGGGTAATGGATGTATTGAAGAGGAAGGTACTGCGCTGGGCCTGTACCATCTCCTGGTTGTTCCTGTTGATCAATTTATCCTTATGATAGGTATAGAGTCCTCCGAAGTTCCAGGTGAGGCGGAGTCCTGTCAGGTAATAGCCGGACAGCTGGGTAGAGAGAAAGTTGACAGGATTGGGTTTACCCAGGCCGCCCTGGAAGAAGGCGTTGAGCTGTGGATTGAGGGCGATCCGGGTGAGGCGCTGCTGTTCGACGTAGGATTGAGTTTGCAGGTCAAATGTTTTTAGCTCCGGCCTGCTGATGCTGTCTGTGAGGGTGGGTGGGGCCGGAGTCTCGATGGGCGTATTTTCGTCGATGTCTTTATTTAAAAAGAGGGAGAGCATGTCGGTGTAGGATTTGCGGGTGGCCTTGAGGTCGATGGCATGCTGCTGATTGGACAGCAGTTCGGCCTGCAGTTTGTTGAGGCTGCTTTTGAAATCCGTGCCATTGTTGATGGCGGCCTGTACTTTAGATATGCCTGTCCGGATGTCCCCGGCGGAGAGGTCGTTCTGCCGCAGCTGGCCGTCGATGAGGAGGATGCCGAAGAAGAGCTGGTTGATCCTGTCCCTGAGCTTGTAGAGTTCGGTATTGAGGTTTTCCTGCTGTATCTGTGCGTCGGTGGCGCTGATGGTCCTTTTCTCCTTATTGATACCGAAGTCGGTGAGCGTCTGGGAAACTTCTCCGTAGAGCTTGTATTGATCCTTGGGCACCGTGGGAATGTTGATGTTAAAACCGCTGATGGGTGGCAGAGATATCTTTGTCACATCCGACTGATAGGTGGCGGTGCCGTTGACTATGAACTGGGGAAAAATACCTTTACGGATGTTGTCGATATTGTATTCCCCGGTCCTGTCGATGAGGGCCCGCTGGCGGGTGAGGGGGTAGTTGGTCTCCGCCAGCTGGTAGCATTGCTCCAGGGTGAGGGGCTGCTGCTGTGCGTACACGGTCCCTAGCGGGAGGAGGAATAGCAGGAATGCCGTGAGCTTTTTTCCAGTATTCATTTTTTTATATTTTGTTTTAATCATTTGATTAATATGAATGCAAAAAAAATACCCCGGGGTCACTGGGGACCTGTGGCTCCGCGGTCCGGCAGGACGGGCCGCCGGCCGCTAAGGCTCTTTTCAGGAGGACGAATAGGCCGGGGGAATATTTTAAACATTGTCAGGATTTTTATTGGAACCAGCCGCCGGATGGCTGTCCACCGGTGGTTTTGCATGCATAATAGCGTTGATCCATAGGGGTACGAGCTTTTTTCTTTCTTCCATAAAGGCGCGGAACTGCTGGTCATCGACGCCCGTGACGCGTTGCAGGATGGGCCGTCCGATGTAGGGGAATACGGTGAGCCCAATCAGATTGGCGATGAAATGGAAGGGGTCGATGGGGATGATCTTCCCCTGGCGACCGGCCTCCTGGATCTGGCGGAACATATGCGCCCGCAAAGGGGCTACTTCTTCATTGATCTGCTGGGTGATCCTGGATGTATTGCCTCTTATCTCGTTGATGATGAATATTGGGAGGTCGGGATGATTGTTAAGGAAGTCGATATAGGCCGTGACGATGCGCTGGATCTTTTCTTCCACGGTGCTGGCATCCTGGAGGAGGTGGATGGAGATGCCTTTGATGAACTGGCGGAAGTTATCGATCATGACGATGTCGAACAGCTTCTCCTTGCTGCGGAAATAGTAGTTGAGGAGGGCGAGGTTGATGCCTGCCTCTTCGGCGATGTCGCGGGTGCGGGTGGCGGCGAAGCCTTTTTGGGTAAAGAGTTTTTTGGCGGCCTGCATGATCTTTTCCTCGGTGGAGAGGTCGCCTGGAGAGGGGGCGTCCTTCCCGGAAGCTTTGCGGGCGGAGCGGGGTTCTTTGGACGAGGGACGGGCCTGCTGCGAGGCCGGGCGGGTAGGCTGGCCTGTCTTGCGGGTTGTGCGGCGTTCGGAGGAGCCGGAATTGGTGCGGGATGAACGGGATGCTTTTGCCACTGTGTCGGTGTTTATTCAGAACGAAATTAGGAAGTTTTTTGATTTAAACAAATTATTTAATCAAATGATTAAATTTTGGGAGGAAAAGATATTGCAAAAATAATATTAGATTAATGGTACAAATACTAAACTAATGTTTAATATTTGTATATTCACGGTGTACGGAATAAAGCCCTATACGGGAGGTCGACGACAAATAAAATAGTATTATGAAATCCCTGCAACGCCTGCTTTTGCGATCGAAAGGCTTTTTTATCGTATGGTCCATGGTCGCCGCATTCGGAACTTATTTTTGCATGTATGCTTTCCGGAAACCTTTTACCGCCGGCACGTACGAGGGAATTACACTGATGGGCATCAATTATAAGGTCTTGCTGATCCTCGCGCAGGTATTCGGCTACATGTTGTCCAAATTCATCGGGATCAAAGTGATCTCGGAGCTGAGGCCTTCCAGGCGGAAATTCCTGATCACGGGGTTGATCCTTTTTGCAGAGATTGCCTTGCTGTTTTTTGGCCTGGTGCGGCCTCCCTATAATCTTGTATTTCTTTTTCTGAATGGATTACCGCTGGGGATGGTCTGGGGGATTGTTTTCAGCTACCTGGAGGGCCGGCGGTTTACGGAAGTGCTGGCCATGGGGCTTTGTATCAGCCTGATCGTCAGCTCCGGGGTGCTCAAGACCATTTATTTTATTGTGAATGGGTGGGCTCCTTTCCTATCGGAGTGGTGGATGCCCTCCGTTATTGGCATCCTGTTCCTCCCTTTGTTCCTTTTGTTTGTCTGGATGCTGTCGGTAATGCCGCCGCCTTCTGAAACGGATAAGCTGCTGAAGACGGAACGGGTGCCAATGACGGCAGAAGATAAGCGGGCTGTCCTGAAGACCTATCGCTGGGGGATAGTGAGCTTTGTGCTTATGTACACGATGCTGGCGACCATGCGGGATTTCCGGGACAATTTCGCCGTGGAGATCTGGAATGAGATCCATCCGTCCTGGGATAAGGCCGTATTCTCGGAGACGGAGACAATTACGGGGCTCATCGTGCTGATCGCCATCGCCAGCCTGGCCCTGATCCGGGATAATCTGAAAGGCTTCCAAAGCACACAGATGCTGATCGCTGTGGGACTATTATTGAGCGGGATCAGCACCCTGCTTTTTCAAATGCACAAGCTTCATCCCTTTTGGTGGATGCTGCTGGTCGGGATGGGCATGTTCCTGGCCTATATTCCCATCCAGGTGGCGCTGTTCGACCGGATGATCGCTTATTTCAGGATCAGGGCGAATGCCGGGTTCTTCGTCTATCTATGCGACTCCATCGGGTACCTGGGCAGTACCTTATTGTTGATCTATAAGGAGTTTTTTATGGCGAACCTGAGCTGGGCCCGCTTACTGATGCGTTTTAGCTATCTGCTGGCAGCCGCGGGCCTTCTGCTGTTGCTGGTTGCCGCCGTGTTCTTCAACAAGAAATCCGCTAAAATGATTAATTTGCCTGGCTAAAGCGCAATGCCATGCACGAGGACATCCTGATACAGATCAGCAATAAGATAAAGGAGGCCAGGAAGAGTAAAAAAATCACCGTACAGCAGCTGGCCAATGACGCCGATGTCAGCAAGGGGCTTATATCTCATATTGAAAACAACCGGACGATCCCCTCCCTGCCTGTTCTGATGAAGATCGTGCTTGCGCTGAACTTCGACCTTACGGATTTCTTCAAGGGCATTTCCACCAATAACAACCACGAGAAAGTATTCATCATCCGCTCGAAAGAATACCAGTCCTTCAATAAAGAGGCGGCGAAAGGGTTCGGGTATAAAAGGATCATGACGCGCAATATGCAGGGCGGTCCGATGGATGTCATTTTACTGGAATTGAAAAAGGGCGCCAGCAGGAGCCAGGTGGTGCGTACAGATGCTTATGAGTACAAATACATCATCAAGGGAAAGGTGGAGTACCTGATCGAAGACAAGAAATATATTTTGGAAGAAGGGGATTCTATTTTCTTCGATGGCCGCCTTGGACATAAGCCACGCAATGCCGGCGATGCCAATGCGCTGCTGCTGGTGATCTACTACTTCATCACCAATTCTCACTGAACCAACATAGGCTGACGGATTTTCTTCACGCGGATGGCGACCAACTGGCAGGCTGCTTTACAGGCGCAGCAATTCGGCACCGACGATATCAACGGGGTCATCTGGATGATCAAATAAATTTTTGTATATTATTTGTAAACAAAGTGTACTTTTGATAAACAAAAGACCGGACAGAATGAGCATATCAACAAAGTCATTTTCGGCGAATGGAAAAAAGTATACGCCGGCTGCAAAACCGGTTGTCGTGATCTGTATGGATGGATCGGCGGATGAGTATTTGGACAGGACGCTGGCATTCGACAGGATGCCCAACATGAAGAAGATGATCAGGCAGGGCTATCGTGGCATGGTCCGCGGGGCTTTGCCTTCTTTTACCAATGTGAATAACTCGTCCATCGTAACGGGCGTGTCTCCTGCGGTGCATGGCATCGGCGGGAACTTTTTCTATGATGTGACCAGGGACCAGGAAGTGATGATGAACTCGTCCGAGTATCTGCGTGCGGAGACCATTCTGGCAGCCGCGGCCAATGCCGGAAGAAAAGTGGCGGTGGTCACCGCCAAGGAGAAGCTGAGGGATATCCTTTCCTATCAGCTGAAGGGCATTGCATTTTCTGCGGAAAAAGCGGGACAGGCGAAGCTGGCAACGCATGGCATCGACCATGTCGAATCTATCGTAGGGCATCCGACGCCTCCGATATACAGTGCGGATGCCAGTCTGTTCGTATTGCGGGCGGGAGTCGCCCTGATTGAAAAAGGAATGGCGGACTTCCTTTATTTGTCGCTTACGGATTATATGCAGCATACTTATGCGCCCGAGACGGAAGCTTCCATGGCGTTCTATGAAGCGCAGGACGTGGAGCTTGGAAAAATGCTTGCGTTGGGGGCGGTAATTGGCGCCACTGCCGATCATGGGATGAATGCAAAGGTCCGGGCGGATGGCAGTCCCAATGTGTTGTTTGTAGAGACCCTGCTGACGGAAAAATTCGGGGCGGGATTTCGCGTGATCTGCCCGATAACCGACCCTTATGTAAAACATCACGGCGCCCTGGGATCGTATGTGGTCGTGCATCTGACGGACACTTCGAAGGCGGCGGTGGTAAAGGACTGGCTGGCTGTTCAGCCCGGCATCACAGAGGTATATGATAAAGAGGCGGGTTGCAGGCTATTGGAGCTGCCTGTAGACAGGACGGGGGATCTGATCGTGCTGTCCGCGCGGGATGTGGTATTGGGGAAAACCCCCGCCCATCACGATCTGAAGGCGCTGGATGGGACCCTTCGCAGTCATGGAGGCCGATATGAAGAAATGGTGCCGCTGGTGATCTCCCACTCCCTGAACGGGGAATATGCTATGAAAGCATCGGGTGACCCAAGAAATTTCGACGTATTTGATTTTACGATCAATGGCACCCATTGATCAGCGCATAAAAAAGATCGATATGAGCATCAATGAGACAACAAAACTGACAAAAAAAGGAAGTGTGGAAGGGCCGGAGGACGTGCCAGTGATGCACTGCATGGTAGCGGGAGCGCCGGTGCAATCGGAGAATATACTGGAGATCCGCAGCCCTTATGACAACAGGACCGTGGGTAAGGTGCCTCTGGCTAACAGCGGGCATGCCCGGGCGGCGATCGAGGCTGCATTGAATGGGAAACAGTCCTTATCCAGGTACGATCGTCATAGCATCCTCGAGAAAGCAAGACAGCTGCTGATATCGCGCAAGGAGGAATTTGCCCAGACCATCAGCGCCGAGTCGGGCCTGGCGATGAGTGAAGCCAGGTATGAGACGGGCCGGGCGCATGACGTGTTATTTTTTGCGGCCATCGAATGTCTGAAGGATGACGGGCAGATCTTTTCCTGTGATATCTCTCCCACCGGGAAGGCAAGAAAGATCTTTACGCTGAGGGAGCCATTGAAGCTGGCGGTTGCGATCACCCCCTTCAATCATCCGCTGAACCAGGTGGCGCACAAGATCATCCCGGCCATCGCCATGGGAACACCCATCGTACTGAAGCCGTCGGAGAAGACTCCTTTGACTGCCATCAAATTCACGGAGCTGTTATACGAGGCGGGGCTGCCGCGTCATATGCTGAGCGTTTTGCTTGGGCCGACCGCGGAAGTAGCGGAGGTGCTGGTAAAGGATGAAAGGGTAGAGCTTGTCTCCTTTACAGGGAGCGTGGCGGTCGGTAAAAAGATCGCCCGGACAGCGGGGTATAAAAAAGTGGTCCTCGAGCTGGGAGGAAATGACCCGCTGATCGTATTGGAAGACGCGGATCTCGATCTGGCCATATACCTGGCTGCAGAGGGCGCTTTCCGGAATTCGGGTCAGCGTTGTACGGCGGTAAAGAGGATCCTGGTGCAGGAATCGATCCTGGATGAATTTGTCCGACGCTTCGTCATAAAAGCGAAAGAATATATCTGCGGCGACCCAGCGGACCCCCGAACCAAGGTCGGTACGGTGATCGACGAGCCTGCTGCCGTCTATCTCGAGTGGGTCGTGAAGGAGGCGGTTGAACAAGGGGCCAGGGTATTGCTGGGGGGCGGCCGGAAAGGGGCGTTGTTGGAACCGACCGTGATCGTGGATGTGCCCAGGAATGCAAGGATGATCATGCAGGAATCCTTCGGTCCGCTGGCGCCCATACTTGGGTTTAAAGATCTCGAGGATGCGATCGCCCTGGCCAATTCCACCGATTACGGATTGTCGTCGGGAGTGGTGACAAGGAATATGGAGCATGCCATCCGCTTTGTAAAGGCGCTGCGAGTGGGTACGGTAAATATCAACGAAGTTCCGGGCTATCGCATTGAAAGCTCGCCATTCGGAGGGATCAAGGACTCCGGACTGGGTATCAAGGAAGGCGTGGTCGAGGCCATGAAATGTTTCAGCTATGTGAAAACTTTTTCGATGCCCTGGTAAATTATAAATTATGAAACTGTCTCTGTTTGCATGTTTGCTGCTTCTGATGATGGATGTCTCCGGTCAGTCGCACAAGACGAAAAATGTCATCGTTATTTCCATGGATGGTTATCGCTGGATGGAGCTTTTCCGGGGAGCCGACTCCGCGCTTTTGTTCGGGAAGAGTTACAATTCGCAGGATTCCGTCTGGCGGGTGCAGAAATACTGGAGCCCGGATGTAGCTCGACGCCGGGAAAAGCTGATGCCTTTTGTGTGGAATCATATTGCCCGGAAGGGCCAGCTATATGGCAACCGGGATCTTGGCAATCTTGTCAATGTACGGAACAAATATTGGTTCTCGTATCCGGGCCGAAGCGAAACTTTTTGCGGCTACTACGATTCGTTGGTGAATTCGAACGACTACCCGGACAACCCGAACGAAAATGTGCTGGAGTTCATCAACCGGCAGCAGGGATATAAGGGCAAGGTCGTGACCTTTGCCTCCTGGGATGCTGTTGCCAGGATCATCAATCGCGACAGAAATGGCATGCTGGTAAATATCTATGGAGAAGATATCCTGGGAGCCCGGCTTACACCTTTCGAAAAAGAGGCGAACGCTTTTCAGCGATTTATGCCGGAAGTCTTTGGGCAGGGCGAGCGGATCGATGGGCTTACGTATCTCCTGACAAAGGCCTATATGATGGCCAGTCATCCCCGGGTGGTGTATATCGACTATGGCGACACGGATGACTTCGCGCACGAGGGGAAATACGATTTCTACCTGGACGCTGCCAATAAGATCGACAAGATGACGGCCGACCTCTGGAATTATCTTCAGAGCGATCCGTTTTATCGCGACCAGACCACTATCCTGTTATGCCCGGACCATGGGCGTGGGGTAGAAGGGAAGTGGACTTCCCACGGATCGAGCGTACCGCATGCCAATGAGACCTATCTGATGGTAATGGGGCCTGATACTCCGGGAACGGGGGAGATCAGCACTCCCGGGCAGATCTACCAGGATCAATTTGCGCAAACCATTGCCCGTCTGCTGGGATTTCATTTTACAGCCAATCATCCTGTCGGCGAGCCGGTGGAGCAGGTGATGAGGTGATTTCTTTATCCAAATGTATATATGCAGTCTGTCCGTCATAAGCATAGCGTCCAACAGGAAAAGGTGAACCTGGTGGTGGTCGGGGGCGGGGTATTTGGTTGTGCTATCGCCTACTATTACACCCGCAATAACCCCGGCAAGAAAATAATCGTCCTCGAAAGGAATGAGCTGTGCAACTCTGCCACGAGCCGGGCGGCGGCGCTGGTGACCCGTATAAGGGCCAAGAAGCATTTTGTGCCGCTGTCGTTGGAGACCTACCGGGTGATTCCCGAGATGGAGAAGCAGTTAGGTGAGAGTATGGACATGAAGTATGTAGGGGTGATGCATCTGGCTGCCAGCGAGGCCTATGTACCGGGGATTGCGGAGCTGATGAAAACAGCTTCCGAATTTGGCCAGCCCGCCGAATATATTTCGCCGGAAAAAGCGCATGCGCTCTCTCCCTGGCTGAGGGCGGACGAGGCCCTGAAAATAGCCTATCTCCCTGGTGAAGCTTACTGTGATCCGTACCTGCTGGGAACGTTTTTCGCGCGCTGCGCCAAAATGCAGGGGGCGGAGATCCGGCAACACACCGAGGTCAGTAGCTTAGTTATGGAAGGCAATACGGTCACCGGTGTGCTTACTTCTGAAGGCACTATCTATGCAGACACTGTCGTGATCGCCAGCGGCGCCTGGGCTCCCCTCCTGGCCGCGCAGGCGGGTATTGGCCTCGCCATGGCTCCTGTAAGGAGCCAGTATTGGATCACGGAAAAGAAAAGCATCTTCCCCGTGAATTCCCCCATCGTGCTGCTGCCGGATGCACAGGCTTATGCAAGACCGGAAGGGGGGAGCCTGCTGTTTGGTGTACGGGAAAAAAATTCCTTTAGCGAGAGCCCGAAAAACATTCCCGCGGATATCAGCCATTTTTCCTTCAGTCCCGACAAGGGGATGAATGATCTTTCGGAGGTGATCGACAGGCTGGCCCGATTCTTCCCGGCCGTATATGATATCGGGTTGCAGTATTACATAGCGGGGTTCTCGGGATACACGCCGGATAACAACCTGACGATGGGTGTTCCTGAGGGTATCAACCATCTTTTGCTGGCGACGGGTTGCGTGGGGGCCGGGATCTCTATCGCCGGCGGGGTTGGTCTGGCTTTCGCTGAAATGGCGGCCGGAAGGTCCAATCCTTTTGATTTTTCCCCTTTCGATCCGGGGAGGTTTGGCAAGATCGATCCGTTCAGCAGTGAATGGCTGGAAAAATGCGCTGCCGCGCGGTCCCGAAAAGTGAGTGGTTAAAAATAAAAACAAGTCGATGAAAGCAACAAAATTATTGTTTACGCCAGGGCCGTTAACGACATCTCCCACTGTCAAAGCCGCCATGCTGGAAGATGTCGGGTCCAGGGATCATGCATTTGTAAGCGCGGTGAAGGACATCGGCCGGGAGCTGCTTCAGCTCGCCCATGTCAGCAAGGAGGCGGGTTATGAATGTGTGCTGATGCAGGGGTCGGGAACATTTGGGGTAGAGAGCGTCATCAGCAGCGTCGTCGATGATGGGAGTGTTCTTCTGATACTGGTCAATGGCGCTTATGGGGAACGTATCGTGAAAATGGCTGCTATCCACCGATTGCATTATCATGTGATCCGCTGGGACGAGGACCAAACTGTATCACCCGGCGCCGTGGACGCATTTTTATCGGCGCATCCTGGGATCACCCATGTGGCTTGTATCCACAGCGAGACCACTACCGGCTTGTTCAATCCGATAGAGGACATCGGCATTGTATGTAAAAAGCATAATGCCGCCTTTATCGTGGATGCTATGAGCAGTTTTGGCGGGGTGGAAATGGATATGAAAAGATTGCAGATCGACTTCCTGATCTCGTCGTCCAATAAATGTATCGAAGGGGTTCCCGGTTTTGCATTTGCCTTATGCGATAGAAATGAGCTTAAGAAGGCGGAAGGGAAGGCCAGGAGCCTAAGCCTCGACCTGTTTGCGCAATGGGCGGGTCTGGAAGCCAACGGCCAGTTCAGGTTCACTCCTCCTACCTTGAGCATTATGGCGTTCCGCAGGGCTTTGCAGGAGCTGGCGGAGGAAGGCGGAGTAAAAGCAAGGGAAGAACGGTATAAGACCAATAAGATGATCCTGGACAGCGGGATGGCGGCGCTGGGGTTTGTTCAGTACCTGCCCAAGTCGATACAAGGGCATATCATTACTTCTTTTCTTTATCCGAATGATCCGCGATTCAATTTCGACCGATTCTACAACCAGCTGAATGAAAGGGGCTTTGTGATCTATCCCGGCAAGCTGAGCAAGACGGATGCGTTCCGCATCGGCAACATCGGTCAGATCTTTCCTGATGATGTAAGGGCATTGCTGGGGGCTATCAAGGAGGTGCTGGTGCTGGGCCAGCCTTAGCTGAGCAGAACGGCGATCTTTTTGTACAGATCGGCAAATTCGAAAGGTTTTGTCATGTATTCGTTCATGCCGGACCGGAAGCACTGGACCTGCTCGCCTGCCATGGCGGTAGCGGTCATGGCAATGATGGGAGTGGACATCTGCAGGTCCTTTCGTATATATTCCGTCGTCTCATAGCCGTCCATAACAGGCATTTGGAGGTCCATGATAATAAGATCGTAGGCATTGTCGTCCCGCAGGTAATCGATGGCCTGCGCGCCGTTGCTGGCCAGCTGTACGGTGCCTCCCGCCTTGGTCAGCACGTAGTCGATGAGGCGCTGGTTGATCTCGTTGTCCTCGGCGACCAGGAAGCGGCGGCCTGTCAGCAGATTGCTATAATCGTGTATGGGAGCGGCGGGAGCGGATGATTCCGATGGTAAGGGACTGTCATTGTAGCTATAGGGAATGTGGAAACTGAAGACGGACCCCACGCCACGCGTGCTGGTGGCCGTTATACTCCCTCCCTGCAGGTGCAACAGCTGTTTGCAGATGGTGAGGCCCAGTCCTGTGCCACCATAGCGGTGATCGCCTCCTTCACCTGCCTGGGAAAAGCTTTCGAAGATATGGGGGAGGCTTTCGGCGGAGATGCCGATGCCTGTATCCGTCACGGTAAAAGACAAAGTGATCTCCTTTCCCATCCTCTTCTGCACGTCGACCCTCACCTGTATATGCCCCTGCTCGGTGAACTTTATTGCATTGCCAACGAGATTGATCAGCACCTGGTTGAGCCTGTAAGGATCGCCGGTGAGGCGGCTGGGGATGTCAGCCGACAGCTCGATGTTGAGACGTAGTCCTTTCTTCTTTATCCTGTGTTCGAAAATGGAGGCGACATTGTTCAGAACGTCCCTGAGGCTGAAGTCTATTTTCTCGATGTTGAGCTTGCCCGCCTTGATCTTGGAGAAGTCGAGGATATCGTTGATGATGACGAGCAAGTTGTTGGCGGAGCTTTTGATGGTGCCGGCCAGCTCCTGCTGCTTCCGTGACAGGGGGGTGTCGAGGAGGAGATCGGTCATGCCCTTGATGCCATTCATGGGGGTGCGGATCTCATGGCTCATGTTGGCGAGGAACTGTTCCTGCATTTGTTTGGCGGCCTGTGCTTCGAAGATGGCTTTTTCCAGGTGTTCCTGGATCTTTTTGCGGCGGGTGATATCCTTATTCAGCTGCCAGAGTATTACGAGCACAAACATACCGGCGGCAAACCTACCCGCCACCATTGCAAAAGCTATCCGTTGGCGTACATTCTGATTCTGGTCAATGCGGATGCGGAGCAGGCCTTTTTCTTCCTGTAACATGGAGGACAGCAGGGAAAGTATGGCGGACCTGTCGATGGAGGGTTGGGCGAGGTAGTGCTGGAGCGCGGCAAGCCGGGATGGCTGGTCCTTGTTGTCATGGGTGAGGCGTACCAGCGTGTCGGCCTGTTGCTGTATGGACTGTACCGGTGCGGATAAAGAAACGGAGTAGCTGAGCTGTTGCAGGCATGCGACTGTTTCATGAGTGAGGCTAAGCCTGTTGCCGGCCTGTTCGAGACTATCTTTCCCGTAAAGAATCAGCCAGCTCGCTATTCCAAGGGAGACGATGGAAAATACCAATAACCATTTTATCTTACGGTGTATTACGAGCATCTGCGGTGAAATAGGGGTATGTATCTATAGAAACGTAAAAAGTCCAGTTTGATTATGTAAGCGCCTTAAACTATGGTGGTATGGTATAAATTTTTTATATGTATGAGAAAAGGCCGCTGGTGCTGTCATACTACTTCATAAACCTTCTCACAAAGAAATCCGCCGCCGCGGCATATACGGTGACGGCGTTGTCAAAATTCATCCAATGGTGGGTGTCATCGACGATGACGAGCGTCTCGTAAGGGATGCCTTTGCTTTCCAATCGCCGGACGAGGTCTACGCTTTGGCTAAAGCGAACGTTCCTGTCGTCATCTCCCTGGATGACCAGCACGGGGGACTTCCAGGTATTCATGGAGGCGATGGGGGAGGATTGCCAGGCTGTCTTCAGGGCCTTGTCGTAGTCGGGCGCTTTTTCATAGTTGTCCTTGAAGGTGTTGTAGAGGGAGGTCTGACCGAGCCAGTTATGGACCCCATGGAAGTCGACGCCGGCGGCAAATAATCTGGAATCCCTTGCCAGGGCCAGGGCTGTCAGGTAGCCGCCATAGGACCCGCCGTAAATGCCTATTTTATTCGTGTCGACAAATGCCTGTTTGCGGAGCCAGCGTCCGGCCGCCGCTATGTCCCTGTATTCGGAAGCGCCCGCTGCGCCGGCCTCTTTGGGTTTGTGGAATTCATACCCATACCCTATCCCCAACCGATAGTTTACCGCCAGCACTACGAATCCCAAGCTCGCGAGGTATTGATTGGAGGCATAGGCATTGGAGTAATAGCCGGAGTAATGCCAGCCCAGGAGCATTTGTCTTGGCGGTCCGCCGTGTACGTATACGATGGCGGGTTTGCGTGGAGCGCCTGAGGGGGGAAGAAAGAGGTCGGCGTGTATGGTGAAGCCATCGGGGGATCGAAAGGTGACGGGTGTGGGGGTGACTAATTTATCCTGTG
>Ga0207667_10002447_pt1 | contig 23216 bp, 21 predicted proteins | sample KBSCornC52_FD_184301 | JGI IMG/M metagenome (GOLD analysis project Ga0207667, IMG submission 184301) | Corn rhizosphere microbial communities from Kellogg Biological Station, Michigan, USA - KBS Corn C5-2 (SPAdes) (version 2) | ecosystem: Host-associated > Plants > Roots > Rhizosphere > Soil ...
TCGTCGGCTGAAACTCGAGGTAGCACGCCATACCGCAGTCCTGCGCACGTTCCCGCGTCGCGTAAATACCCTACAGGCAATTGTTCGTTCGGTACGGCCTCATCAGTGGGCAAAGAACGCACTGATCCTCGTACCGTTATTGACTGCGCATCGCCTTGGCGAACCTGCGGCTCTTGTGGCCGGACTACTTGCCACGGTCGTGTTCTGTCTATGCGCCTCGTCGGTCTATATTGCTAACGATTTGTTGGATCTCGCGGTAGACCGCGCCCATCCTCGGAAATCGAAGCGCCCGTTCGCGGCTGGGGATATTTCGCTGCTTACGGGATTCACGCTTGCACCGAGCCTGCTTTGTGCAGCAATGATCATTGCGGCATTCCTCCCAACGAGGTTTCAGCTTGTACTCATCACGTACTATGCGCTTACGGTGGCCTATTCATTCGTACTGAAAAGAGTTGCGCTCATCGATGCAATCACGCTCGCGGGACTTTACACACTACGTATTATCGCGGGCTCCGCCGCTGTGGGGACGTCACCTTCGTTCTGGCTGCTATCGTTTTCGGTGTTTCTGTTTTTGAGTCTCGCCTTTGTGAAGCGCTTCGCCGAACTCGATGCTCTTCGCCGGCAACAGCGCTTAAGGGCTGCCGGACGCGACTACGAGATCCCAGATCTTCCCCTTCTGCAAAGTCTCGGGATCGCGGCGGGCTATTTGAGCGTCGTATTGCTGGCTCTCTATGTCCACTCACCGGAAGTCGAAGGTCTTTACCGTCGGCCGGAGATGATCTGGATAATATGCGTGCTGATGTTGTATTGGATCAGCCGCGTCTGGATGAAGACGCAACGAGGCCAAATGCACGATGATCCGGTCGTATTCGCATTGAGGGATCGGGTAAGTCTGTTGATTGGTCTAGCTACCGTGATTGCAGTGGTCTTGGCCATCTAAAGATACGCTCATCTCTAGCAGCTTACCGAAATAACAACCGAACCACTCATGAAATCTCTGCGCGCTTGCTGCAACAGCGGGATCGACTAGAAATTCGTGTTGAAACAGTAACGGAATTGGACGACCTTGAGATGAACGTATCAAACGGGGCATTAACGAGTACATACAATAAGATAGCGATCGATATGGCCCTCATCATTGATGTAGGGCTGATCGCATTGTTCTGGTGTACAAGTAGTCTAATAGTCAATCCTATCGGAAACTTTCCACTGAACGATGACTGGGCCTATGGTCTAACAGTAAAGCACCTGCTCGACACCGGGGACTATCATCCCGTGGGATGGACATCGGCAGCTCTCATTACCAATGTGCTTTGGGGATATCTGTTCTGCTTACCCGCGGGATTTAGTTATACGGCACTCCGGTTATCGACTCTCTTCGCTTCCTTATTTGGCCTCATTGGGACTTACATTCTTGTTAGGGACCTGCAAGGGCCTCGATGGGTTGCTCTTGTCGTCACTCTGTCCTTGGGGTTCAATCCTATTTACTACGCGCTTTCGCATACTTTCATGACGGATGTGTGCTTCACGGCGATTGCGATTTGGGCGGCGGTCTTCTTCGCGCGTAGCCTGAAAAGCGGCTCGGATCTTCAGATGTTCATTGGCACGCTGTTTGCGGTTGCGGCTACGCTGTCCAGACAGATTGCGCTCTGTGTCCCACTGGCCTTTGCTCTCAGCGTGCTCGCAAGATCGCCGCTGACTGCGCGAGCCATGCTGCGCGCAGCTTTTCCTTTGATCCTTTGCGTTACCGCGTTTGTTACATTCAACCACTGGCTGGAGATGAGCGATCGATTGCCTATACGGCATGACGCACAAAACCAAAAATTGTACGAGTTGTTCACAAAGCTCGAGTACCTCATCACGCGCCCGCTGGCCACTACGTCCACTGCATTGGTCTATCTGGGATTGTTTCTATTACCCACTCTTGTGCTTTCGGCAAAGAATATATTGGGAACTCACCGAGGGCGGGCTACTGTTCTCATTGCAGCTGGTATCCTAGTTCTGGTGGGGGGTCCCCTGGTACTCGCACATTACGGCCATGCCGCCCTAACTCCCGTAGTCGTTCCAGATAATATTTTTCTTGATGGAAATGTCATCCTCATGCCCATCGCGGGCAATGTTCTAGACCCATCAGGAATTGGTCCGCTCACGCTGCGAGACACGTATGTGCTGCATTTGAATCACATGCCGGCTTTGCCAATCGTTTTTTGGATCGCCGTAACCGTCTCTGGCCTTATCGGAGCTATGTTGCTGATAGCGAAGCTAAGCGTTTTTGCCTCGGATCTAATACCTAGACTTCTGCGGAGAAGATTGATCGGGGATTCCGAAGCCGTCGGCGTGTTCTTATTGCTTTGTGGCAGCATCTATCTGCTACCGCTTCTGGGCGGCGGTTTTTTTGATCGTTATCTTGTTCCCACGACCCCGTTCTTCGCGGCTGGCATAGTGGGCATCACTGGGAAATTCGGTGATTTTCCTGTTACAGGGGGCACAAAAATTTTGCGCACTGCCGCTTTTGCGCTCCTTGCCGCCTTCAGTGTGTACGCGATTGGCAGCACACGGGACTATCTTGCATGGAATCGCGTTCGCTGGGAGGCGCTACAGGATCTGATGCACGACGGCCATATCGACGCTGAAGAAATTGATGGTGGCTTCGAATTCAATGGATTGCACTTCTATGATCCAAACTACCAGCTTCACTTCAACTCAGATAAGAGTTGGTGGTGGGTGCACGGGGATATGTATGAGATCGGTTTTGGGCCTGTGCCGGGTTACACAGTAATTAAGGAATACACCTATCTTCATTGGCTACCGATGCACGAACAGAAAATCGTGGTGCTTCGGAAGAAGTTGTAATCGATTACGATGCCGCATTCCATAGCTGGCAACGCGCTTAAATCTAAAGGCGAGCGCTAAGAAATATCCCATCTCACACGTTCGCACGAATACAGCCACTCGATATGCCGATCTCGATTACGCCTGAAAATCATTGGCGCCGCGTCGATAATCACCGGCGTGAATCGCACCGCTGACACTTAATGTCTCGCGCTCATTACGCCCCGCGCGACGCCGCTAACTGCTCTGATATTCCATCAACGTTCTCCGCCTCATGCCACCAGCACTACAGCGCTACACGCGAAAATCAAACAACAAAAGACATTAAAGGCATATCAAATAATCGCATTGTGTTCGTCAGAATCTTCATAGTCTCTGACGCTTTTGAACGATTAGATTCTGGTAGCTTTTAGTCATTCGTGGTTACGACGTAGAAAGCTGGTATGTGATCAGCTACTGGTTGCGGCATGAAAAGAAGATTGTTGTATATGCCGTTAGGGACGAGTTCATGGAGTGACAATGGGGTCCCGTGCCTAGGTCGCCAAGAGAATGCATGCACTTGAATGTGAATTTGTCTTGGTACGACACAGCGCCGCCCTTAGTTCTCGCACACTCATAAGTGATTTCGAGAACACTTCGAGCTTCGTCCCACACATACGCTGAAGCCTTCTCGCTGGCTCTATGTGCGCCGCCATTGAATCATTTCATATGCTGGCCTTTGAAGCGCTAGTGGTGGTGACATGAGTCCATTCTTAGCTCGACGTCGAATTAGGGATCGAAACAATTATGGATAAGCCACATATTGCTGTGCTGGGAGCAGGTCCGATGGGGTTGGCCGCCGCTTATCAACTCGTATGCGACGGGTATTCGCCAATTGTGTTTGAGGCCGACGATCGAGTTGGGGGGATGGCTGCGTCATTTGACTTCAACGGTCTGACGATCGAACGTTACTATCATTTCCATTGCACGTCGGATGTGGATTTGTTCACTCTCCTACGCGAGCTCCAATTGGAGCATAAGCTCCACTGGGTACCAACGAAGATGGGCTACTACGTTTGCGGTCGCGTACAGCCTTGGGGTAATCCTCTAGCGTTGTTGTCCCTCAAGGGTTTAGGACTGTTCGACAAAATCCGATATGGACTGCACGCGTTCTTATCCACGAAGCGCGATGACTGGACTTCGCTGGACAAGATTGAAGCCACGAAATGGATCAAACGATGGGTCGGTGTACGGGCATTTGATGTACTCTGGAAGCAACTCTTTGAGCTGAAGTTCTACGATCTTGCGTATAACCTTTCAGCCGCCTGGGTCTGGAGTAGGATCCGTCGCGTCGGGCGATCGCGATACAATATTTTTAAAGAAAAACTTGGATACCTGGACGGCGGTTCCGACGTCGTGCTCAAGGCGATGGCCTCGGAAATCAACAAGCGCGGTGGAGAGATTCATCTGTCGTGTCCCGTGACACGCGTGATAATCGAAGGCAATGCCATACGCGGTATCGAAGCAGGTGGATCATTCCACCCGTTTGATGTCGTGATCAGCACTGTGCCGTTACCTTATGTCCCGAAACTCATACCGAATCTTCCAGCCGAAATCATCCAGCGCTATCGATCGGTGCAGAACATCGCGGTGGTGTGTGTAATTGTAAAGCTCAGTCGGCCCGTTACAGAAAACTTTTGGCTCAACGTAAACGATCCTGAAATGGATATACCGGGCATAATTGAATACACAAACCTGAGAACTTTAGGTCAACACGTAGTCTACGTCCCATTCTATATGCCCGCCGAGCATCCAAAATATAGCGAACCCGACGCTGTCTTTGTGCGCAAAGTCACGCGTTACCTCATTAAGATCAATCCAGACTTAAAAGAGTCCGATATTTTGGATATACGAGCGAGTCGTTACCGCCACGCGCAGCCAGTGTGCACCCCAGGATTTTCGCAACTTCTGCCGCCGATAAAGCTACCCATTCCCGGGCTGTTCGTGGCGGATACGTCTTTCTACTATCCAGAAGACCGTGGCATTTCCGAGAGTGTATGCTTGGCGCGAAAGATGGCTCGCATGGCTGTAAGTTAGCCATACGATTCCAAAAAATTTGGATTCCGATGCGAAGAATTTTCTCAGGTCACACCCGAAAGCATTGTTGGTCAAGAAGTTTCGGCCGCGTATACCTAACGAAGATCGATTGGGACGACAGTCAAATGATAGAAATCTTCAGGATTATTGAAATCGCCCGCTGTAAACACATAGACCTTATCGGCTGACTGAAACTTCGGACAAATAGCAGGCGTGTAATAGCCCTGCGGCGCCCAAGTGTGTGAAGCTATGTGAGTCCATGGTCCCCAGGGCTTTGGAGCTTCATAAAAATCCCAGACAGTCTTAGTGCTGGCGCCCTTGAAGTGACCACTACAGGAGGGATAGTACCAGGCGACCATCATGTAACGTTGGCGTGAGGATAGATAGACGGCACCTGTCTCACCGAGTTTTTGTGGATTTTCCACGATGGCTTTCGCAGCAGTTGCATCGCGCGACCAACTAGTGTCTCGTAAGCCATCACCACCGATGAAGAACTCCCAATCCGAACCGTCAAGCCGACCTATACGCGTGCGTAATACGCGGCCAATTATAAGTCGATCGCCGTTATCCCAGAAACCATTGTTCGAGATCGCATAGATATAACGATCCGCACCGTCGACCGGTATGGGAGTTTTTCCATAGTCGACAAAGTACGGAGTTGCAAACTGCGATCCGGGGAACATGGGTCTGGTGAGGTTTTCCTCAGCCGAGCGGATCCAGGTTCTGCCGAAATCGTTGGACTTGATGATGCTTGCATCTGCGGCGGTTTGTCGTAAACAGACCTTGCCAAAGGGGTCTCCGTAGTTATGACGCGCGATTACCCAATAGAGAGTTCCGTCGATCGAGGTGCACCCGCTGGACTTCCAGGTCCGGCCATCCATCCCAACCCAAACTCCAGGGGGGTCTTGCTTAGCTCGGTCCTGCGCTACGAACTCTGGCATCTGATTCACAGTATTACCACTAAGCTTCAGGGGGTCGTTGCCCTGCAAGCGATTGAAGGCGATGGTACCAAAGCTGTCCTGTAATATTTTTTGCTGATCCGGAGTGAGTGCCTTCAAGAGGCCCTCAGGATCGCGAGCAAACCGTCTGCGTTGATCGTCCGTGACAATAGTGGAAAAAGGGTCGTTACCGAAGCCAGCCGTATCGTTGGAAGGAGTGTAAAGATTATCGTCATCGGCCCAGACAGGAATCCACGTGTCGCCTAAATTCTCTTTGATCGTTGTCGGCGCCCCAACATGAACAGCATTAATCGCCTTTGTACGCTGCCCAGGAGAGATTTCGGCGCTTGCCATCATGCGCAGTGCTGAAGACGCTAGAGTGCTCGCACCCATACTCACAATAAGACGACGACGTACAAGGCTAGTACGAACGCGGTTCACCATTACTTTTTTTCCTCTAGCTATCCTGGACTTCATTGTTGTGGTTTTTTCATTAGAGATTTATTTCGCGATCGTTCCTTTTCGCCTCGGAAAAAATCGGAATCCCTACAGCAAGATCCCGATAATTACGACGCGCAAGGACGAAGTTCTCCCTATGAGCTTTGAGAAGTGCTAGAAGTTGTTCAGCAGGATCGCGAGATCCAAGCCTCATCGCCCGACGATCTCCATAGAAAATCACGAACAATCCGCATAAGGTATATTTAGTCGACGCGCTCGGCATCGAAGAGCGGACGGTCGAGACACTGTGTATCGGACTGTTTCAGCGCGTTGCACACTGAGTGAAGAATCGATACGCATTGGCGGGTTGCCGAAGAAGGCTTTTAGCGACCTCCTAATGCGAGTCCATGGGTGCGCTCGACGAAATCACGCAGTTTCAATACTTGATTTCGAGCGCAGCGAAAACCACGCTTTTCGCAGGCGAGGCTGCCACGGCGGCTTTCAGCAGCCCACTAGTCACATCGGAAGCAAGGATGAGCATTGGTTGTGGTGTTGGTCCAGATGAGCTACGCACCACTCATGTGCCCTTTGTCACATGCTAGTATGGTTCTTCTAGTAACGTTTCGATTGCTCTATAGAACCGCCGCTCGCGGCACGACTTGCAGGTTATGGCTGCTAATAAGGAACTCCATCGAAGCGTGTCGCGAAGTACACCACGCACGATGTGGCGCGCCTTGCGGGTGTGTCGATTGCCACGGTGTCCGCCTTGATTAATGGTGCCCCCAAGGTGAGCGATATGCGTGCTCGGCGCATTCGTCGTGCAATGGAGGCGCTCACTATCATCCGGACCAGATCGCACGAAGTCTGAAGGGCGGGCGAACACAGACGATAGGGGTCGTAATCCCTGACATTTCGAACCCGTTCTATCCTCGCTTATTCCACGGTATCGAGGATGCGGCGCACTCGATCGGTTACGGTGTTCTACTATGTAATTCTAACGAGAATGCACAACAGGAACGGCTTCATCTCAACGCACTCTTTTCTCGGCCTGATAGGTTAGAAGGATTTCGTCAGGCCATGCAGCAAGCGGCTATACCCGTCAGGGACGACTATCTCTGCACTGGCGGTATGCAAATCGACGACGGGCAGAGTTACGCGGCGATGCTGCTGCAACTCGAAGATCCCCCTACCGCGATCATCGCCAGCGACAGCAAACTTTTGCTCGGACTTTTACGTGTGATGCGAGAGCGGCACCTTTTGGCGCCGCGGACTTGAGCATTCTGACGTTCGACGAGCACGAGTGGAGCGACTTTAGCCCAACTTGAAAAGTGCCTGCGCAAGCTAGGGCGACAGACCCGAGTTATCGAGCAATTCTTGTCGAAGCCGCATGAGGCAATCGAGCAGCTTGGCAGAGTTGACGAGCCGATGATCGGAGTGTGTGTCCATTGGTTCTATGCGCCGCATACGACCGATGGGGTGGTCGGCAGAGACACACCGCTTCTGCTTGCGAGTAACTTCTCCGGCCAATGGCCGGGTCTGGTCGGACTCCTTAACACGGCCGCATCACTCGAGAGCGTTGGACGCACCTATTCGCGAATCTGGACGGACGCAGCAGACTGGTCTGCAGACGCGCACTTCATGGATCTGCTCGCCCAGTGGTGCGAGACCGGTCGGATTACTTATCCCGAAAACGAAATCCATTACCATGCTTCCGTGTCGTCAGCGGCCGCTCGATTGGCGCAGCAGGCAACCAAGGCGATTCGCGATCGTCGCATTCTCGTTCTGATGCTCGGCGACACATCGATGGGAATGATCAACTCGGATTTCGCCGACGGACTGTTCAGCTAATTCTTTATGTCTATCATGTTTCCAACTATCTTTGCGCTCGGCATATTCGGTCTCGGCGCCGAAGCCAAGAAAGGTTCAGCCTACATCGTTATGGCGATCGTGGGTGGCGCGATTCTGCCTAAGACGATGGGCGCCGTCGCTGATACATACGACATATCTCGAGGATTCATTGTACCGTTACTTTGCTTTATTTTTATTGCGTACTACGGCTACAACTGGCCAAAATTGAGTAAGGCGGAATCCTTGCATGCCATGGATATTGTGCGCGGGCATTGACGCTGAGATCGCATGCATTTCCGTTAGAGGTATAGCGACTAGCACTGACTGCAGAAATTCTCACGCTCTAATGCAAGTCGTTGTCGCCACGATGATAGTCTCGATATAACATCATCGGAATGCCCACCGCTGGTTTCCAAAATAATTTGTCAAGACGGACACAGCGACTCCGATGACATGCGCGATTTCATGAATGAAATGCTGTACACCGAGAGCGGGAAGCACGTGTTCCGCAAGGAGGATGCTTACTGCCCAACTCTGTAAACCTGAAAAAACATTGACGAGCACAAAAACAAAGGCGGAACGAGCAGGCGCTGCAAGGCGGCTTTCCGGAAATACGTATATCCGGGCGAGCAGAAAGGTAGTGATCATACCTGTCGTATGTGCAAGAACAATTGCGACGGAATAGCTGGTCCAGAAGTTATAGAAGATCCGGCTGCATATGTTTAGCGAGGCCGCTACCCCTCCGACCATTAGGTAACGTATGAAGCGACTTCCGACAAGGCACCGACCAATGACAGTCACCGTCGGTAGTGCTTCCGAATCCATCACTGATTGCTCCCATCCATTACGTTCCCACACCCGTGATGACTATCTCCCTAAGCGGTTGTGTAAGCCCCTGAGTATGACCGCATGGCGACGTGGTCATAAGTGCCCTCCTAGTAGCCGATAGAAAGTACCTGGAAGACCTAAGCGTTGCGCTTGGTGTAGCTCGTTCAGCTCGATGCCAGAGTTAGATGAGGCGGCTCGAACGATCTCTCGAGTGTTATCTGTTGAATGATCATCTAACCAATGCAAGGTGAAAGACGTATTGTTGGCTGCAAGAGACCGAATTTGTTCGTCAACAAAGGGGGCGCCATTAAAAGTAGCAAGAAGAACAGCGACTTTCGGATACGATTTCATTGCTAATGGATCCTTGAAGCAGAATCAAAGGAGGGCATGAATTCGCGAGAAAGAATTCAGAACGTTCCTTCGATGAACGTGGTCTCACACTTGATTCGTGCGATAGGCCCGCTTGGTTAGAAAAAGCTACCAGAAATCAAAACAAACTTAGCGTCTTCAATTACGAAGAGTGAAATAAATCGCAAGGGTCATCCTTTCAATTACTCAAAAGGTTTTTCGTGATGTGAGAAGTGGTCTCGGTTCTTGATACAGCTGGTTAAGTGACGACCCTGCTCTGGTAGGCGAAGATATCGCCGTGATTCAGGGAGCAGTAATGACGAAAAGATCTCGACGCAATCATTCACCGGCGTTCAAGGCCAAGGTGGCGCTGGAAGCGCTGAAGGCACAGCAGACGGTGATCGAGATTGCCGAACGCGTCGACGTTCATCCAACCCAAGTGACGCAGTGGAAAACACAGCTGCTTGAGCGCGCGACGCAAGCGTTCGGCGGTGATGCAGGAAAAACTGCACAGCCCGACATTAAGGAATTGCACGCCAAGATTGGCCAGCAAGCGTTGGAGATCGATTTTTTAGCCGGCGCGCTCGGTCGCATCGGCGATCCGAGCGCAAAGCGATGATCGATCGCGAGCACGACTTGTCGCTGCTGCGCCAGGCAAGGCTGGTCTGGATTTCGCGCGGCACGATCTATTACGAAGCGCGTCTTCTGCCCGAGCGCGATCTGCAACAGATGCGACGAATCGATGAGCTGCATTTGGAACTGCCGCTCGCAGGCAGCCGCATGCAGCGCGATCTGCTCAATGTCGAAGGCCATCCGGTCGGTCGCCGGCACGTCGCGACGCTGATGAGGCGCCTGGGAATCGAGGCGATCTATCGGCGCAAGAACACCAGCCGTCCGAATCCCGAGCACCGCGTATACCCGTATCTGTTGCGACGCCTGACAGTCAATCGACCCAACCAGGTGTGGGCCGCCGACATCACGTACATTCCGATGGTACGCGGGTTCGTGTATCTGGTCGCAGTGATCGACTGGTACACGCGCAGGGTGTTGTCGTGGGGGCTGTCGAACACCCTGACCGCGGACTTCTGTGCCGAGGCGCTCGAGGAGGCCCTCGCGAAGTACGGCTGCCCGCAGATATTCAACATCGATCAGGGTCGTCAGTTCACGAGCCTGGAGTTCACCTCTGTCCTCAAGCGCCACGGCATCGCGATCAGCATGGATGGCAAGGGCCGCTGGCGCGACAACGTGTTCGTGGAGCGATTGTGGAAGTCCGCACACCGCGCTTGACCGGCGCACGCCCAATGCCGTGTACTTTGACTCGCTGCCGCTTCCACAGGCAGCCTAACCCGCAGGGCCTCACTTAACTGAGCGCGATTTGCTGTTCAAATTTGCGAGGCCACTTCTGTGTGAGTTATAGAAAGATCGCGCATCAAAAGAAAATGGTAAGAGTCCGGTCTGCACCGTCTAGACTTTTGTTGGATCTCTGCGGTGGAGTTGTTGTCGCAGAGTGACGCGACATTCCAAGGTAAGAGTTCTGCGATGCGATCGAATGGAGAAATTTCAACTGGCTACGGATAGGGGGATTTGCGTGACCGGCCGGGGAGGGGGAACACCCCCGATGCAAGGCCATCAGCAAGGATCATTGCAACTTATTACTCCATCTACTCGGAAGATAAGCCATATAAATCAGATGCAAATGCAGCGACAGTGGCTGAGAGTCCCACTAGACCCGGCGGCTGTTGTCGTTTGGAAAAATCCTCGCGAACGATTTCCTCGACCGCCTCGAAAGTCCATGCATCGCGTTCGTGCATTGGCATGGCAATCGCCGGATGCGTCATCAAGCCGAAGCGCTGATTGTCCAATCTGAAAACTTGTCCGGTGATGTCGCGCGCTTGATCTGAAAGCAAGAAGCACACGAGCGGTGCGTTGGCCTCCGCCGTGGGCATTGCATAGTAAGGAGTTGCTTGTCCTTTTTTGTCGTAATATTTTTTCGACACATCTCCCATGCGCGTCGCTGCGAGAGGAGCAAATGCGTTGACACGAATGCCCGCATCGTGCAATTCCAAAGACCACGTGTACACCAATGAAGTTATGGCGCCCTTGGTCGCGCCGTAAGCGCTCATACACGGCAGTCCCGCTTGTGCGTCCGAGGTGATATTGAGGATGCTGCCTGTCTTGCGAGGCAGCATGTGTCTGACCGCATGAGTTGTGCAGTAGATAGCGCCCGCAATGTTGACTGCGAGAATTTTCTCAATGTCGCTCGGCTCAATTTCGTCGATGCGCGCCATCTGAAACAAACCGGCGTTGTTGATGAGTCCATCAATCGCGCCGAACTCTTTTACGCAACGCTCGATGAGCGCGGCTGCTTGATGCCAATCTCTAACGTCAGTGGCTTGTGCTACGGCGCGACCGCCCGCCGCGTGGATTTCTTTTGCGACTTGCATCGCGTCGTCGCCATTGAGACTGCTGACTACGACGCGGGCCCCGAGCGAAGCAGCATGCCGTGCATATGCTGCGCCTAAACCCCGACCGGCGCCGGTGACCACGATGGCTTTATCTTGGAGCGAATTCATGTGCTAATCCTCCATGTAGTCATCTGTGCTTACTGCAAGACATGCTCCGAAAATCTTACCGTCGTGTCTGTTGGACATGTTCCTTGTTGTTCCTACCAGGTGAATTCATAGGATCATGAGCGGTAAGATTCATGTGAGAATAAAAAATTCGACAGCAGAATCATTAGAGCATGCGCAATAGGCACGTCTGCGTTCTCTTGAGGTTGCATGCATCTAACTAGCTCATCTTGGAAGAAAGCGTAACAGCTAAAGTTCATTGATAAGCGTCAGAAATTAAGTAGTCTCTGATTTATTCCAGCGTTCGCATGGAATTGCATAAAGCGATGAGGTGAGAAGAATGGGCTCGACCGGCATAGGGACGTTTGTTCGAAAGTTATCGAGCTGATAGTAATTTTATTCGCTTGCGTTCTTCCAGACGCATGCAAGGAACGTCATCGGAGCTGACGTATAACACCCCGTCTTAGGATCGTATGCCGCGTCACCCCATTCCAAGCCTATCAGGTATAGCCGCACGGGGATTGATAAACGTGCTGGTGCTTTAGGGGTTTTGTCTCTGCTGGGAGTCGTAGCCATTTTCTCGACGAGATTTCTCTTAAAGAAATTTCGCCATGTGTCTTTTTTACAAGAATCTTAGGTATCTCACACTGCTGCCAGATAACTATGTATTCAAATGAAAATAAATACTCATTCAATATGAAATTGACCATGGAATCCGAATCTTCGACTCCGAACCACCATCCCTTGATCCGAGATTTTTTCAATCCTCCAGATGCTGCGAAGCCGCGTGTGTGGTGGCATTGGATGAGCGGAAATGTCACGGAAAATGGCGTGAAGCTCGATTTTCAATGGATGAAGCGGGTTGGAATTGGCGGAGTCCATACTTTTGACGCTGCGTTCGGGACGTCGCCGCCTGCGGAACGGCAGCTGATCTACATGACTCCCGAATGGGGTCAAGTGTTTCGTTACAGTGCTTCATTGGCACATGATTTAGGGCTCGAATTTGGTATTGCCTCTTCTCCAGGCTGGAGCGAAACCGGTGGCCCATGGGTAAAGCCCCATCAAGGCATGAAGAAACTCGTCTGGAGTGAAACATGGGTGAATGGTGGCGAGCCGTTTTCCGGTCAAGTTACCAAGCCCTCTGAGGTCAGTGGGCCGTTCCAAAACATACCAAGGCTAGGTACGCATGGCGGTGCTTCGTCCGTGGGGCCGACCTATTACTCTGACGTCGCGGTTGTGGCGTGTAGGATTCCGAGGTCTGAGACTTCTATTGCCGAACTTCAGCCAGTAGTTACGAGCAGTGCCGGAACCCTTGATGCATCTAGTCTTTGGGACTCCGATCTCGCAACCTCTTTGACGATACCCTTCGGCGACACAGATCACGCCTGGATTTTATTTTCCTTCGGTAAACCGCAGCGGATCCAAGCTGTCACCATGGTGGTCGGCAAGTTCTTGGGTTACAACGAGCAATTCGACATTCGCGAGGCGAGCCGTTTAGAAGCAAGTGACGACGGACGTACCTTTGATAAGGTTATTGATCTTTCAAATAGTGGCGCAGCGCAACAGACCACATCATTTACTCCAGTCACAGCTCGCATGTTTCGCATCGTTTTTTATAGACCTCAACCGACAATATTAGAACAACTGGGTGGTGAGGCCCCTCAGACTGGTCATCGTGTCGCGCAACTTATATTGCACACAGGCGCTCGCGTAAATCGGTTCGAAGATAAAGCCGGTAATTCTACACGTCGCATCGACACTCATGACGCCACACCCATGACGAGCGCAGAAGACATTGTTCGCTGCGCTGAAGTTGTCGATCTTACGAGCCGAACGAGCACAGATGGTCATTTGGAATGGGTGCCTCCCGCAGGTCGGTGGGTGATCCTCCGCTACGGTTACTCTCTTACAGGTCGCACTAACAATTCGGCATCTAGGACTGGCACAGGATTGGAAGTCGACAAACTCAACCATGAGCATGTACGAGACTACATGCGAACGTATCTCAAAAACTACGAGAGGGTTCTAGGGCCTGAGCTAATTCGACGACAAGCCCTGCAAAGCGTAGTCACCGATAGCTATGAAGTCGGTCCACAGAATTGGACCGACGACATGCTGCATCAGTTCAGACAACGCCGTGGCTACGACCTATTGCCTTGGCTTCCTGTTCTGGCTGGGCGTGTTGTCGAGAGTGCAATTAAGAGCGATCGCGTCTTATGGGATTTTCGAAAAACTCTCGGCGAATTAATGGCTGAATCGCATTACGGTCAAGTATCTGAGTCTCTTCATAGACTCGGATTGATTCGCTACGGAGAGTCACACGAAATTGGCCGTGCGTTTATTGGTGACGGCATGGACGTGAAGAAGACAGCGGATATTCCAATGGGAGCGATGTGGGTTGGCCGAATACCAGCAGCAACGGAAGAAGCCTATGATGCCGATATTCGTGAATCTGCTTCGGTGGCACACATTTACGGAAAAACCTTTGTTGCAGGCGAGTCGTTCACCAACTACGGAAATCCTTACGGCTACGCTCCAGCAGATTTAAAGCCGATTGCTGATCGCATGATGGCGATGGGGTTAAACCGGTTTGTTATTCACACGTCTGTGCATCAGCCCGATGACAAACCTGGACCGGGCATTGGGTTAGGGCCTTTTGGTCAGTGGTTTACGCGAAAAGAGACTTGGGCCGAGCACGCCAGCGGTTGGATCGACTATCTGACGCGGAGTTCATATTTATTGCAACAGGGCCGCTTTGTCGCCGACATCGCATATCTATATGGAGAAGATACCAATATAACGTCTTTGTTTCATACATGTTCTCCCAAAATTCCTAAAGGCTTTAACTTCGATTTCATCAATTCTGACGCCTTACTCAATGAATTCTCTGTGCGAGGCGGAAAATTGGTAACCAGAAGCGGCATGGAGTATAGCGTGCTAGTGCTCGATGAAAGCACGCGTTACATGTCAGTTCCAGTGCTGCGAAAAATTCGTGAATTGGTACGTTCAGGGGCTGTATTGTCAGGTGCAAGACCAACAACAACACCCAGCCTCTCGGATAACGATATTGAGTTTGAGGATATCGCATCTGGGTTGTGGGAGCCGACTCCACACACCAGGATCGCGGGTACAGGAAAGGTATTCGGCAGTCAGCGATTGGAAGATGTGATGAGCGAAATATCTATCTCACCTGACCTAATAGTTGAAGGTAATGGCGATTCAGAATTTCGCTTCGTGCATCGCAAGCTTGACGATAGCGACATATATTTCGTGAGCAATGGCACTGCTTTAGATAGAACTGTACTAGCTAGCTTTCGAGTCAACGGAAAAAAGCCTGAGATGTGGAGAGCGGATGAGGGTACGATTACGCCATTGTCCTATCGGATGGAGGGTGGACGAACCAGGGTGACACTTAATCTCGAACCTCACGGCGCGATTTTTGTGGTATTCCGTGAATCGGCGACTTCACCGGAACAAGAGCTACCCGGATGCTCTGAGCGAGTGCTTACCACCTGGAATAATTCGTGGGATGCACTTTTTGTTCAGAACCCTGACCAACAACGGCAGGTCTGTTTCGATCAACTCGTTTCTTGGACTGATCTTAGTGATCCTTTCGTAAAGTACTTCTCCGGCACTGCGACATACAGCAAGTCAACATTGATTGCTCAAGAATGGTTAGATAGGGGTGCACGGGTATATCTTGACCTTGGGACCGTAAAGAATTTAGCGGAGGTGCTTATAAACGAGAAGTCCATCGGTGTGCTATGGAAAGCCCCATTCAGGTGCGATATTACGGACAATTTGCGGGCCGGTGAAAATCATATAGAGATCAAGGTGACCAATCTCTGGCCAAATAGGTTGATCGGGGACAAACAACCCGGGGCACGACAAGTGGCTTTCGCTAGCTTTGACCCGTTCAGTGCCTGCTCACCTCTCCTCCCGTCCGGACTACTGGGTCCTGTTCGTCTTCTAAAAATTGACACTGCTTGAGCGCGCGGTACGTAGGAGAGTGAAATCGAATCTAGCGTCTTGCGCAATGGTTTGTCCCGAGTGCCTCTGCTTTGTCGAACAACTGCTCGAGGATTCACGCGGTATCCACAACACCAAGTTGTCGACGGCTTCCTTTCTTGTCGCACCTTGAAACCGGATCGCGCTGAGCAGAACACCCGCGAGCTGGTTGAAGCCAGAGGCGAGGCATCGGAGCTGGAAGTGTGTCCGCTCACGTAGCCGCTGAACTTCCACATTCACAGTCTGTGACGCATCCTCGAAGGGAAGTTTTTGCTAGATTTTGTTAGCACGACATCGACATGTATTCCCCGCTCCGGGGAATAGTATCTACGTGGGTAGGTAAGTGATCGCGACATCCAGATACTCTCTCCGATGTCGGTAGTTAACGCTGATCATAAGCATCGCCTTTAGGAGAGTTCCAGGAGGTCCAATGGGTACACAGAAGAACGTCAATGTCGCCATTCTGCTTGCAACGTACAATGGCGGGAAATTTGTTGGGCAGCAGATTGAGTCTCTTAAAGAGAATAATGTTTCATTTTTTGTTGCCTGGATAGACGATCATTCAACAGACAACACTTGCGACGTGGTTCGCGAGACCGCCAAGAAGACGAATATACGAGTTGAAGAGTTTCATCAGAAGAAGCATCTAGGAATGCCCGGTACGTTCTTTCATCTACTTGAATCGGTCGAAGCTGATATCTACATGTATTGTGATCAGGATGATATTTGGCAGCCAGGAAAGATAGATGCGACAGTAGCTAGCCTCTGTGAAGATATCGACTCGCCATTGCTCTGCTTCTCCGACCCACTTTGGTTCTCTTCCGACTCCGGACCTGACACCTGCGAAAAACTTTGGGGATTTACTGACTCACAAGCTGAAAAGGCATTGCAAAAGTCACGTAGTTTTATGTTCATACCAGCTTTTGGTCATACGATTGGATTTACGCGGAGACTTAGAGATATTTTTATGAAACACAAAGAGGTGGCGAAAGCGCATGCTTACGGACACGACTGGTGGATGTATTTGATTGCTATGGCCACCGGCCAGGTGCGAATGCTATCAGGAGTGCCGACAACGCTCTATCGAAGACACCCGGACCAATTTAGCTCCGTGTACTACACCTCGATACCCAAAGGCAAAAGAGGGCTAGATCAATTCCCGCCCCATTGGGAATTACAGCAAGCGTGGAGACGCATTATAGCCAAACAGGCAAGTGGATTTATCATCGCATCCTCCACTTTTCCACAGGGCGTTAATGCCACGCAGCTGCTAACGATAGCAACAATTGTCTCAAAAATTGATCAGAAGCAGTCGCTCATTACGCTAATTCGTCTTGCATGTAGCCGTGCTATGTGGCCGCGTATGCATGTCGCACTACGGCTGGCGTTCGTTTGCCTACGTTCGGATGCCAAGGAACCGAGTGTCAGAAAACCTCAGCGCTCCACCAATTCCAGTCCTGGGCTCACATAGTTATTGAGGACTTTACCGGTCGATCGGTCGTGCTTATCGAGAGCTTCGAAAAGAAGCCGAAGAATCAACTTAGGTTGGCTGAGTATAGCTAGTGGTCAGCGAGAGCCAACTTCTTACGGATTCATATACACCGTGGCTAGCAGATGCGACTATTTATGATACCTGCTCGCCATTTGTCGTTTCTATTTGAATTAAAGTAACTGCTACCCCGGCAATTGGAGATAACGATGCTTCCTTAAGCATTGTAAATCGCTCGCACCATTCTTCTCGAACCTTAAGACCATCTATATAGTCACCCATGCGTGGATAGCCATGGGTTGCTGCTTGTTGCTCAGCACTCTCTAAGTCTTTTACTTGATAAACAACACTAAAGATTCCTTCCCCTTTTGATTTGAGGATATCTCGTAAATATTCGCTAAATCCCCCTTGAGATAACGGTGAAATGATCTCTATTCCGGCGTCCCATGACACAACGGCTCTGAAACCCATTTGATGAATTTGGTAAGGCCCTTCGAAATCAGTAATTCCTAGTGCGTCTCGATAGGCGTCTACTGCGCTAAGGAAATTTTCCGGATGATAAATTAAAACGACGCGATAAATACCGTTCTTGCTTGCCATTTGTAAGCCTCTGGAGTCTTCTGCAAATTTAGATGCTAACTCCGTACGAAGAAAAATATGCGACCGTTTATAAGTTAGTGCCTGACACAGGATCTTGGACAAGACATTGATGGGCTTATTCTCCCGCAGAAATAACAGCAATGAGGCCCTGAATTTAGGCTACTTAATTTTATTTGAACAAGATCGAGGTTAGTGCACTGGCAGCCGGTGCCACTATCTCCACAGTAGCTTTTACTGCTTTAATTTCAACTAGCGGTTCGCCTTCTTTGGCTGTATTGTGACAGTCTGACTTCAATCACGTGAAAGCTACTTCACAGCTTTGATAATGCGAGCTTTGCTAGGAAAGAGAGGAACTTCCATCGCAGGACTGAAGGGATATGAGCATCGGGCGGGGCGGCGGTGACCTGTTTGGTAGGACCTTGTCCTGTATAGCCTATGTCGGTCAGCGGAGCTGGATCGATCCAACTTTAAATACAAGATGATCAGATAGCTGTTCAAAACAGCACTTGCTCCAGCGAAACAGACATTTAACAAGGCACATGGGCAGATACGACCCGGCATCTGGATAACGACGGAAGATCGCTATAAAACCCCTAAGCTGAATAGAAAATTGAAACCAGTAGTCCGATTAGGTAGCGTGTTTCATCAAAAAATCCTTCACGGAAATAAGTACAGACATCCCCATGGATCGTTATTGCCGTCGGCTCGACTAATATCGCTCGTGTTATGCTGCTCTGTGTATGCTGTATAGGATATGGCGAAGGTAGATAAATACATGGCGCGAAAAAAATGTGAAGAACCGTCGATCCGTTTTCTTGGATGGCGCATGGTTAGTCTCGCCTGCCTCTGCGTTAACGTCGGCGTAGGTTTCACATTCGGCGCCTACAGCACGTTCATGTCCTCAATAATCACGGAGTTCGCAGCGTCACGCTCGCTTGCTTCGGGCGGGCTGTCGTTGATGGTTGCGACAATGGGATTGTCTGCACCGCTAGCAAGTTACGCAGTCCGACGGTGGTCCATTCGGGCCACACTTATAGCAGGTACTGTTCTAATGGCTGCTGGTTGGATGGTTGTTGGGACGGCTATCAATGTATGGAATTTCATCCTTGGTTTTGGAGTCTTATGTGGCACCGCCACGGCATTTCTCGTAGTCGTACCGCCGATGACGCTTATCAATAACTGGTTTATAGCTCTTCGCGGACGAGCAGTAGGTATTTCGATGATCTCGATTTTGCTAGCGATCGTTCCATCGTTGGTTGCAATGGGTATCACAGCTTTTGGCTGGCGCATGACTGCCTTTTCGATTTCGACGATTTCGCTAGCGCTTGCGCCGTTGATGACGTTAGTAATTGATCATCCTGAAGCTGTTGGCCAGGCTGCACTTGGAGCGGAATCTGCCGAATCTAAGGATTCGTCAACTGAAGGTTTTGAGACAGCTGCCGAAAAAAGCAATCTCCTAAGCGATCCAGTGCTTTGGGTTCTAATTCTCTGTGGCGGATTCTACGGCGCGGCTGGAGTTTCGTTAGGCGGTCATTTGGTTCCATTTGCCCTCGGGCGTGGTCTAGATCTGAGCGGTGCAGCGTTCCTCGCGTCTATATTCGGCTGCGCTGCACTCGTCGGAGGTTTTGTGAGTGGTATGGTGGCGGATCGAATCGGAGGTGCACGTACATTTGCCATTATGGCGTTTATACAGTTTGCAATATGGCCATGTTTGTTTCTGTCCTATGGATATTCCTTTCTTGCAGTATGCTTCGCGCTTATCGGATTATGCGCCAATGCGATGATGCCGGTAATAACGACATTGGTTGCCAATATTTTTGGCCGGGCACGATTCTCGCGTGCGATGGGGCTATTCTCGATATCGACTACACCGGTCAACATACTTCTGCCGCTGATTGTTGGCGCACTCTATGACGTGTCGGGCTCGTACCGCGAAGTCTTCTTGATCTATGCTGCTTTGTTCGGTGTAGTTGGAATTGCGTTCTGCTTTATATATAGAGTTGAAATTAGCAGGCAATCGGCCCCTAGAGTAACTGCGGTTGCCGTAGCTCAGGGTGAGTAGCGCACACGAACGTTGCCTAATTTTCACTCGAGAAACCCCAACATCATCTGCAGCACCGGCCTTAAGCGCTTAAGCTCCGCAACATGAGCATCCGATAGCTCACCCAGCAATCGCTCCGCTCGCATCGTGAGCACGATGTTGATCCTACGCTTATCGTTCTCGTCGCCTCGCCGCTCCACCAAGCCCAAATCAACAAGCCGGTCCAGCAATTCGACGGTACTGTTGTGATGACTGATAAGACGCTTGGCAACGTCGCCGACACTGACATTGCCTACTACCGACAAGCCCTTAATTGTAAGCAACGCTTGATGCTGCTGGGACGTCAAGCCGGCTTCCCGCGCCGCCTTCTCACTGAACTCCATAAACTTCCGCAATGCATAGCGGACGTCGGCAAGCTGCCGATAATCTTGCCCGCTCAACTGCTTCGTGGGCGGATTCTTACGAACTGCTGATTTGCTATTTTTCTTCATTTAAGTGATCTGATTTATATCGTGTCACGATATAAGTTATGCTCGCAGATTGTCTACGGCCTATTCCTTTCTAGCGTCATGTCAAACGATCCGCAGTACGAGCACCCCACTGAAAGCGGTACCGCGAGGAGGGCAGTACCATCAAGAGCAAGCCTAGCCGACTTCCGCATCAACTCGCGCGTACTGCTGCTCGTCGTGATGGCCATAGTGGTCGGATCACTCGGCACACTGGCCGCATGGGCGCTGAGCAAGCTAATAGCACTCGCCTCCAACATTGCCTACTTCGGACACTGGTCATTCGCAACAGTATCGATTGCCGAAACTCCCTTCGGCGTCTGGCGCATAGGAATTCCGGTATTGGGCGGACTCATCATCGGGTTGATGGCGAGATACGGCTCCGAGAAGATTCGCGGTCACGGTATCCCCGAAGCCATCGAAGCCATTCAGCTCGGCGGTAGCCGCATTCAACCGAAGGTCGCGATTCTCAAACCGTTGTCATCCGCTATTTCGATCGGCAGTGGCGGACCCTTCGGTGCCGAAGGACCGATCATCATGACCGGAGGTGCCCTGGGTTCCATCTTCGCCCAGCTGTTTCACCTGTCTTCGGCCGAGCGCAAAACTCTGTTGGTCGCCGGTGCAGCCGCAGGGATGACGGGCATTTTCGGAACGCCGGTGGCCGCCATTCTCCTTGCAGTAGAACTGCTACTTTTCGAATGGCGTCCACGAAGTTTCTTACCGGTAGTGACTGCAGTCGTGGTCGCGGCAAGTTGGCGTGGCCTATTTTTCGCGTCCCCGCCGTTGTTCCCCTTCAGTCATGAAGCAGTGGTGTCCGCATCCGGAGTATGGTGTGGCTATCCATAGGACTCGTCGCAGGACTCGGCTCCGCAGTGCTGACGGCGCTCGTATACGGTTGCGAAGATCTGTTCCAAAAATTTCCCTTGCATTGGATGTGGTGGCCGGCCATCGGCGGACTCGTTGTCGGCCTAGGCGGATTGATCGAACCCGCGGCACTGGGTGTCGGTTACGACAATTTGCAGGCCATGCTCGATGATCGCTTCACGCTGACAGCATTGATCGTGTTGTTGCTCGTAAAAGCATCGATATGGTCGGTTGCGCTTGGTTCTGGCACCTCGGGCGGCGTACTCGCGCCATTGCTCATTATCGGCGGCGCGCTCGGGGCAATCGTAGGACACATTTTTCCCCGGCCGATGCACCGCTGTTTTCTCTGCTGGGCATGACGCAAGCAGATCTAGGACGAGTGCCGGTAATAAATGAACAAACCCATCGCCTGGTGGGTCTGGTGTCTCGCAAGGATCTGTTGCGGGTTCGCGCCCATTTATTGACGAACGAACACGCGCGTTCCGCGCCGCTGCGAGAGATCGCAGGGATCTCCTAGTCACCTCATCCAGGTGTTGATTTCCGTCAGGTCTTGCTCGTTGAGCGAGCCTGCCGCTTGTTTGAGCTGGATGATATCCATGATGTACGCGTAGCGACTATGAGAGTAGTTGGTTTGCGCAGTGAAGAGTTGTCGGCGTGCGTTGAGAACGTCGACGGTGGTGCGTGTTCCCGCTTTGAATCCTTCCTCTGTGGCTTTCATCGCCGTGGCGCTGGATTCAAGCGCCTGCTTGGATGCTTCCACGCGCGACATTTCACTCAAGACTCCCAGGTAGGAATCGCGTGCTTGGCGCTCGGTTTCTCGGGCTGCGCGTTCCAGCCGTTCGCGAGCAGCGCGTTGCAAATACACTTGCTGCTGCACGCGTGCCGAAACACCACCGCCCGAAAAAATCGGGAAGCGTAGCTGTAAGGAGATGGAATCGTCTGTTTGACTGGCGTCGGCCGGCAATCTCTCGCCGAGTAAAGTGCGATTTCCGGTCGTGTCGTAGTAATTGCGTCCAACGACGAGATCGAGGCTCGGATAGTGTTGTGCGCTTGCCGCCCGAACGTCTTCACCGGCAATTTGTGCTGCCAGCCTGGCCGATATCAACATTAGATTCTGTTGCAGCGCTGAAGTGACCCATTGGTCTTCGTTCGCCGGCTCGGGAGTCTTGAGCGGCAAATCATCGCCCGGTGCAGCAAGCGTATCGACCGGTACTCCGGTGAGCTCGCGAAGCAATTCCTGATTGGTGGCCAATGTGCGCTTTGCTGCGATGAGATCTGCGGCAGCTTGGTCGCGAGCCGCTTTGGCTTCTTTGACATCGGTGATCGCCGTCAATCCCACGTCGAAGAGCTTGTTCGCTTGCTCGAGTTGACGGCTGACGGATTCGAGCGATGCTTGCGACGCATCCACAGTATCGCGGGCACCCAGCACATCGAAATAACGCTGTGCGACTCGCACGATGAGCAGTTGACGTGCTGCTTGGTAGTCGGCTTCCGCTTGCGCCACACTCGAATCGGCGCGTTGCAGCGCTACCCACTGCTCCCATCGAAACAGAGATTGGCGAAGTTCGAGCTGATACTGCGTCGTATCACTCCTGGTTTTATAAGGCACCGCCGTAGCTTCGGTCAGGAGGATGGGTTGACGGCTCGAGATATTGTCGTGCCCCACGGCACCGGTCGCGTTTAGCTGCGGGAGCAGCTGAGCGACCGCGATAGGCTTGGCTTGGTGCGCGGCCAGTCGGGTCGCCTCGGCTTCGTGCAACTGCGGATCGCTTTGCAGCGCCTGTTGATAGACCTGTAGCAGATCCGCTGCATGAACTAACGGCGCTGCGA
>Ga0207667_10002449_pt1 | contig 23213 bp, 39 predicted proteins | sample KBSCornC52_FD_184301 | JGI IMG/M metagenome (GOLD analysis project Ga0207667, IMG submission 184301) | Corn rhizosphere microbial communities from Kellogg Biological Station, Michigan, USA - KBS Corn C5-2 (SPAdes) (version 2) | ecosystem: Host-associated > Plants > Roots > Rhizosphere > Soil ...
ATACCATGCACCGGGCCATACCTTCTCACCCTCAGGCACTCTTTCATCAAGCACGCATGGGCAAACGCACATATCTTGCCGCACACAGGCCGCAATAGCCAGGGTTTTAGATGAAAACTATCCAGAGCCTCATCACAGCTCCTCTCCCTTGGCAGCGATGGACTCCAGGGCAGCCAGACACTTTTCCTTATCGACCGAGTAAAAGGCTGTGGTTAGTGCCATCAGACGTGTGTAGAACCAGAGGTTATCGTCTTTCAGCTTCAACCACTCCGGCGAGTAGATTATGGCGCTCATTAGAACTCCACACGCGCAACCCATAATCGTGCCGCAGGTGAAAGAGCGACCCATCCAATCAATCCCCATTTTTTACGCCCTCAGTAAACCTGTTTTCGGCGGAGGGTTGTGCCGCCAGTCCTGGTATGCGGCCTCACACGACTCACGCGAGATGCCCACCACCGCATCCTCACCCAGATACAGGAAACCGGCCTCGGTGACGACGCAGCCCGGCCGGTCCTGCACCGTCGCATCCTCCGCGCCCACCACCGTGATGGTCGAGATGTTCTCAGGGTCATGCCGGATCTCGTGATGCCGATGGAATGGCCAGAGAGCGACGAGGAGCAGCGCGGCGGCAGCTTTCATGCCTTACCCTTTACCCGCATCCGCGAGAGAGTGGCCAATCGCCACGGCCATCTGCGGAACCCGCGCGGCTGGCGTCACATTCGGCATCCATCCGGTCAGCGGAGCCTGCAGAAGATCAGTTATCGCATCGTCCGGTTTGCACTCCGCCCACCTGCACACGTTGGCCGTATAGGCGTTCGTGTCGTTCTCGACCGGCGGCGCCCACCGGTTCAGCGCCTGCGATACCGTCAGCCCCGCGTACCCGCGCGACTCCAGCAGCGCGCGCATCGCCTCAAACCCCGTAGCCGCATCCGGGAACACCGCGAAGCGTCCCGCCGGCTGCTCGGCATGCGTCGCACCGTGCGCCTGCGCGAACTTCCCATACTCGATATCGCCTGGATTGTTATTCCGCTGCGGCCGCGAGCCTCTGCGATAGAAGCCCTCCATCCGCGCCATCGCTTCGAGAATGTGCATCAGGGTCTCCTAGAACGGGATGTCGTCGTCTGTGATCTCACCCGGCGTGACAGCAGGATGCATCTCGTAGCCTTCGTCTGTGGCCTGCTTTGCGCCTGCACCGCGGCTGTCCAGCAGCGTCACATCCGAAGCGATAACCTCGGTCCGGTAGCGCTTCTGGCCGCTATCTTTGTCATCCCACGAGCGCGTCCTGAGCCGTCCCTCGATGAGCAGTTTCGATCCCTTGGTGGTGTATTTCTGGATGATCTCGGCGAGCTTCCCGAAGGCCACGACGCTGTGCCACTCGGTCGCGTCCACCCACTCATTGCCGCGCTTCTCGCGCTCCGCGGTCGCAAACGTGAACGTCGCCACCGTCATACCGCCGCCCGTTGCGCGGATCTCTGCCGTCTTGCCCATGTGGCCCAAAAGCTGGACCCGATTCAAACCCTTTGCCATACCGGCCTCCGTGTTACTCGTGCATCAAATTGGTGGAGTAGGGAGGAATTGAACCTCCGAGCATGGGGTCACCACCCATGTACACCGGAATCGAACCGGCCCTGCACCCTAGGTCATAGGGTTCCCGTCCCAGCGAGTTCCTACCCCGATCTTTTTCCGCCGGCGAAGCCGCCCCGGTTCATGCAAGGAAGCCCAGCCCCTGCGCGCCCTCAGCGACGCACATGACAGCACTTACGCGGCGGGGAGCGCCGCAGCCTCGGTACACCAGGCCGGACTTACATCGCCGGCGAAACCTATTACCGGGTTGCTGACTTCGGCTTCTCCGGCTCATCAGCCATAAACTTCACGCGGCCGATGTTCTTCAGGTACAGCGCCTCATGCGGCAGGAGCTCGCAAACATCTCCAGCCTTGAGCGCCACCCCGCGAATCTTCTGGTCGATCGCCAGCTTGACGCGCTGCATCTTCGCGCCAAAGTGGAACCGATCCGCTGAAATCACTGCCATAAGACCCCCACGCTTTCCGGGTAGTGAAGCCGGCGGAGTATCTCGCTCCGCCGGCTGTGGTTACTGGTTACGTCCGGCCCTGGACTTAGGCGACCGCTACATCCTCGCAAGCGACGAAGGCGGAGATGTGGCGGATGGCGACGTCCATCAGCACGCGCTCGGTGACCACGAAGACGCCCTGACCAGCAGCGGTGTACGGATCGACGATCAGCTCGCTGGCTCCGTAGTCGGCGACGATCACCTGCGAGAAGTCGCCGAAGACGACGCCATGCAGGTCTGTGCCAGCACCGAAGTTCTTCGGCATCTGGTTGGTGACGCCAGCCTTGTAGCCGAGCGGTCCAACCTCGAGCCCGTCAGGGTCGCGCTGGTTGCTCGACCAGATAGGCATCGCATAGCCACTGGCGAACATCGGAGTGCCCTTCGCCTGCGCCCGCACTTCCGGCGTCAGCAGGAAGCCGCTGGTGGCAGAATCGGCATTGGCCGCTGCAACCGTCGACTCGAAGCTCAGCCAATCGGCATAGGAGAGAGCCTTGCCGTTGGTGAGAGTTGCGCCGGAGGCGTTGATTGTGGCGAGGCCGCTGGTGTTCAGGATGCCCACCGGCGAAGATCCGCCGCTCGGGCCAGCGAGGGCTGCGAAGTCGATTGCAAGCGAGGTGACACGGTTGCGGTCATTCGCCAGCAGATTCTCGACGTCCGCCGAGGACTCAGCCAGGAGCTCAATGGTGTACTTGTTCTGAATCGAGCCACGGCGCGGAGTGATCGACACGTAATCGGTCGTCACGTCGCTCGCAGTCACGGCAGCATTCTCAGCCAGCCATGCGAAGGTGCCCGCACCAGTCTGCCGCGGCAGGCGGATGATACCCGACAGGCCTCCGAGACGGGTCGCGCCGAGCGCCAGAACGCGCGGACGGTTGCGGTACATCTCGATCACATCGGGCTGCGTGACGGTCGAGAGCAGTGCGGTCTGGGCAGTCAGGCCCGCACCGGAGCCGGCCGAAACGGTACGGCTGACAGAGTTCGGGATGAGCAGGCCCATCGTCTTGACGCCCAGGCGCTTGCCGATCTCCTCGGAAACCTCACGCTCGAACGCGGTATCCTCACTGGCAAACGTGCCCGGCTTGGCCTGGTTGATGGCGAAGCGGTGAGCGCGTGCCAGAGAGTACTTCCGCGCGTCCTTGCCTGCCTCACGCATCACGTTCTCGCCGGCGGTGCCGACTTTGGATGCGTCATTGGCTGCGACCATCTTGCGGGAGATGGACTCGGCAAACGAGTCTGCCGCTGTTCCCTTTTCGATCGCTTCCCGTGCATCGGCGGTGGTGACAAAGCGCGAAAACTCCTTGTCGCTCGCAAGCGCCATGATGCGGTCGCGCCGCGCAAGTTCCAGTTGCCCAGCGTCGGGCGCCTGCGTCTGTTCTGCCATTTTACTTACCTCGATTACTGCTGGAATTGCCGCGGGTGCGGCGGGTTCAACTTCGGGAGCGCTGCGGCGAACCACTTCCACCACAACGGGAATCTCCTGGTCTCCAACGGCGCGGCCAACGCCCACCGTGGGATCTGCGGGGATCGTCACCAGGGAAGCCTCCATCGGCTCCCAATCGGTGACATTCAACGTGTCGTCGCCCGACGGATACTCGCCCACCTGGTCGCGCTGGATCTTGTGGATCAGGTAGCCGACGCTGGCGTCCTTCAGAATTCCGTCGGCATAGTCGCGCTTCTTCTGTTGCGCAAACTCCGACGTGGACCACTTGCCCTCGACGCGGAGCTTGCCGTCCTTGATGTTGTAGCTATCCACCACGCCCATGTGCTGGTCGCGGTCATGGTTGAACAACAGCGGAATGCCAGCTTTGAGCCGATCCTGGCGGATTGCCGCCGACTTGTGCGAGAGCACTTCGGTGCCGAACCACTGATCGGCCGGCTGCTCACTGGAGAGCGCAAAGGCGAAGCGGTTCTCGTCCGCCCCTTCAGGCTGTTCGCGCACAATCGAGATTGCGCGGAACTGACGCGGCAACTTCTCGGGAATCGGCTTGATGCTCACGTGACGGTTATGCGGGAGAAAGAAAAAACCCGGCAAATTTCGCCGGGTTCAATCGCTCAAACTTGCCTCCCGCTACTCTTGCTGCACCACGAGAGCCTGCTGCCGGACGCGCCGGGCATCCTGCACTGCAGTTTTCTTTGCCTTTTTCGGCTTAGCCTTAGCCGCTGTCTCATCCGCCGGAGCAGCCCCTCCTGACGGCGCCGGACCGTCATTCTCTTCTGACGTCGCCTCGCCGCGGATATCGGTTCCGATCACCAGACCGAGCTCATCTGCCAACTCCTGCTCGGCCTTGAGCTGTCGGAAGACGTCTCGGTAGTCTTTACCGCGGCGGCTGAGCGCCGTCTCGTGCGTCAAGAGCCCATTCTGAATGGCGTCAATGTCGGACTGCACATCCTTCAGCGGATCCACATAGTCCCATCGGCGCGGAATATAGTGCAGTGCGTCCGAGTCGAGATAGCGGTCCGGCGTAAACGGAAGGTCGATCGCCTTATTCAATAGCCCTGCGCGGATGACGTCGTGGACGACTGGATCCACGATGTCCTGGATAAGTTTCTGCTGGAGCGTCATCCAGTAATCGATTGCCTCCTGGCGTCCAAGGCGACCGCTCGAGAAGTTCACGCTGGCAAGATCATTGCCCAGCTCGTGGTAGGGCGCTCCGAGCCCAGACGCAATCAAGCGCAGTGACCGCTCGACAAACGGGTTGAATGCAGCCGTGGGGTGCTCTGGCGTCTGATTGTTGAGTGTCAGGCCTTGCGGGAGGATCGGCATGGTGCCGTTTTCCAGCTTGATCTTCGCCGAGCCATCCAGGTTCTCGCCGTCCCCGGCGTACTCACTCGTGCCCTCCTTCTGCTCGATAGTCGCCAGCAGCGTGGCGCCAATGCGCGCCGCCGTCAGTTCGGCGTCAAAGTACTTGTCGAGCATGTTCATATCCCACAACACTGGTGCAAGCAGCGGATACCCGCGGCTCTGGCCGATACGACGGGGAATAAAGGAGTGGTACACCTGTTCAGCCGGCACAAGCTTGCAGTTCGCGGCGCCGAATCCTACCTCGTTCGGATTACCGTCAAACAGGTAATAGCCTGTCGGCTTCTGGTATTGATCCAGTTCCACGCCCATACGCACCGACGGCGACTGTGGTCCGCCTATCTTGTGCATCGCCTCATTCAACTGATCCGCGTCGACGAGCTGCAGCGCGAACCCGAACGGATTCTGAGTCTTTGGCAGGTACACCTTGCGCACCAGAAAGTCGCCATCACTCCCAATGGCGTCGCACCACAGATTTAGAACATCCTGAAAACTTAGGTTTCCGTGAACTGTGCAGAACTCCGGCCGGCACCACGTCTTGAATGCCTTGGTCAGGGCTGCGCTGGTGTCCTCGTCATAGATCGACGAGCCGCGCTTGCGCTGGCGCTCAATCTTGAACTCCACCTTTACGCCATGCGCACCCACCACGTTATTCCGCAGCATCAGTAGGAACTTCGCCGCAACTGGAGAATTGAGCGCCCGTTCGCGCGCACGCGCACGGAGCCGCGTCAACCCATTGCGCAACTCCTGGTCCATCGAGCGCCGGACGGTGCTCCAGTCGTTCGTGAGCCGGTCAATCTTGGCCGACTGGAACCCGCCCACCGATCCGCCCAGCAGCGCCGCAGAATTCTGCGGACTCATCGTTCGCCGGCCGGTTTTCGAGGGTGTCCGCTTCGCCTCTGATAAATCCAACAGAACCATGTCGCTCCCTTAGAACTCGATGCGCGCCGTCGTCTTGGGCACGAACTTCCCGGCCGCAATCTGCTCATTGCGGTATTCCACCTTGAACTGCGCCCGGTATTGGAGCAGCAAGGCGCGCTCCATGTACCGAACCCGGCGTCCATGGATCTCGTACTCCTGAACGTGCGGACTGGTATCCCCGGCGATCGCGGCCTCTATCGCGTCCAGGGTCTTCTTTGCAAAACTGCGCGTGTCAGCCGCCGAGGTCGCCCCGGCGATATTCGCCAGCACTGCAACTGATTCGAGCTCGATCGTCCTCTGCTCGGATCCGTTCACCAGGATGGCGTAGATGTCGTATGTACCCGGCGTGATGCCGGTTGTCGCACTCGCTGGCACAGTGACGTCGAATGAACCATCCGTGCCTGCCTGCGCGGAATCGTCCGGCAGCGCAACTCGCGCAACCTCCGGAGCGTTGAAGACGTATTTCAGCGTCCATCCATCGGCCGGGGAATAGCCGTCGAACGCCGTGGTCCACTTCCACGAGTCTCCAGCGCGTAGCCTGACCGGTTCGCTCGGGATACCGCTCGGTGTATCGAATAGGTTGGGGGAATCCGGCGTAGTGCTCACGCTCCGACAATGCTTCGGTAGGCTCTTTTAGAGCAAGTTAGGACGAAATAACGCGCCCGCCGAACGCCTCAGCGATCTTAGAGAGCCTCTTTGGGATAGGCTTGGCCGGCGTAGTGCTTGGAGCCTCTGGGGTATTCTCCTCGGGCTGCAACTCGGGTTCTGCTGGCTTTTCGGAAGCCTCTTTGGATGTGCGCTCGAGCCATTGCTTCAGCTTCTTATAGTTAGGCCGGAGCACAGCAACGGCCGCTCTCGCATACACCGCGCAATCCAGCGCTTCATTCCTCTCGCCTTTCTTCACCCACTCCAGCTTGGTCACATAGTCCTTTGTGGTTTTCACAAGCTGTTCACTGGTGAGTTGCCTGAAGTACTCGGTATCCAGCGAGCCGGAGAAGTGCGTATACCCCGCGCCAGCTATGTCGAGCCTGAGCGACGTGTAGACGTCTTCCTTCGCGGTATCGACTCCGACACTATAGAGTGTCGCCCTGGACGGGCCTTGCTCAGTTCCACGGCTCACCAGCGGTTTACCGATACCGCCGCGGCCGACGATGGCAAACCATCGCCGCGTCTCGTTCTTCTTCGCAAATTCATAGACCCGCTGCGTGTGGTGCCCGCCGGAGTCAATCAACGCACAGACAACGTGCATCTGGACGCCGAGCTCGTGGTCTACCGGTTCGCGCAGCCATTCCTCGAGATCCGCCCACGGACTCAGCTCGCTCCGCTTCCCATCCACCACCTCCGGCAGCGACGGGTCGCCCCGGAATATCTGGTGATCGACGACCCAGCGCTCCTCATCCATCCCCCACGCCCACTTGGTCGCTTCGAGCCGATCATCCTGCACGTCGACTCCGGCCGTAAGGAACAGCGCTCCGGCTGGCAGCAGTTGCGAGAAGTCGACTTGCGCCTTCCGCTTCTCAAGCTCATGCAGGTCCGCGCCCTTGCCCCGAATCTCCCAGGTCTCCGCCAGGCGCGTATTGATGAACGTCTTCCGGCGCTCGAGCGAGCCCTTCGCCGCCAGCCACTCATTCACAATATCCAGCCACTTGATCCAGGGCGGATACAGCGCATTCAGGTGAAAGCCGGCCGTCTTCCCATCCCGGCTCCGCGCCGTCGCGCGCCACTCACCGCGGCGGATCATGTCGTGCTTGTGCCGCTCCAGAATCTCGCAGCCGTTCACGCAGACGTAGTACAGGTCCACCACTCGGCCGTTCTCGACACCACCCTCCTGCGTGTACTTCAGTCGGTTCCACTCCAGCGGCTGCATCTCGCCGCAGTGTGGGCATGGAACGTAATAGTGCCGCCGATCGCTCTCCTCGTAAGCCTTCTCGATGCGGGAGTGATCCTTGATACCCGGCGTCGACGCCAAGATCTCTTTCTTGTTCCAGAACGTCGTAGTTCGGCGCCGCGCCAAGTCTACCGGGTCGCCTTCCGTACCCGCTGAATCCGGGTAGCGATCCACCTCATCCATCTGCAGGATGCGGATCGGCATGGAGGCCAGTCCGGCCGGAGCGTTCGCGCCGGCGAGCACCAGGACTCCGCCAGGGAATTCTTTATTGAGCAGGGTATTGCCGGAGTCGCGCGCCCGCGGGGAAGGGAACAGCTTCCGCAACACCGGAGTCGACCGGATCATCTTCGATACCCGATTCTTCGAGAACTTCTCAGCCTCCCCCTCCGACGCCTGCACAAAGAGCTGAGGAGAGGGCTCATAGTGGCTGTAATAGCCAATTGCATTGAGTTGGATCTGCGTCTTGCCCGTCTGCGACGCCATGATCAGAGCGATGGCCTCGATCGCCTTATCCGTGATGGCATCCTGGATGCCGCGCTGGTACTCCGCGGATCCGGTGAAGAACTTGCCGGGCATCGCCCCGGCCTCCGGCGGGATATAGGCATACTGGTCCGCCCACTCCGACAGAGACAGCACCGGCGGCGGCTGAAACAGCGCATGCGCCCTCTTGAACGCGCCGGCTAGGGCCTCAAGGCCTTCCGACGAGGTCTGATACTGGACGATCACGCCGACACCTCCCAGCGCATCTTTTGCTGTGTCGGGTGGAGATCGATTCGCGGACGGGTTCCTCGGCTCCAGCTTCCTCCACCAGCTTGGCCGATACACTTCCAGCCTGAAGCCCGTAGTGACGTGCCTGGCTCAGATTCGAGGATGTAGGTGATTAGCTTCCGATATCCCATCGCGCGCGCCGTGCGCCATGCTGCCGCATAGAGGATCGAGCACGCATTCCGCGTCCCGTCAGTAGCTAGCCGGTTCACTTCTAGCGTCCAACCGTCATCCAGCATGCGCGCGACAGGACGCCCCACTATAGCGACTCCGACGATAACCCCGGACAGCGCCACGGCCACGCTGAACTTCGCCCCCGGAACAGCCTTGTGGTGCCGATGGTGGCAGGCGACAAACGCGTTCGCCTCGGCGAAGTCTACGGGCACAATCTCGAGCCGATCAGTCAATCTTCGCCCTCACCGGTCGAGCAGGCCCGCTCCTTCACCGCATCGATAGTCGAGAGATTGGTCAGTACCTGCCTCATCTCCGCCTCAAGGATCGCTACCGCTTGCCCGTGATCCTGCAGGCCGAGCATCCGGGTCGCCAGCCGAGACGGAACCGCCAACACCTGCGTCTGAATCGCCAGCGTCGAGGACGCTAGCACCTTTTCCACGTCCGCAACCGAGGCAACCTGACCCCGCTCCCTGGCAAGTTGGAGCTCTTTCAGGTCCGCTTCCGCCTTCGTCTTCCTCAGATAGGCCTGCTCGATCGTTTCCGCGTCCACGGGCGGCACAGACACGCCCAACCTTCCACGGCTTCCCGATAGCTGGATGCGGTACTGCACATACCACTCGCGCACGTCCGCCCAGACGAACCGACGCCCGCGCCCATCCCCAACGCAAGGCAAGTCGTTATCTTTTATGTAGTTGCGTACCATCCGCTCGGAGACGCCAAGGAGCGAGGCTACGTCCTCAAGCTCCAACGTCTCCATTTCATTCGGCATCCCTCACCTTGATATCCCGGAAATGGAAATGAGGTCTAAAAATCCTGTCTCTAGGCCGGGCCGGCGGTGGCGCGTCACCCTCTCGGCCAAACGCTGGCGGAGAACCTATGACCCATGCTAGGCGGGCTGCAGCTCTACGAAGTCCACCGTCTCTGAGTAGTAACCGTTCGATGAGCCCCACCATCTCACCGTCACACGGCCCTTGGCTGTAGCGAACTTGTAGAACGTCCATGTGTTTGAATCGTCTCTGCCTTCCGCCCCGCTGGAACTGGATACCTCGTCTGCCTGCAGGATGGGTGAGCCAGCCAAGTCGTTCAGATCGCCTACGATGTCCTCTAACGTTACCGACTCGCAGCAGTCCTGCTCGTGCCAAAACCGATAGCTCGGCCCATCTTTAGAGATGAAGTCAAGTATCGTGTGGCTATCACTGCGGACTTCATCAAACGTCTTCCCGAGCAAGTCTTTGATTGGGTTGATATCCACTGCGTTCATGGCCGACTCCCCTCTGTCACATCTATTGATACACGCTTGCAGGCTGGTATGGCGTCTACCTGAGCTATGCGCTCTCCTATCCACCGCATCACCGGCACGGCCATGCTGTTGCCCAGCGCCTTGTAGCGCGGCCCGTCCGAATTTAGAGCTTCCCGCGCTTTGCCCGTTGCGAATGCATATCGCAGAGGCCATTCCTTCTGTGCGGCCTCCCACAGTTCGGAATCGAGCAGCAGATGCCGGGCTGCCTGTGCTCCTTCAAGTGGCAGGAACGACACAAGTCCAGTAAGTTCTCGGGCGAGTTGTTCAAAGGGTTCTCGTCGATATGGTGACGGTCCACGTTCCGCGTAGATCCGCAGTGTGCGCACGAAGCCTTCGGGCCAAGGCTGCGAGCCCGGTAGCGCCCCTCGGCTGGTAGCACACCGGCTTGCCATCTCCCACGAAACCCAGCCGCCATACACGCCTGCGAGCAGAACTTGCGGCGTGAGAAGTGCAGCAGCGATTCCAGGTCGCCATCCTTCTCGCGCAAACGCTCCAACTGTGCGCCACAACTCATGCAGAACTTGAGCGGCGTGGGCTTCCTCGGCATTGGCATAGGTCAACTCCAGATAATCATCAGGGAATCCCTGTAGTCTCGTACACTCGCGCGGCGTCAGCCTCCGAACCGCCATGCCGCCCGCCACATAGCTGCGCGAGCTCCCACCGCTTGCCGCCCGGATGCTGGCCATCTCCGGCATTGCGCCGCCCTCACGCCCGCGCAGGTTCATCGCCACGATGTAGGCGTCCTTCGTGTCTCCGCTCCGCGCCACAGGCACCAGCGGCGTACCTCGCCCGGTCCCATCCTCGCTGGCGTCGAAGCCTTCCGCCCGCAGCGCATGGGTGATCAGCGTCTCGGTCTCGTAGTCCTGCCGCCCCATGCCGCCTGCGTTCAGACAGTGGGCGATGTCTCCAGTACTGGCGACGAGCCCACCATCGCAATCGAAGTCGGTACCGAGGCCACCGCCTCCAGTGCGGCGCGAAGGGACGGTGGGAGCTGTTTGCCCCTTTTCTCGGCGCGGCGCAGGATGCCCCGACAGGCTGTGGCGCTCAAAAAGTACCGCTGCGGCACGTCGCCAGTCTCCAAGATGTCCGACAACGAAGACGCGGCGGCGCCGCTGTGGAACTCCGAAGTGCTGAGCGTCAAGAACTCGGTAGGCGACCCCATACCCGAGTTGGCCCAGCATCCCGAGGAAGGTGCCAAACGTCCGTCCTCCGTCAATGGACAGGACGCCGGGGACGTTCTCCCAAACCAGCCATCGGGGCCGCAGCCGGCCAGCAAGGCGAGCGTACTCAATGGTGAGGTTGCCACGCGGATCATCCAGTCCCGCTCTGAGTCCGGTGACACTGAATGCCTGGCAGGGTGTTCCGCCGACGAGAAGATCGATAGCTGCATAGTCTCCGTTCTGGATCCCGGTAAAGTCGCCCGCGTTCGGCACGTCCGGGTAGTGGTGCGCGAGCACGCGCGAGGGGAACTTGTCGATCTCGGCAAAAAACGCCGGACGCCAGCCCAACGGCTCCCACGCCACCGTCGCCGCCTCAATCCCCGAGCACACGCTGCCGTAGATCAATGCTTTCCTTCCATCCACTGCCGTATTGCCATGCCCTCAGCCATATAGCGGGTTACGTTCGCCTGGTACTCGATCAACGCAGCGCGCTCCTCAAGCAGCTCTCGCTCCGCCGCGGTCAGGTGCCTGTCCACCGCCCACGCCTCGATCCGCGATACGCTCATGCGACTCGACGCGCTCGTGCTCCGGTGCGCTCGGTCACTGCAAACTCCTTCATCGCGTGCCCAAGCCGACGGATGTACTGCAGCATCAGCTCAGCCGATTGCTGATCGAAGAACTTCATCGTCTCCTCTGGAGCGTGTAGAGGAACGGTGCGGCCATCCGGCGCATCCACAACAAAGTAGCGGTTTGCCATCTATCTCACCTTTACCCGCACCGTGCGCTTCGGCCGATGCTCCTCTATATGGCAGCCCGAGCATACCCATTCGAGATTTGCAGCCCGATCATCACGGAAGCCGCCGCCCATTCCGCGCCTCCGCTTATGGTGTGCGTGGCCGGCGGGGATCACGACTTCGCCGTCTCCGTTGTAGAAGTTGTGGAGTGGAGCAGGCTTGTCACATCTCATCCGCCTGCGTCGCTGTCCTCCTGTATCAATCAGCAGCTCCCGCTCGCACCGTCCACTAGCCCGCAGATGTACTTCCTGGCGCCGCTTCTCCCAATCAGATCCGGTGCAGACTTCGCGCCCATCGCGCAGCGTCCTTGTGCGGCTCGTCTGCGGCTTCCGCTGTATCGGCGACCGCTTGATTGGCTTCGTGGACCGCTGGAGTGGGGTGTATCGCTTGAGCACCGCATCGCCGCCTGAAGAGGAGTGGCTTCAAAGGGCGGCGTTGAACATGCCTGCGGTGTGGGCCGTGAGTATACGGCTGCCAATCATTTAGACCGCAGCGTCGCGGCCGCCCTTGCGATGCTTATCTCTCCAATCGCGGAATGTGGACAAACTTCTAACGCTTCCGGGTGATTACCGGCGTTACTTGCCAGCTAGTAGGTCGTGGCCAGCCACGGATAATTTTCGCGGCGCGCCAACGCTATCGAAAGCCACGTAGTTGCTTCCGCCCGAGTCCGTACCCACCTCGGTAACAACGGCGTCCATATCCAGGACGAGCTCGTCAGCGCCTGAGTCCGACACGACAATACGCTCGCCCAACTCAGGCAATGAGCCCAAGCCTGTAGTTCGACCAGAAATAGCCCGCATACCCCAGATGGTTTCCGGCTGAGGCTTAGGGTCTCCTGGCAACGCTGCCTTTAGCATCGCCAGCGGTCCAGGCCGTGCTACGTGTCTGTCTTGGGTGTACTTGAGAGACGACGGGTAGCCTTCTTGGGATGCTCCGACGCGCAGGCGCACACCTGAGATGTCTACGGTCCTTCCGTACTCTTCGACCTTCGCCGATACCCTCATCGCCTACCTCCAGAGTTCTTCTAAATATTACGGCCAAGCCGTTACTTGCCCTCTACTATGGCGCGGAGCCGCATCACGCATCGCGCTTCATGTTCGCAAGTGCGGACAGAAGGACCTCATGGGTGAGGCGCATGTGCTTTTTGCTGAACATCTCCCGGTCCAGGCCCATGCCTTCCTTCTTCGCCTGAGCGTCCAGTAACTCGCAGATTTCGTGCATCGTTTGCTGCTTCGGAGTCATCTTCACCGCCTTTACTGTCATAAAATTTCTCCCATCATGGCTCTGAGCCGCGAACGAATCGGTTCGGCAAAGCGGTCAGGCAGCTTCTCTAGGGCTTCAGATACAGCGCGGAGCCGAGATTCGGCGGATTTACACCGAACCGCAATCAGGTAGGCGGATTCCAGATAGTGCTTTCCGGCGTACCCCATCACGACAGCCTCATCGTTGAACTTGGACCGCCACTCCTCACTCTCGCGCATGGCGACCATCGCCTCACGCTTCCATCGGTCCAGCTCCTCTACCCTCGCCCGCAGGGTTTCGAGTTCGGCATCTTTGGCGGCGGATTCGGCTAGGGCGGAGAGACTTTTGATTACCACTGTCGTGCTGTTTGAACAGCATTCATGGCCGTGGTAAGTGTAAGTTGGATTACCGCCGCAGACGCAGACCTTCTCAACCTGCTTCTTGGGTTCGCTATTCATCAGCCTCATCCTTGATCTGTTGCAGCTTCTTGCTGGTGTAGCAGCCCGAATTGCTACTACCTGCATTCGCGGCGTTGCCCAGCGTGACCACATCCTTAGCGACCGCAACAGGAAGAGTCGCCACGTTTACCGCTGTCTTCACGATCTTGCCGAATAAACTCATCTCTCCGTCTCCTTGTCAGCCGCATTGTGCTGTGCCGTCGCTGCTTCCATCCCCATCACCATGATTTCAAGCAACGCCGCTGCTAGTTTCGGGTGCGTTATGACGTAGTACGCACCCCTTGCCAACCTCCACACTCGCGCCTTGTCAGCCATTAGTTAGGCTCCTGCCGCAGTTCTCGACGAATGAATCCCTGTCGTACCTGCTCACAAATTGCGTCCCATCGCATCTGGGCGTCCTTCATCTGTTCGGAGTGCGACTGACCTTCGTTCTGGCTGAGGTTGTAGCAGATGTTCGCCATCTCGTTTCCAGCCCGCTGCAACTCCGCGAAGTCCTTCTTAGATAGATATGGCATCACGCCTTCTCTCCTTCCGGGAGCACTGGAGGGGCTGACATAGACTTCCACGCAAGCACTTCTTCCATTGAATAGCGTCCGCCATCAACCCACCAATTTTCACCAAATAGATGTCCTGCTGATACGTCACCGCACAACAGATGAAGCTGCACAAGAGTTCCTTCGTCCGGCAATCTTTCGCTCACCGCTACCCATCCGTCCGGCTCAGGCTTGGCTAACAAGGCAAGCACATCGTCGTAGCGGACAAATAGACCGTCCTGCCGATGCTTCATCAGCACATCTTTATTGCCGCAAACATCGGTGGCTAGAGTCGGATCAAAGCGTTCAATCTCCGCGATCCTGCTTGCTGTGCTCTCATCGGGCATCAGACACTCCCTCTACGCCGAGGTGTTCGCTATTCAGGTAGGCCACGATGCGGACTTTCAGGAGGCTGACGTTCTCTGGCTTCTGCATCGCCGATTCGATCAGGGGGTATTCAGGAAGTACGTGGTATAGCGGTCCTCCGGGTATGGCGCAAAACACTTCCTTGCCGCTGGCCATGCATTCGTCAATGGCTCCCCTGAGACGCTTGTTCTTCTCCAGATTCCAGATACCGGACTGACGATCCTTCACGCTTTTTGGGAGCGTCATCTTGCAGTACGCAATTTCTCTGATCTTCATCGGTTCTCCTGTTTGCGGTAGGACTCGGCGCGGGTGTTCCATGCGGCGATGGCTAACTCTCGCGTTTCCCCGGTAACTTGCGGCGCGACGGCGCATTCATCGTTATCGCAGCTAACCATTCGCTTGGTTCGGCTGCCTCCGTGCCAGTGCTGAATAAGCGGTGTACTTCCGCACCAGGGGCACGGCTTCAACTCCGCGATCCTACTTGCTGTGCTCTCATTGGGCATTGGGGTTCCTCCTTTCCTTTGCGTATACGCGAGCGAGCAGAACATCTGCCTCCTGAACGCGCTCTTTCATTACGGCCACATTCGTGATCAGCCCGCGCCCGCCCGCGGCCGCCAATGTCAGCCTCACAGCCTCAAGCTGCATGAACGTCTTGCCCAGCCCGAAGGAGGCGAACAGCGCCCGCCTCCCGCCCTGCACCATCCACAGCACCGAGTCTTTCTGGTGCGGTTTCAGCGTCGGGTTGACATCCGCGGCGGAGACGCCGTGGCCAAGGTCTTCAGCCAGTCGGCACTTCGCCTTGAGAAACTTCTGGTATTGCTCGATCACATCGCCCCCAATGCTGCAAATAGGTTTCCCTGGTCCAGCACCGGCACGCAGCGCGGTGCGTCGAATAGCGGCTCGTCCATCTCGTCTGGTGGGTTGGTGGTCAGGTACTCGATCCGTGCCCAAACTTCGTCGGTGTCGAAGTCCGCCGCGGCGTCGATCTTCTCGAGCATCCACAGCCGCTCCGTATCCGGGTCGCAGCCCAACGCGATGCAGGCTGCGTCGAAGCTGGTCATCCATCCTTCGCGGTCTAGCTTCGGATCCGGCGCTGGGCGAGCAATCCAGTTGCGGGCCATGATGGCGGCGTCCCATTTATCGCCAGGGCGATAGGTTGGAAACGGTGCAGGGAATGGCGGCTCCAATGCTCCCACCCGCAGCGCCTCGAACATCGCCATCTTGATCTGCCGCCAGAAGAACTGGAGCACCGGAGTGTAGGCGGGTCCGCGCCTTGCAGCTTGCCACTTGCTCACGTTGAGTTTCGCCATGCCTACTCGCCCCGCTCCACGTTCGCCCTACCCATCTCTCCCGTGTTTGCTGTATCGCCCCAATTCAGACACTCGCAGCGGATCGGTATATCAAATTCTCCCTCCCCTCCTGTGTACATAACCGCGCCGCATCGCAATGCATAATGCGCTCGATGGAGACAGTTGGGGCATGGTTCCTGGAGCTTGGGTTTAGTCATCGGTTTAGCCACTCTTCAACACCTCCCATGAAATACAATCAGCGCCATGGATCTATCTATGCAGGAATTCGAGGCACTCTACTTGGCTTATCGCGACCTACGTATATACGTTCAGTCCGCCGAAGAAAGTGACCGTCGCGACTCGGCACTAAAATCAATCGAGGCTATGGGCCATATTCTCCTCAAGCTAGGCACTAGCGTCGGCTATTTTGTGAAGCCTTAGATCATGAGATTCCGCGATTAGTGCGGCGTGGCGCGCCGCGATGCGCTGTGCCGTCTGCTTTCGCAATTCAGCCTGCAGAGTCATCTGCTCGCGCTCAAGCACCTGGTCCTCGCGCTTTAGCATCCTATCGATGTTGCCCAGAAGTACTGCTACCTGTCCGGAATCGATTTTTCCGGCAAAGAAGTCGAACATAATAGCGGAGCAGAGCTCGTCAGTGTCGCCTACACTTAGCCTCGCCCTGGACAACACTGGGAAGCTTCTGGTTTCGCGTCGGAAATCTGAGATTCCAACTTCCGCAGCAGCCGCTTTCTCAATCGCTGCGCTTGTTCTTCTGTCTTGAGTGTTTGCCATTTTTCAATCTCCTCTATTTTGAGTATTGGTTGATAGTCACGGGCCAAGACTTTTACTTGCGTCCTTCCCAATAGCCATTGAAGAAATCTGATACACCGAACGCATCCTGCGGCTTCCGGCTTTACGAGTGCACTGCACTGCGGTGTTGGACATGTAACCCTGATGCGCTCTGGATGATTCTCCCGATATCTGGCCACCCTGATGCGACTTGCTTCCCGCATGGCGTCAGGGCTGGCGTCGCGTCTTTTCCTGAAATACGCCGCGTCTCTTGCGCGGTAGCAATCTCGAAAAACCGGGTCGTCCGCCATGCGCATTCTGTGCAATTCCCGGCGCTTTGCGTCACGTAACTTCCTGCTCATGCCTACTCGCCCCGCTCCACCTTCGCCCTGTACCGCTTTGCCGCCTCACGCCCATACAGCCGCGCACACTCGTCGTAACTCATCTCCGGCTCATCCCGGCCCGTAAGCTGGCGTACCCGTCGCGGCGTCAGCGGCACAAATCCCGTGTACGGCTGCGGTCGCTTCGCCTCGATGCGCTCTCGGATCTCCGCCGGCAGGGGAAAGAACCGTGACGCCAGCATGTGCTCGCCCAGCGCGGCCTCCATCGCCTCCAGGCCGTACTTCACCGCCAGCGCAATCCACGCCGGAGCCCACATCCGCGCCGTCTCCGGCGGAATCTCCTGCTGCGGGTACGCATGTTTGGTCTGCTCCATCAGCGCCGCTACCTGGTCCACCCCGGAAGGCGTCAAATGCGCCCCGGATCGCACTCGCCGATCGCTCGTTTCGTCCGCCTGCAGGATTCTGCTCAGCCCCACGTCGCCCGCTCGCTGCACGCGCGCCCCCCTTGTTCTGTTCTTCGCTGAGCCAGTTCGCAATGAAGCGCGGCATGCCCTTGGCGGTCTTGCGGCGCGTCGGGTTGGCGATCAGCCACCCCTCGATACTGCGGAGCTCCTGGAGCACATCTACGGCTGGATACAGCCGCTTCCACGTCTCCACGTCTGCCGGCATAACCGGGAAGGTCTCGTCGGATCGGTTGGTGGGCAGGAGGGCGAGGGGCGAGGAGCCGGAAGGCTCAGAGCCATCCTCCTCTCCAACTCCAATACCAATACTTCCTCCAATACCAACTCCAATACCACGCGGAACTCTGCCGAAACCTTCTGAACTCTTCGGGAGTTTTCCGAAACGTTCTGAAAATGTGATTTGATCGTTACTGGCAGCGTATTTCTGTCTTCTGGACTCGATGTAGGACCGACGGAAGGCATCAAACTCGCCTTCCACCGGCTGTGGAGAGCTCGCGTCGCCTGCAGTTTTATATTTCGGCAGGTATTTCTGCGGAATATCCCACTGGCCCCACACCGAACCGTCCTGCGCTTGGTAGACGTAGAGTAAAAACCGGTCGTAGTACTCGTGGAATATTCTGGTGATGAGCTCTTTGCTTGGCTTCTTTTTCAGACTTCCGTACACCGTCTGCACCAGCCTCGGATAGTTCAGTTCAAACCGGCCGTAACCATTGCTGGCAGCGAGCAGGCGAGGGAAGTGAAGCTGCGCCTCGTCGGAGCAGGCGCCTATCCTCTCGCCGTAAAGCAGTCCATTTGGATCAATCAGCACTTACGAACTCCGCCCGTTTTTCCTGTTTCGTTCCAGTTGCTTGGCCAGTAATTCAGCCAGGTGTTTATTGCAGAGCGACCGCTGCGGCTGCTCCCGTGGGTTACGGCACCGCACACATCGCCCGGCGGCCTTCACCCTTTGGTAGTAAGCTCGACTGTCGGCGGACTTGATCGCCGCACAGAGAGTGCATTTGTAACCCTTGCTCTTGCGGCCACACCGCACGCAGCACCCGCTTGCGCGCAGCGCCTTTCTGCCGTCGTCCGCCATCACACCCTCATCGGCATCACGACGTACTCGAACAGCTCGCCGTCGGCAGGCTCGGCCACGATCAGCGCGGCGGAGGTGTTGTTCGCGCCGGCAAAGCGGATCTCGACATCCCCCTTCAGCCGGCTGAAGGCGTCCATCAGGTACACGTCTTTGAATCCAGTGGTGAACATCTCGAACTCGCCCACCACTGCGGCGTCGATGTACTCATCCGTCTCGCCGGTATCCTGCGCGGCGCCACGAAGCTTGATGGAGTCGCTGGTAACAGTCAGCTTCAGCGCACCCTGGTTATCGGCAGAGAAGGTCGCACAGCGGCGGAGCGCGTGAAACATGGTCTCGGCGTCCACCGTCACCGTGCATGCGGTTCCCGTCGGCATCGCCGCGCGATAGTTCGGGAACTGCCCGGTAATCCTGCGATGGCCCAGCGCGACCGCAAACCCGTCGCCCAGAGTGCTGGCGTAGACGTTCTGGTCGTCGCCATTGAGCATCAGCGGAAACGTGCCGCCGCTCAACACCTTCTCGACCGCCCGCACCATACCGTGCGGCAACAGCATCGGGAAGCGGTCCGCCTCGTCGGTCGGCACCGTGTAGCGGGCCAGCCGGTGCCCATCCGTGGCCACCAGGCTCAACTTGCCGCCGGCGACCTCCAGCAGCGCGCAGGCGAGCATGTAGCGCGACTCCTCAGTCGAGATGGCGAAGCTGGTGAAGTCCAGCATCCGCGCCATCACATCCCGCGCTAGGCCGATTCCGGTTACGCCGTCCGAGACAGCAATCTTCGGGAAGCTGGCGGAGGATTGCAGCGGAACCCGCGTGGTGGACCGGCCGCACGTTAGCGTCGCCTTGCGATCGTCGTGGCAGGTGATCTTCACCGTCTCGCCCTGCAGCAGCTTGGCGAACGTCTCCAGCTTGAGTCCCGGCATCAGGAACGGCCTGCGCTGCTTCGCCTCCGGCAGGATGGCGCGGTAGCGCACAGCCAGGTCGAGGTTGGTGCCGGAGAAGTCGACGTAGCCATCGTGCTCAGCGATCTCGACGGAGCAGAGGACGGGGATCGTCGTCTTGCGCTGCACCGCCAGCGTGACCGTAGCGAGTGCTTGCTGGAGTTTAGGCAGAGGCAGCATCAGCGTGGACTTGCTGAGCGCTGCGGTGGGTGTTTCTTCGAGGACGGCGGTAGTCATTTTCGGGCAGGTTCCTTTCCTTAGTGGGCAGTGCAGAGTTGGCATTCAGCCGCCACATGATCCGGCGGGGTAAAGAGGTTGAGCTCGTAGGCGTGTGCGCACTTCGGGCAGCGCGGCCCCGGATTCTTGTCGATCATCTGTTTTGCTGGCGTCATATGGCGGCATCCGAGGCAAAGTACGTCTGGCAGCGTGGCATCCATCTCGCCGTCCTGATCGTCCTCGTCGTCCTCATCCCAATCGGCGAGACATGCCGGGCAGAGTATTTCGCCGCAGTCCTCAGTAGCCTCATCGAGGGAAATCTCCTCATCGCATTCGTCGCATATAACCGGCATCAGGCTTCCTCCCTTCCAAACCGCTCCTCCACCCAGCCCAGCCGCCGGTCATACGTCACGCCGATAAACTGGAACTCGTGGAACATCTCCGCGGCGACCTTCGTCTTCACCCGCGCATCATCTTCCCAGTGGCCCTTCACTTCGTGGAGCTCCACCAGGCCATCCGGCTTCACCACCCAGAAGTCGACGGTCAGGAACGTCTTGCGCGCGAGCCGCAGCTTCACCGCCTCAAACCGCCAGCTTGCGACCCTGCCGGTCTGCCGCAACATCTCCAGGTGCTGCGAGTAGCGCGCCTCCAGCCCATTCATCTCGCCGCTCTCGTGCCGCCGGCGTGCGCGGATCTTCAGCAGTGGCCGCATCACCTGCCTCCGTGCTTTTCCGCCAGCTGCGCGGCCTTGTTTTCAGTTGCGACTCGCGGCGCACGCTGGCGCATCGCTTCGTTCTTCGTGTGGAGGTGCTGCTCCACCAGGTTGTCGGCCTGTATCTGCAGCTTCTTCACGCAGACCGCTACGTTCTCGCCTTCGTCAATTTCGGCCTCAAGGCCGACATAACTCGCCACACTGCCAAAGTCCGCGTTCGGGTGAGGAAGCTTGCAGCCAGCGCTCACGGTGATCTTTCGCACATACATCAGACGTTCTCCCTGGACCGTGCTGCTCCGGTTGGTGCGGCGTACTGCCGGCGGCTCTCGATGTCTGAAATCAGGCTCCGCACCGTCCTGCGCGAGGTTGCCTGGACAAGCTTCCTGAGAGCGCGTGTGTAGATGTATTCCGCACGCTGCTTGGAAATACCCAACTCGTCACCGATCTCCTGAAACGACATCGCCGGTTGCAGGTGCCTGTACTCGTAGCCCACTTACGCCATCTCCTTCAATGCTTCGGCGCGGCCGGGAACCTCGGCGGCGTCATAGAACCGCATCACCTCGAACGGCTCGCTGCGGCGCTTGTACTTCTCGGCCAGTTCGGGGTGCTCGGCATCGAGCGCACGCGCATCCCATGTCTGCCGGCCGCTCTGCAATGTGCGCAGCACCTTCAGCCCCTGGCCCGGCACTAGCACTGCCATGCGGTCGCCCATCCGCTCGCGCAGTTCCGCCCGCTTCTGCTCCAGCGTCGTCTCCACCTGCTCGCCCTGCGTGCGCAGCCACTTGATCTCGGCGACCAGCGTCTCGATCTCCGGCTCCTCCACCGGCTCCCACACCGTCTTTTGCTTCGGCTTCTGCGGCAGCGCTTCGGCATTGCGGCACTGGCGCCGGTAGACGCACTTCTCGCAGCGCTCATCGCGGAAATCCTCCAGCGCTGCCGGGATTCGTCCCGCCTGCACATCGCGCCAGAACGACTCCTCCATATCCATCAGCACGCTCACGAGCTGCTCGTTGCGCTTGTACGGAAAGCAGAGGAACTGGAACGTGTACGGCTCCAACACCGCGAAGTATCCCCACTTCCACCCCGTCACCGCCAGGCCGTGCTGCACCTGCAGAACGTAGTGATTCGGCATACCTTCCTGCTGCATATTGGCGAACACATGCGAGTTGGCCGTCTTGCATTCGAGATATCCCGGCCCCATGCCGGCGAACTCATGGCCTTCCGGCGCGGAGTGGATCATGCGGTCCACGTTTACCCGCATCCACGGCCGCTCGGCCGAGACTCGCGTCGGCATGCGACGCACTGCCAGCCCTGTCTTCGTCTCGAACCGGCGCGCAATCACCGGCTCCAGCGCGTGCCCACGCTCGAACAGTGCAAGCTCTGCCGGCGTGTGCTGATAGTCCGGCTCGACGCCCGCCTTGTCGTAGTAGAGGGCGCGCGGGCAGCCGTAGCCTTCCGAGAGGATCGCCGCCGCATCGGACCCGCCGATGCCCTTGCGCCGATCCGCCAGCCATTGCTCCAGGGTCTGCTTAGGCACGCGGGATCCCTTCCATTCGGATTTTGTGGCGCAGGTCAATGTCTACTACCCGAACGGCATAACGCTCGAGATCCTCGCAGGAAATCATCCATTCGTCAGAACATGAATCGCAGATACGCTCTGCTTCCGCTCGCGAATAGCGGCCGGCATTTTCGATCGTGGTGGAGTACCCTTTCTCGTTCGGACCCCAGAAGACCATCACCCCGCCCGGCCATAGTGATGAATGCCGATTCGTAATAACGTAGAACTCTAGCGGCTTAGACAAGGCTCGGCTCCAATCTGGCTCCAAGCCAATGCGGAAGCGGGTCAACCCCGCGGAGTCCTGCGCGGAGAGACTCTACTGCGGTCTCAAAGCAGAAGAAGGAGTACCGCAGCCCCTCGCACTCGACGACCCAGTACACGCCGGACTTGAAGATGCGCGGCTTCATCGATCACCGCCGCGGAGAGAATCGACGATCTGAAACACAATCACCGGGCCGAACAGGATGGCGATGATGGCAAGGAAGAGGCGGAGGTCAAATAGCACTGCTGGCCTCCACTCTGACTTGCGGCGGAATCGCCATGTACTCGTACAGCACGCCAACCTTGGCAATGTTGCGCCGCTCGACCGTGTAGCCGACTTTGCGGAGGTTGCGTAGTTGCGCTTGCACCGATGTCTCTGGGAAGCGGAGCCATGGAAAGCGCTGCGAGCAGGCCTTCGCGAGATCCTGCACCGTCCACCACTGTCTCCCGCCGTTCACGGCCACGTAGCAGATGCAGTCGATCTGCCGAGTCAGCCTGGCGCGATCGCGCTTCGGGTCGAAGTCCGCTCCGGCAAACGGAACCGGCTTCCGCGATACGGGAGCGAGTAGCTCGAACATGTTCGGAATCGAGGCCATCACCGGCCTCCTTGCAACGCACGCGCTAAGGAATCGGAGACTGAAGCCAGAGCGCCGTGATTCAGGAGCGCAAAACCCTCAGCGCCAGCAACAGCAATCAATGTAAAGACGACCAGCGCAATCGCAACGGCGTTACTGGGCGTGAGCCAGGGAGCTTTCTTCGCGGAGGTCATCACTGCACCTCCTTGAACTTGCCGCCCTGGAGCACGTAGAGGGTGTCAGCCTTGATCTTCTTGCCGTCCACCTTCACGCTGCGCACGTCAATGCGGTGCCAGCCGCTGGCATCGCGATGCTCCCACTCGGCGAGGGTGAGCCAGCAGCCGACAGCGGCGGAAGCCTTGCCCTCGATGCCGAGGGATATGGCGCATCCTTCGGCGCCCGTGTTGGTGGCCGCGCTCTGGTAGCCCGTGTTGGTGGCCGCGCTCTGGTTGCCCGTGTTGGTGGCCGCGCTCTGGTCGCCCGTGTTGGTGGCCGCGCTCTGGTCGCCCGTGTTGGTGGCCGCGCTCTGGT
>Ga0207667_10002452_pt1 | contig 23180 bp, 16 predicted proteins | sample KBSCornC52_FD_184301 | JGI IMG/M metagenome (GOLD analysis project Ga0207667, IMG submission 184301) | Corn rhizosphere microbial communities from Kellogg Biological Station, Michigan, USA - KBS Corn C5-2 (SPAdes) (version 2) | ecosystem: Host-associated > Plants > Roots > Rhizosphere > Soil ...
CCTTTCCCCTTCTATTTTCGATTGATTTTTCTTGATGATCTCTGCTTTTTCAATGAGCAGGGTTTGGGAATTATTATAGCCAATGTTTGACTCCTTAAATCTGTCAACTCCTTTGTCGTTCGTGATTTTGACAACGATACTCACATATTCTTCGTTAGCGCCGTCCGGATAAATTACCACATCTTTTTGGTCAAGAATATAGTAATATCCATAATCGGTATTTTTGGCTTCTTCCGGTTTATCTTCTTTTATTAGCTTATCAATATCCACTGCAGGAAATAATTTATAAATATCCGGTTTGTTATTTAGCTTCCTTATTTTACTGATAATATCATACTGATTCGGATCAAACTTGAGCGATTGATTGTATGCATCTAATGCTCCTGCAACATCTTTTTTTTCATTTTTAATATCTGCCAATTCCTCCCAGTAGCTTTCATTATATGGCGATAATGCTAATGATTTTCCAATATAATTTTCAGCTTTGTCATATTCTTTTGTAGAATAATAATATTTAGACAAATTATAAAAACTTACGGGAGCATAAGGAAATGTTTTTGCAAGTTTTTCTTTAATCTCTATTCCTTTTTTTGTATTTCCCTGGTCAATGAGAATATTAGCATACTTTGTATAAGTATCATAATCATAATTGTGCTTCATGTAGTTATCATAAATCTTCTGTGCTCCTTTGTTGTCTTTATAAACTTCCTTTTTGATGTTGTACATGATGTTTAAAACATCCTTGTTGTCGGGATATTTATCGTACATTTTTTCCGCAACCTTCACCAGTTCATCGTATTTTTTATCGTGTATCAAAAGCAATATCTGGTAGCGGCCCGTAAATTCGTCCTCGCCATGAAGCTTAACGCTGTTTGCTAGTTCAGCTGCGCAATCATCATATTTTTCATTGTCGTATAGTTCCTTTATATGTAAGTCGAGCACCAACACGCTTTCGGGATCCGCTTGTTTTACTTTCTCCAATTCTTCAAGAAATAATGTTCTGTTATTTTGCTTATTCAGAACTTCTAAAAGTTTTATTCGCAATAATGAATTTTCGGGTGCGCTTTTTAATGCGGCACTTATCAGATCCCTTGCTTCTAAAAGTTTTTGGTTTCTTAAATAAACATCAGCAAGCAATAAATAATTGACCAGATTCTTTGGTTCTTTTTCTATTTTTTGTGCAAAAAATTTCTCTGCAAAATTTGGAATAAGTTCATATTCTTTATTGCCATCGGCATTTTTTGGATAGGCAGAAAATGAAGATGAGCCGATAATATCGGCAATGGCCTTATATTTTTCATCAGTAAATCGAACTGTGAAATTTGGGTAAGAAATATTTGTAAAACCTAGTTGAACCAACACCCTGTTTACCCCTTTTTTTAAATCGTATTTGACAGTAGAATTATCCATTTCTGTAATTCTCGGCTTTGCTTCCGAGATTGCCAGTTCATCATTTATCCAAACTTTAATAGAGCCGGAGAAACCAACATTGCAGTAAACCGTTTGTTCTGTCGGCGATGTTACGAAGCTCTGCGCATAGACTACGGCTGTATTATTATTGAATTGATAAATAACCGGCGTCCAGCCATCTTTTGCTTCCATCGAAGGCGTAAACCATTTTACATCTGCATTGGTCTGTGATTTAAAAACAGCGGTAGGTTCCGGATGTTCAAGCGGACCGTAATCTTTATAAAATCCGCTTTCGGAAAGATTTTCAAAAGGACCGGTATATTGCCAGTTTTTGATGTTTCCAACCTGGTTGTAACATGATTGGGCTTTGTCAAAATCGCCGGAAAAAAGATAGTGCATTCCTTTTTGATAATTGGCCGCAGCCACTAAAGTCCCCGGAGCTTTTGGATCTGCAATCAATTTATCTATAAGGCTCAATTGACTGTCAGAAGTTTTTTTACCATAAGGACCAAGTAAAGCCGCGTTAAACCATAACGCATAAATATACGGATAGGGGTTTTGTACCTTGTCGTAAAATGAAGTTGAAAAATCCGTGATTTCGCTTTCCTTGCTGTTGTAAGTTTTTAAATAAATATTGCTTATAAATGCGTCTGCTGCTGTAGCAGGATCATTCATCGCCTGCTGCAAAAATTTTTCCGCATCAGTTCTGTTATTTTTATTTAGGGCATCCCATGCTTTTTCATAATTGCTTTGGGCGAAGGAAGAATAACTACATACTAAAAGAAGAGCAACAAAGAGGTTTTTCATTAAGTTAATTTTTGGTACACTGATTTTTCTAACGCTTAAAGTAGCTGAATAGTATTAAATCAGGACAAAAATTTATAATACCGGTTCTCTTTTTAAAAAAGGCCGATGTGAAAAACTTCAATTATTATTTCTGTATAGCAATTGACAAACGCCTCTTGGTTTTCCTCCAGCTTTTTTTCAAAATATTATCCACGTGATAGATTGAGTGACTACTATTTCATGGGAAAAATGCAGAAACTATTTTCTACCAAAGAGCGTTCGAAGCAAAACTGTTAAGCAGGATTTATGATCCTATTTTGTTTCTTTCGGCGATGTTTTCTTAGTTGTTTTTGCTGGTTTTTCAGTTTTTTCACCTACTATTTTTGCATTTACCGCTTTTGCTTTTTTAGCTTTTGGCGCTTCTGCTTTTTCAGTTTTTGCTTTTTTAGGAACTTTTGTTTTAGGTGATTCTGTTTTTTCAGAAGATCCTTCTGTTGCAGAATCATCCGCCTTTACAACTTTTGAATTCGTTGTTTCAGATGCTGAATTTTGAGCTTTTTTATTTTCTTCAGCTGATTGCGGAATTGTTATCACACAATTATCAACATACAAACCTGGAACATACTCATATTTTTGAGCGTGATAGTCATTTACCCATTTACCAGTATCCAATAAAAAACGATAGTGGTAAGTCTTTCCTTCTTCCAATTGAGCAACTGCTTTGTAAGAGCCATCGGCTTGCTTTTCCAGTTTTGGTGCCTTTTGTGGATTCCAGTTATTAAAATCTCCAAGCAGGATTGCTTCGCTCGCTCCTTCTACTGCTTCTGCCGGTAGCGAAAAGGTGATATTTTTTGTCATTATATTTTTGTTTTAAATAATAATTTTTTTTTGATGGTATTGGCAAATTCCACACCAAAAGGCGGTCATTTGTCTTTGGGATGCGGCGAAACTAAAAAGGAATTTATTAAAGAAGCGGTTTTTTAGGATTTCTTAACTTTTTGATAAAGAATCATCCGTTAAAACAAAAAAACCACAGAACAAATCCATGGTTTTTGCGCTCCCCCCGCTGGACTTGAACCAGCGACCCTCTGATTAACAGTCAGATGCTCTAACCAACTGAGCTAGGGAGGAATTTTTTCCCCTTGCGGGGTGCAAAAATAGAGATTTTTCAATTGAAACAAAAATAGATTTTAAACTATTTTTTTAGACCTTACTTGTCCTGCAATTAAAGCAAAAAGGAACAATTAATTCTCAGTCAGTAAACAAGCAAATACTGAAACTTTCTGTTTACAGAAGCTTTATAATGTTACTATTTCTTGTCATCTTCCTTGTGTAAAAACTCGCGAAGTACATATTGTAAAATGCCACCGTGACGGTAATATTCAATTTCAATAGAAGAATCCATTCGGGCAATCACATTGAAATTTATTTGGGTTCCATCTGATTTTACCGCTGTCACCTGCACTTCTTTCAATGGTTTTATATCATTCGCTATTCCGGAAATGGTATAAGTTTCATTTCCGGTCAGTCCAAGGCTCTGCGCAGTGTCTCCTTCTTTATATTGCAGGGGTAGAACGCCCATTCCAACCAAATTGCTTCTGTGAATACGCTCATAGCTTTCAGCGATGACTGCTTTTATACCGAGCAAAAACGTACCTTTTGCCGCCCAGTCCCTGGATGAGCCACTACCATATTCTTTTCCCGCTAAAACGATCAGCGGCGTATTCGTTTCTTTATATTTCATGGCTGCATCGAATACAGACATTTCTTCTCCTGTGGGCAAATATTTGGTGTAACCCCCTTCCCTGGAAACAAGCTGGTTTTTAATACGAACATTTGCAAAAGTGCCGCGGGTCATTACCTGGTCATTTCCGCGACGCGATCCATAAGAATTGAAATCTTTGGCATCAACGCCCTGGCTCACCAGGTATTGGCCCGCAGGTGAATGCTGGTTGAAAGAACCGGCAGGTGAAATATGATCGGTAGTGACACTGTCACCCAACATCAGCAAAACCCTTGCTCCTTCTACATCGATCAACGCTTCGGCCAGGTCAGAAATATTGTAAAAGAACGGAACTTCTTTTACGTAGGTGGAACTTTTATCCCACACATACAATTTATCTTCCGGTACATTTAATTTTCGCCAAATCTCATTTCCTTCGAATATTTCTCCATAGCTTTTTGCAAAATCTTTTGGAGAAAGTACCTGGCTCATGATATCATTGATCTCATCATCTGTTGGCCAGATGTCTTTTAAATACACAGGCTGCTGATTTGGATCATAACTGATCGGATCGTTTATTAAATCGATATCTACCCGTCCTGCAATTGCATAAGCAACAACCAGCATTGGCGACATCAAAAAGTTCATTCTTACCTGGGGATGAATGCGGGCTTCAAAGTTTCTGTTGCCTGAAAGAACCGAAGCTACTACCAAATCATGTTCTTCAACTGCTTTTGCAATATAAGGTGGTAAAGGCCCTGAATTGCCGATGCAGGAAGTACATCCATAACCAACGAGGTGAAATTGAAGAGCTTCCAGATCGTCGAGCAAATCCGCTTTTTCAAGATAATCTGTTACCACTTTTGATCCGGGTGCCAACGATGTTTTTACCCATGGCTTAATGTCTAATCCATGCTCGCGCGCCTTTCGGGCTACCAAACCCGCACCGATCATTACAAAAGGATTGGAAGTATTCGTACAGGAAGTTATTGCAGCAATAGCAATCGAACCATCTGTAACTTCAAATTTTTCCTGCCCGAGGGTGATCCAAACGGTTTTCATGCCGTTATATTCTTTTTCTTCAATCCGGGTATTAGGAGGCATCGGTACTGGCTCATCGACCGGCTGACTACCACCTTCTGCAAACCACCGGGAAATTTGTTCAACCGGTTTCAGATAATGGCGACCATAATTCTTTTCCATTAATTCATAAAAACGGTCTTTTAAATTTTTCAATAAAATTTTATCCTGCGGTCTTTTTGGCCCGGCCACACTCGGCTGAATGGAACTTAAATCAAGTTCCAATACATCCGTATATTTTATATTTTCGTCACCCGTTCTCCACAATAGATTGGTTTTACAGTAATCTTCTACCAGTTTTACCTGCTCTTCCGAGCGGTTACTTTTACGCATGTACTCAAGCGTCTTCTCGTCTATAGGGAAATAAGTGATGGTACATCCAAATTCAGGAGACATGTTTCCAATGGTAGCACGGTCAGGAACTGAAAGATGATCTAATCCGTCTCCAAAAACTTCAACAAATTTGCCAACTACCCCATGTTTTCTTAAAAGCTCCGCAATATTTAAAACGAGGTCTGTTGCGGTAGAACCCAATGGCAGTTTACCTGTCAACTTTAAACCGATTACCTGCGGCATAATAAAATAGATAGGCTGACCCAGAATTGCTGCTTCTGCTTCGATTCCGCCAACTCCCCACGCTACTACACCAATTCCATTTACCATCGGCGTATGACTATCTGTGCCGACTAAAGTATCGGGGAAAATTTCTCCATTTCTTTCTATTACTCCTTTGGATAAAAATTCAAGGTTTACCTGGTGACAAATGCCCATTCCCGGAGGAACCACGCTAAAATTATTGAAAGATTTTTGCGCCCATTTTAAAAATGAATACCGCTCATGATTACGCTTATATTCCTCATCCATATTTCTTTTGTAGGCGTATTCGGTTCCAAAATAATCAACCTGGACCGAATGATCAATGATCAGGTCAACAGGAATCAATGGATTTATTTCATCGGGGTTTTTTCCTTTTCGCGCAATTTCGGCACGAAGAGAAGCAATATCCACAACTGCGGGAACACCGGTAAAATCCTGCATCAATACACGAGCAGGTTTGAAAGGAATATCTTTATCTGATCCACTCGGCTTCCAGCCTAAAATCGTTTCGATATTTTCTTTTGTTATTGCAAAATCATCAAAATTGCGCAGGGCATTTTCCAATAAAATGCGAATTGAGAAAGGTAATTTTGAAATGTTGTGGCCTTGTTTTTCCAATTCCGGGAGACTATAATAGGTAAAGTTTCCGTTTTTGGTGTTCAATAACTTTTTAATTTGATAAGGATCTTTTGCCATGATTAAGCATTTATTTATTCTGAAGGAAATAGTAATTTATGGTTTCTTTTTAATTCAACTCAATCTTTCTTTTTGTTGAATAAAGTCAATATAACACTTTTTAAAGAAAAGCATCCTAAAATTGTTCGATTACTATCTTTTCTTCTTTTACTCCCAGGTTCAGCAGGTCTTTATGAATTGCTTCAACCATCGGATCAGGGCCACAAATGTAAAAGTATTGATCAAAATCGGTTATTTCTTTAGCAAGAAAATCTTCGTCTATCCGGCCTTCTATATAAGGCGTATTTTTTTCATCAGAAATGATGTTTATGAAATTTTTGCCCAACATATTTTCAAACTCATCTTTCAAGATAATATCTTTTGTTGTTCTGTTGGAAAAGAGTAATTTATTATTTCCTGTTTTGCCCTTCTGATGTAAATCCCGGAAAATAGCAATAAAAGGCGTAACACCTGCGCCACCGGCAATAAAAATGCCTTCTCCTTTATAATGAATTGCACCGAAAACATCATGAATAATTAATTCATCGCCGGCTTTCAATTGTCCCAATTCATTAGTAACACCGTTGTGATCGCTGTAAATTTTTATGGTGAATTCAAGTGTATTCCAATCATTCAGACAGGTAAAAGTAAAAGGACGTCTTTCGTTTTTCCATTCAGGTAAATTAATTACGATATCTGTTGCTTGTCCCGGTTTGAATGTATAATCTTCGGGCTTGCTTAGCGTAAAGCGTTTTACATTATGTGTTACATTTTTTGCATCTAAGATTTTTACTATGTGCTCTTCGTCCGGATAATTTTCCATAATTAATAATTTAGAAAGTTTAGAAGTGTAATGAACATCTTCCTGCAACGATTGTTGCATTCTTTAGAGTAATATCTATAATAAAAGTTACAACCACAGATACAAATCAAAAGTACTATAAAAACTGCACCAAAATAAACTGTTGTGAAAGAAGAAGAGATTGCTAATTATGTTTGTGAAAACAGAAGATCAGGTTATTTATTTATTTGCTGTAATTGCTGACTCTTTTTTTTGCTTTCTAAATTTTGTGCGAATTATTTTATTTAAATAAAAAATATATGTTATTTAAACTGCTTATTCGGCAATAATGAGAATAAATTACCGCTTATTATCAAATTAAAAAAACAAATATGTTTCCATTTTTGGTTTTTTATTTGTAAAACGATTTAGATTTGACTTAAATTTAATTATATGAAAAAAGTTAATCTAAGTAATTCGGCTCCTTTTATCATTTTAATAATAGTAGCAATAGTAGCTTTATTTGTTCCTTCTTTTGCCACGTTTAATGATTTGGGAAAATACAATTCAGCTGACATCGCATGGATTCTGGTCGCTACAGCGCTTGTTTTTTTAATGACGCCTGGCCTCGCATTTTTTTATGGTGGAATGGTTCACCGCAAAAATGTTCTATCCACCATGATCAAAAGCTTTGTAGCTGCGGGTGTAGTTAGCGTTTTATGGATCACGGTTGGTTATAGCCTGGCATTTGGCGATTCAATCGGTGGCTTTATTGGAAATCCATTTACGCATCTTTTTTTTAAAGGCGTAAGTGCAGGAGCACCATGGAGTTTGGCGCCAACCATTCCATTGATGCTATTTGCACTTTTTCAATTAATGTTTGCAATCATCACTCCCAGCCTGGTTGTAGGCGCTGTTGCCGAACGAACCCGTTTTTCTTCGTACCTGCTTTTTATCGTTATGTTTAGTCTTTTTGTGTATGCACCAATCGCGCATTGGACATGGAATCCGGAAGGATTTTTATTCAAAATGGGGATTCTTGATTTTGCGGGAGGAACCGTCGTTCATATCTCTGCCGGTTGCGCTGCACTTGCCGGAGCTTTGGTTTTAAAAAGAAGAAAAGTTCACCGCGAACATAAAGAAATTCCACCTGCTAATATTCCTTATGTTTTGATTGGAACCGGATTGCTTTGGTTTGGATGGTTTGGTTTCAATGCCGGCTCTGCTTTAGCTGCGAATTCTTTAGCGGTTTCTGCCTTTGCAACTACAAATACCGCCGCCGCAGCAGCAGGTTTGTCGTGGATGTTTTTTGATATTTTGAAAGGAAAAAAACCTTCCGTTCTTGGCTTTTGTATTGGTGCAGTTGTGGGCCTTGTTGCCATTACGCCGGCCGCAGGTTTTGTAGCGATTCCGCAAAGTATTTTTATTGGCGTTGTTGCAGCAATTATTTCAAACGTAGCTGTTTATTACCGTTCTAAATCCAAGCTCGACGATACCCTCGATGTTTTTCCGTGTCACGGAATTGGTGGAATTGTTGGCATGATCATGACCGGCATTTTTGCATCAAAAACAATAAACGCAACCGGAAATGACGGATTGTTTTACGGAAATCCTGAATTCTTTTTTACTCAATTAAAAGGGTTGGGAATCGTAGTAGCATTTAGCTTTTCAGCGTCTTATGGCATTTTTAAATTTATTAATTGGGTAATGCCAATGAGAGTAAGTGAAGCAGATGAAGAAATGGGATTGGATGCTTCTCAACATGATGAAAAATATTTGCAAGGAACTTTATTGGTTAGGCAAGAAGGCTCTATAATTGAAGAAGAAGTTGAATTAGATTCTTCTTTAACAAGAGAAATTCAAACTACCCTATTGGAAAACGAGCTTCATTAGTGAGGATTAAGATTGAAATATTTATAGGAAAATCATAACACAAACACCGGTTCTTTCAATATAACAGAAAAGGGAATAGCTGAAAAAATTAACTTCTGAGAAAAGCTAACAGGCTACTCCCTTTCCATTTTTAAACTTTAATTCCATAACAATGTTAAGAAAAATTTTCTTAGGAATACTCCTGTTTTTTGTTTGTATCTCCTCTCATGCACAAAACGATTCGGTAAAGTTATCAGAACCGATTTCTGATACTACATCAAAACCATCGCTTTTAATTACCGGCGCTGTTGATGCTTATTACAGGTACGACTTTAATGGTCCGATAGACAAACCATACAATAGTTTTACCAGTTTTACAAAAACACAAAATTCATTTGCATTAGGAATGGCGAATGTGAAATTTGAGGTGCAAACAAAAAAAACTGATGTTGTTGCAGACCTTGGTTTTGGACCAAGAGAAGAAGAATTTGCGTACAATGATAAAGGAATTTCACAGGCGATAAAACAGTTGTATATTTCCTATTTGCCGAATTCGTGGCTAAAGTTAACTGCCGGAACATGGGCTACGCATTTGAATTATGAATTAGCTGATGCATTCGCGAATCGTAATTACAGTATGAGTTATTATTTTACTTATGGGCCTTTTTCTCACACAGGAATCAAGGCAGATTTTGCTACAAGTAAAAAAACGGCTTTTATGATTGGCATTGCAAATGCAACGGATTACAGGCTTCCTCCTGATGGGCAAATCAATAAGAAATTTTTGCTCGCTCAGTTTACTTATAATCCAAATGATCAGTTGCAATTGCTCGTGAATTATGTAGGCGGCCAAGCTCCCGATTCTTCAAAATCGAACATCAGTAATGTAATTATTACTGATAAGATTTCTTCTAAATTTAATGTCGTTTATAATGGTATTCTCGCGAATGTGAAACAATGGGATGGAGTAAAAAACATGACAGCCAAAACCTGGTGGGGATCGGCATTGTATTTTAATTATGATCCTGAAAGCTGGTTGGGTTTAACACTTCGCACCGAATATTATAATGATCAGCAGCAATTAAATCTTTATGCAGAACTGCCTCCCGGCGGAACTGTTTTTTCAAATACTTTATCAGCAAATTTCAAAGTTGAAGGTCTCACATTTATTCCTGAATTCAGATTCGATCATGCAAGCGTACCTCTTTTTGTAAAACATTCGGGGGCAATAATTCGTAACGATGCAAGTTGTATCGTGGCAGTAGTTTATAAATTTTAAAGAAAATTATTAAGGAAAGGAGTGCCGTTTAAAAGCAAAAGAAGAAATGGAAATATTTGTTTGTTTATTGTAAAGGAAATGAAACGGCTTCATCCAATTGTTTCTCCATTTTTAATAACGATTCTAAAACGTCATTACTTATAATGCCGGAACTATTTTCTTTTAACTGAGTGGCATACCAAATCAGCACCATAGAAATATAATCCTGCATGTCCTTTCCGGCAAACTGGGTGCGGAATTCGACGATTTTTTCATTGATCGTTTTCAAAACTTTGCGCACGGTTTCTTCATCTGTAGGCAGAATTTTTATCCGGTAACTTCTGTCTCCAATAACAATGTTTAATGGAATCAGTTCATCTTTAGGCATAATTATTTATTTAAAATGCCAATGCATTTATCAATAGAACGAATGTAGCGGTTGATATTTTTTTCAAAATCCATTTTTTCTTTTCCTTCCAATTGTCCTGCAGATGTTTTTAAAATATTTACCTGCTGTTGCAATTGCTCTGTTTGTTCCGTCAATGTTTTTTCACTCATTTTGAAAGCCTGATTTTCTTTTTTCAGTTGTTCATTTTCTTTTAAAAGCAACGCATGTTTTTTCAATAGCAATTGCAGCTTTGACTGAATATTTTTTACATGAAAGTCAATGGAGTCAGGCATTACGACGGATTATGGCATTCAGTTTATTTTCAAGATTGGAAATGATTTTATTCATCATTGCTTCTATTTCATCATCGGTCATTGTTTTTTCTTTGTCCAGAAAAGTGAAATTTATGGCAAGTGATTTTTTATTTTCTCCCAGTTTTTCATTTTCAAAAACATCAAACAATTGAATATTTTTTAGCTTTTTAATATGCAAAGACTTTACCACATTTTCGATCTCCCCATAAGAAATGTTTTTATCTATCAGGATAGAAAGGTCTCTCTGCACTTGAGGAAATCTGGAAATCGGGTCAAAAGAGATATCGTTGTTATTGGTAAACGAAATTAATTTATCCCAATCGATACAAAGAAAATATACTGGCTGTTTGATTGCGAAAGTTTCAAGTTGCGTTTTCTTCACACTTCCGAAAACGCCAATATTTACGACTTTTACAGACGAAATTAAACATTCGTTTAATTCCTCATTTTCAGCAATTTTAAATTCATAATTTTGAATTCCTGCAAGAGAAAAAATTGCTTCTGCAATTCCTTTTACAAAATAAATATCAATTTTTTTTGCCACCGAATTCCAGTTCAATTCATTTTTATTCCCTGTAAAATACAAAGCAAGATTTTGCTTTTCATGATATTCATTTTCAGTTTTAGAATAAGTTTTTCCAAATTCAAAAAACAGCAGATTACTATTTTTTCGATTCAGATTATAGGATATACATTCCAATCCGGTCGGCAACATAGAAGGGCGCATTACATTTAATCCTTCGCTGAGGCTGTTGATGATTTTTACAGATGTAGCAAGGGTTTCATCGTTAAAGTATTTACTGTTTGTAATTGAATTGGTAAAGATTTCATGAAAGCCATTTCCGGTGAGCCATCCGATTATTCTTTCTTTTTCCAAAGCATTTCTTAAACCGGTGTCTATCCCCGGCGCCATATTGATGGTAGTTGGAATTTCAATATTATCCAATCCATCAATGCGCATTATTTCTTCTATCACATCTGCCGGAATGGTGATGTCGGGATTGCTGAAAGGAACTGCTATCTGTATATTATCTATGCCTTCTCTTACAATTGTAAAATTTAAAGAGGTCAAAATATTCTTAACCGTGTCCGGATGATAATTTTTTCCACTGATTTTTTTCAAATAATGATTGGATAAAGAAATCTCTTTTTTCTTTCGCGGTACCGGATAAACGTCTGTTATTTCTGAAGAAATTTTTCCACCTGCAATCTCTTTAATGAGCATGGCAGCGCGTTTCAGCACTTCAACAGTAATGCTGATATTGATTCCTTTTTCAAACCGAACTGCTGCTTCTGTTCTTAAATTATGGAGAAGCATTGATTTTCTGATAGAAGCGGGATTAAAAACAGCGCTCTCTAAAAAAATGTTTGTTGTGGAAAAAGAAACGCCGCTATTCAAACCTCCAAAAACACCCGCAATACACATCGGTTCATTGTCTCCATTGCAAATCATGATGTCGTTTTTGCTCAACTTTCGTTCTTTTTCATCCAGTGTAATAAAAGGGGTAGCTTCCGGAAGCGTTTCTACAATTACTTTATTACCTTTTATTTTATCTAAATCAAAAGCATGCAGCGGTTGGCCGGTTTCATGCAAAATGAAATTCGTAATATCTACAATATTATTAACTGGGCGAAGTCCGATACTTTTCAATTTATTTCGCAACCATTCGGGTGATTCTGCAACGGTAATTCCGGAAATACTAACGCCGGCATAACGTTCGCAATCTGCCTGATCTTTAATTTCTATTTCTACATTTTTAGAATGATTGTCGGCTTTAAATTTATTGTTAAAAGGCGAAACCGGTTTGGCTGTTCTGTTATAATGATGAGAAATGTAGGCACACACATCTTTAGCAACACCGATGTGGCTCATCGCATCCATTCTATTTGGAGTAAGCCCGATTTCAAAAACCCAGTCATTGTATAAATTATAATATTCTTTGGCGGCCATTCCTGGTATAGCATTTTGCGGCAAAACTATTATTCCTTCATGGCTGTTTCCCAATCCAATCTCGTCTTCCGCGCACAACATGCCATTACTTTCCACCCCACGGATCTTCGCTTTTTTTATGGTAAATGATTCGCCTGAAACCGGGTACAATTTGGTGCCCACCGGTGCCACAATTACTTTTTGTCCGGCCGCTACATTTGAAGCGCCGCAGACAATCTGCAAGGTCTCTCCCTGGCCATTAGATACCGTAGTTATTTTTAGTTTATCGGCGTCGGGATGTTTATCACTGCTCAAAACTTCTCCGATAAGTAATCCTTCCAAACCATTTGTCACCTGTTCATATTTTTCAAGATTTTCAACCTCAAGCCCGACAGAAGTGAGGATTTCGGCAATTCTTTGTGGGTTGCCAATTATTTTCGATAAATCTTCATCGATGGGCAAATATTCTATCAACCAGTTGTAACTAATCTTCATGTAATTATTTCTAAAAGCTCATTTAATTTTCAATAATGCCAAAAATAAGAAAGAAGAAGATAGAAATTTGCGCTTTATGTTTTATAACACATGTGGATGCTGCATTTCAGTCAAAAATTAGTATTTTTTTCTTTAAATAAAAGAAAATATCCTCCTGCCTGTACGTAATGTTTTTCCGTGATAAACGCCAAAAAAATAGCGGATTATTTTCTTCACAGCGAATGTGCATTTAACAAATAAAAAATGGGAAATTTTTTTTATTTTGTTGAAAAGGCTAAAAATAATGTTGATAACTTCGTATTTATTGTGAATTCAGGGTGAAATGCGTCTGCATAAATATAGGAGGAAAACAATTTCTTTTAATCGCTTTTTGTCCTTTACCTTAGCCGCCCACTTGGAAAATTTGAAGACGGGATTTACTAAAATTTAAAAAATTGCTCTTAGCAGAGAAAATTAAAAATGGAGCTCAGCAACATCAATAAAGACCGTAAATTCAGGAGAAAAACAGGTTCTCTTGAACTCGGCACCATGGCATTTGGGAAGGTGCCGCCGCAGGCAAAAGAGTTGGAAGAAGCGGTTCTTGGGGCAATTATGCTCGAGAAAAATGCGTTTGATGTAATCGTTGAGATCCTCACACCGGAATGTTTTTATATAGATGCCCATCAGCGCATTTTCAGGACGATGCAGGGATTGCAACAAAAAAATTCACCCATAGATTTATTGACGGTTGTTGAAGAATTGAAATTTCGCGAAGAGCTGGATTTAATTGGCGGCCCTTTTTATGTAACCAAATTAACCAACGCCGTTTTTTCTTCTGCAAACATTGAAATTCATGCAAGAATTATTCTTCAAAAATTTATTCAAAGAGAATTAATAAAAATCAGCAGTGAAATCATTGGCGACGCTTATGAAGACAGCACCGATGTTTTTGAATTGCTGGATATGGCAGAATCAAAATTGTTTGATATTACTAATAAACATTTGAAAAGAGATTATGCAAGCATCGATTCTGTATTGGTAAAAACGATTCAGCGTATTGAAGATCTCAGAACGCGCCAGGATGAAATTACGGGTGTGCCAACAGGTTTTTCCTCTATTGATCGGGTAACTTATGGTTGGCAACCAAGCGATTTGATCGTTCTGGCAGCACGTCCTTCTGTTGGTAAAACGGCCTTTGCTTTGAACCTGGCTCGCAATGCGGCGCTTCATCCTACAAAACCTACACCGGTGGGTTTCTTTTCGCTAGAAATGAGTGCCAGCCAGCTTGTGCAAAGAATTTTAAGTGCAGAAAGCGGAATTCTTCTGGAAAAAATTGCCCGTGGAAAACTCGAACAACATGAGATGGAAGAGCTTTATAAAAAAGGAATTAACCGGCTTTCCTCTGCGCCGATCCATATTGATGACACCGCAGCATTGAATATTTTTGAATTGCGCGCGAAGTGCAGAAGATTGAAAAACAAACACAATGTCGGGTTGATTATCATCGACTATTTGCAACTGATGAGTGGTACCGGTGAAAACCGCAACGCGAATCGTGAGCAGGAAATCAGCCGTATTTCACGCGATTTGAAAGGCCTTGCGAAAGAATTACAGGTTCCAATCATCGCACTCAGCCAGTTGAGCCGTGAGGTAGAAAAAAGAAAAGAAGGAAGTAAGATTCCACAATTGAGTGATTTGCGTGAATCCGGAGCCATTGAGCAGGATGCCGACATGGTTGTATTCCTGTATCGTCCAGAATATCATGATATTCATGCAAATGAAAACGGCGAATCTACCAAAGGAGAAACACAGGTGCGGATTGCAAAACATAGGAATGGACAACTGGAAACAATTAATTTAAAAGCATTGTTGCACATCCAAAAGTTTGTGGAAATGGATGATGATGATTTTGGAAACAGCATGCCTCCCGGCAATTTCAGGCCGGTAAAAGATCTTGATGGAAGCGGTGGAGCAAAACTCTATTTTCAGGCCGGAAGCAAAATGAACCATGAAGAGTTTGATGAAGACGCGCCATTTTAATCAACTTTTCCTTGCTTGTCACTTTTAATTTTTTCTGAATTGTTCAAGTAAAATATCAATGGCTGCTCCGTTTTTTTTTGAAGAAAATTTACCTCTTTCCAACGATTTTATTTTGAGTGAAGAAACATCCAAACACGTTTCACAAGTCTTGCGAATGAAAGAAGGTGAAGAAATAAGGGTTACTAACGGTAATGGACAAACGATAATTGCTGAAATAGTTTTACCGGATAAGAAAAAGACGAAAGTAAAAACAATCCGAAAGGAATTTTCAGAATTGCCAAAACCTGAAATAATTATTGCGATCTCATTAATTAAAAATACGAACCGTTTTGAATGGTTTGCAGAAAAAGCAACAGAGATAGGCGTTTCAGCCATCATTCCTATGATTTGCAAGCGTTCTGAAAAAACGCATTTCCGAAAAGAAAGAATCCGTTCCATTTTAATAAGTGCGATGCTGCAAAGTCAGCAATCCTGGTTGCCTCAGTTATCAGAGCCGGTAAAATTTCCGGAGTTAATAAAGAATGAAAATGAGGAGCAAAAGTTTATTGCCCACTGTCTTCTGGAAGACAAAAAGGATTTAAAAAATCTAGCGATGAAAGCGAAGTCGAAAATAATTTTAATCGGGCCTGAAGGAGATTTTACGGAAGAAGAAATTGAACAGGCTATTCAGCATAATTATATTCCTGTAAGTTTGGGTGATACCAGATTAAGAACGGAAACAGCGGGAATTGTAGCAGCTGTTTTATTGCAATAAAAAAATCAAAATTGTACTTATTTCTTTGCTTACCAGTTGATTTTGGAATGATCTTTTTTCAAATAAAATAAAGGTGTTTTTATTTTTTTTCGAGAAAAGAAAATCGGGTTATTTGTTGCTTTGTTGAATGGGCCAACGAATTTTTTTTTGCAAGAAAAAAACCGCATTAAACGAGATGCGGTTTTCAAAAAAATAAAAAGCAAAACAACCCAAATTATTCCTGAACTACAAGCCTGAAGCCATTTCCATGAATATTCACGATTTCAATATTTGGATCGCCCTTTAAATATTTTCTAAGTTTCGCAATATAGACGTCCATGCTTCGGCCATTGAAATATGTATCGCTTCCCCAGATCTTTTTCAATGCGGTTTCTCTTGGCAACAAATCATTTTTATATTCTGCGAGCATTTTTAATAATTCGTTTTCTTTGGGTGATAAAGTTTGGATATCCTTACCAATGCCCAACTGGCGCAACCTTGGATTAAAATGATATTTGCCCAGATCATATTCAGCATTCGCTTCTTCGCGGTGCAATTCTTCATTGCGTTTTAAGATCGCTTTTATTTTATGAAGTAATACATCACTGTCAAATGGCTTGGTGATATAATCATCAGCGCCAAGTTTGTAACCTTTTATAATATCATCTTTCATTGTTTTTGCAGAAAGAAAGAATAACGGCATATCCGGATCTACATTTCTGATTTCTTCTGCCACAGTAAAACCATCCATGTTTGGCATCATTACATCGAGCAAGCACAAGTCAAATTTCTCACGCTGAAAAGCAGCGAGGCCGAGTCTTCCATCTCTCTCCAGTACTACATCGTAATCATTCAATTCCAGGAAATTTTTGAGCACCATACCGAGGTTGGGATCGTCTTCACAAATTAGAATTTTAGGTTTGTTATTTTCCATACTTTTTTGTTTAATTCTGAATAAAGGTATTTACTTTTTATAAAATATCTTTTACATATTTAATGCCATAAATTAACATATGTAAATGTATTGAGGTAAAAGTTAAGACAATCTTATCATTTTCAATTTCAGTTTGTAACTTTCAAAAAAATATTCAAATGGGCAATAAAGAAACGTTTATCCAGGCCATAAAAACTGGCTATACTTTTAAGGGTGAAACAATAAAAATTGGTGCAGCGATGCTCGATGGCGAAGTAATTCCGGAAGCAGAAATATTTCTTCCACTATCGACATTGAATCGACACGGCCTTGTAGCCGGTGCTACCGGTGGCGGAAAAACGAAATCTTTTCAAATGATTGCGGAAGGATTGAGCGATGCGAGTGTTCCTTGTCTGCTCATGGATATCAAAGGCGACCTGAGTGGGATTGCAGAAGCGGGAACTGTAAATGATAAAATCACTTCACGCTATCAAAAATTAAAAATGGATTATAAGCCTTCTACCTTTCCTGTTGAGTTGCTTACATTAAGCAATCAGAAAGGAGTGAGATTGCGGGCTACTGTATCAGAATTTGGTCCTATCCTGATGAGTAAGATCTTAGGATTGAATGATACGCAGGGTGGGGTAGTAGCGATGATTTTTAAATATTGCGATGACAACAAGCTTCCGCTTCTCGATTTGAAAGATTTTATCAAAGTATTGCAATATGTAGGAAATGAAGGAAAGGCAGAGTTGCAGGCTTCTTATGGAAATATTTCAACTACTTCTACCGGAACGATTTTAAGAAAAGTGATCGAACTTCAACAACAGGGAGCCGATTTATTTTTTGGGGAAAAAAGTTTTGAAGTAGAAGATTTGATGCGGGTGGATGACCAGGGACGCGGAATCATTTCTGTTTTGAGAGTAACCGATATCCAGGATAAACCGAAATTATTTTCCACTTTTATGTTGCAGATGCTGGCAGAATTATACTCAGTTTGTCCGGAAGTGGGAGATCTGGACAAGCCGAAGCTGATTATTTTCATTGATGAAGCGCACCTGATTTTTGAAGAAGCAAGCAAAGCGTTGCTCGACCAGATAAATACCGTTATCAAATTAATACGTTCCAAAGGCATCGGCATTTATTTCTGTACCCAAAATCCGATGGATGTTCCAGCAAGTGTTTTAGGTCAATTAGGTTTAAAAATTCAACATTCTTTGAGGGCATTTACGGCGGCTGACAGGCAGGTAATTAAACAAACCGCACAAAATTACCCAGAAACTACTTTTTACAAAACAGCAGATTTGATCACTGAATTGGGAATCGGGGAAGCGTTGGTTACTTTATTAAATGAAAAAGGCATACCAACTCCCCTCGCTCATACAATGATGTGCACTCCAAGAAGCCGGATGGATGTTTTGACAGAAAATGAAATAGAAACAATTGTAAACCACTCGAAATTAGCCGGCAAATACAACCAGGCGGTAGATAGCGACAGTGCTTATGAAATGTTAAATGCTAAATTGCAAACCGCCGCCTCCGGTTCTCAGACGCGTGCAGGCAAAACAGCCAAAGCTGAAGAAAGTACCCTCGAAAAAGTAGTAAATAATACCGTTGTAAAAAGCATGATGCGAACAGCTGGAAATACTATTGTCAGAAGTATTTTAGGGTCTTTAGGCCTTGGAGGCAGAACAAGCAGATCCAGCAGAAGCTGGTTTTAATTTTTTAAAAATGGTATTTATATTTTTTACCAATTACTCCTCAAAACGTACCGTTCAATAAATAAAAATCGTCTGTACTCATATAAACATACTATTTTTTAAATTATACGATCAAAAAGTATTGTCGTAAAATATTTTTCTCCTATCTTCGCTTCGGTTTTTCATAGGATATTGGATTTTAAAGCGGGACTAGATTTCTATCTGGGTCCCCTTTTTTTTGAATGTGTTTTTATTTTATTAATAGGATATAAAAGTAAAATAATATAAGACCGTTTACTTTATCATTATTTATAAGGATTAAATTGTATAGTATTTTTTCAAGGATATTTTTTTATGACGATTTTATTAATCCTTCATTATTTACCGTAATGACATTTTCTTCCTGTAAATAAATCATTACTTTCCTTATTTTATTTTCTTTAAAGGTAGAAAGTTGTTGAAAAAGCTGCGTGGAGGACAACGGCGTTTCATCACTTAACTTTTTTATTGCCTTAGATATTGCATTAAACTCGTCATTAGTAACATTGGAATTTTTTTTTCTAAGGCAATTATCACAAAGGCCGCATGCCTGAAGATTGAAATCATTAAAATACATTGCAATTATTTCACTCCTACATTCGTTTTTAAGCATGCAAAAGTCAATCATTGCCACTAGCCTTTTTTCATATGCTTCTTTTCTTTTCAAAATATTTTTTTCATTGATAAATATATCTTCTGCTCTTACCCGGTTTTGCAAAAAATAAATCTGTGGTTTTTCTTTTTGAGGAGTATAATCAATAATATTATATGCTTTCAATTCATTTAGGAACTGCAAAAGACTTTCTCTTTTTATACCGACAAATTTAGAAAGCTGGTCTTCATTAACAGCACACGGAAAATCAAATATTCCATCGTAGGAACGCAAAAGGCCTTTGATAACTTCATCATATTTTGGATGGCTTTGTTCAAAAAGATTAAGGTCACTTTTATCAATGGTAAATTCTACGGTTGGTGGTGAAAAGAACTGTTCGCTATAGCTAATCAATTCTTCCTGCTCCAGGATTTTTAAAACACTGTTGATTGTAAAAGCATCAAGTTTGAAATTCCTGGCAAAAGTATTTAGGTCAAATTCAAAAGATTTTCCTTCTCCGCTATGCGATGGAAGCTGGAGAAAATTGCACAAGGCTCCATATATTTTTGTGATAATTTTTTTGGATGGGAATTTTATATCAACTTGTTTTTTTAATTGATTTATCTCGGCCTCGTTATACAATAAAACCGCATAAGATTTCTTGCCGTCGCGGCCTGCCCTTCCTGCTTCCTGGTAATAATTTTCCAAAGCATCAGGAACATCATAATGCACAACCGTTCTTACATCTGGTTTGTCAATTCCCATTCCGAAAGCGTTGGTACAAGCGATGATGCGTGTTTTATTATTGATCCAGTCTTCCTGCTTTTTATTACGTTCTTCGCTGCTAAGTCCTGCATGATAATAATCGGCACTGATACCATTAAGGCTTAACATTTCAGCAACTTCTTTTGTGCGTTTTCTTGTTTTGCAATATACAATTCCGCTGCCTCCAACTTTTTTTAATATCGTTAATAATTTATTTTGTTTGGATGAAAGTTCAAAGGCGCTGTAAGAAAGATTTGCGCGTTCAAACGATTGCTGAAAAGATTGCTGATTTTTTCTGAAAAGTAACTTTTCACAAATGTCTTTCTGCACTTCTAATGTAGCAGAAGCAGTAAGCGCCAGAACCGGAACGTCGGGAAAATATTCGCGAAGAACAGCAATACGCAAATACGGTGGCCTGAAATCATAACCCCATTGTGAAATGCAATGCGCTTCATCGACGGCAATTAAATTTATTTTTATGATAGATACATATTCTAAAAATAACTCGGTTTCTAATCTTTCAGGAGAAACGTATAAAAATTTAAAATTTCCATAAGCCGCATTTTTCAATGTTTTTTCTACTTCTGTAAAACTCATTCCTGAATAAATGGAAAGCGCCGGTATTCCTTTGTTTTTCAAATTCAAAACCTGGTCTTTCATTAAAGCGATCAGCGGACTTACAACCAGACACAATCCTTCTTTTGACATGCCTGGAACCTGGAAACAGATTGATTTTCCACCACCGGTGGGCATGATGGCAAGTGTATCATTGCCTGATAAAACAGAATCAATTATTTCCTGCTGCAGCGGCCTGAAGGCATCATAGCCCCAATGTTTTTTTAAAATTTTTTCGGCATTACTCATTAATGGAAACATGAATTTTTATACAATGCACAAGTTTTGATATGATAATCAGATTGTTTTTTATAAAAAAAAGAAAGGAGAGATTTAGTTATTTCTTCTTTTGCTGCTTTCATTAAAAGTTTTTTTAGAAAATACATACTAATAAGAAATTAGTATCTGCGTTATTTTTATTCAGTCTTGAAATTTTTAGCCTCCACTTTCTGCACGTTTCCTTTTTTATCCGAGATTACCAGATAACCATTGCGCGCTTTTTCTTCTGCAATTACCTTTTTAATTGCTTTATCTAAAGCAATTTTTATTTTATCGCTTATATCCTCTTTCTTTTGAACTGAATTCATATCGCTGCAATTTTATTGAATACTTCAAAGTTAATTATTCCCTTTTCACCTTCAATACACTTTGCAACCAGAACGAATTCTGCGCCTGAATTATCATATAGATACCGTTATCTGCCTCCTGTGCGTATTTTAAAAAATTTTTAATCCCTTTCCAATAGCGTCTTTCGATCACATCTTCACGAATATTATGACCTCCTTTCCTTACCCTGGAAGCTACTCTGTTTTTTGCGAGTTCCAAGCTATCAAGCCATACAAAAAAGAAAGTAATCTCAAACCCTGATAGTTTTTGCTAACTGTATAAACTTTAAATTAGCCAAAGCCAGACAATGTCGTTTCAAAAGCAAAACTTTTCTTCTGTTTTATAAAATAATCTATTCTTTCAAGCATAATCCTTCCAGCCTGAAAGGCAACAGAATCAACATTGAATGGAGATAAACCCCGTGCAATTTCATCGGCATTTACAAATTCTACTGTTTTAAAAACATCAGGCAAAAGGCTATATGCCGCTGTCGTTTTTCCCGCACCATTAGGCCCTGCCAATATATAGAGTGTAGGCATTAATAATGAATTAATTTCTGCAGCATTTCATCCAATCTTGCTTTAGCTAAAAAGTTTTTTTCCAAATCTAAATTGAAAGGAACCGGTGTATCAAGCGATGCGCAACGCATTACCGGCGCATCTAAAAATTCAAAACAATTTTGTGCAATCCATGCAGCTACTTCGCCGCCAAGCCCTGCTGTGAGTGTATCTTCATGAAGTATCAAAACCTTTCCGGTTTTATTTACGGAAGTCCTGATCGCTTTGTAATCCAACGGCAACAATGTCCTTAGGTCAAGAATGTCTATTGAAATTCCCGGATGCGCATCTGCATATTCTGTCGCCCAGATAACACCCATTCCATACGTAATAATACTAACTTCCGTACCGACACGCACTTCCCTCGCTTTGCCAATTTCTGTTTCATAATATTCTTCCGGAAATTGAGAGCTGATGCTTCTATACAAACCTTTGTGTTCGAAAAACAATACCGGGTTGGGATCGTTGATGGCTGCAATTAATAACCCTTTTGCATCTTCAGGCGTGGAAGGATACGCTACTTTTAATCCTGGTGTATGAACAAACCACGCTTCATTGCTCTGGCTGTGAAACGGCCCTGCGCCAACGCCGGCCCCGGTTGGCATGCGGATTACCACATCTGCATTTTGTGCCCAGCGATAATTTAGTTTAGCCAGATTATTAATGATCTGATTAAAACCAACTGAAACAAAATCCGCAAATTGCATTTCCACTACACTCTTAAAACCTTCGAGGCTCAATCCTAATGAAGCCCCTATAATGGCGCTTTCACACAGAGGTGTATTGCGCACTCTTTCTTTTCCAAATTCATTTATAAAACCTTCTGTTATTTTAAAAGCGCCTCCATATTCTGCAATATCCTGGCCCATTAAAAGTAAATTGGAATGCACTTTCATCGATTGGTACAGCGCTTCTTTTATTGCATCAATAAAGCGTGTACCTCTTGCTGCTGTTGTATTAGAAGGAATTGAAACGGCTTTCGCAACAGAAATTTTCTTCGAATAAACATCTTCAATCTGTTCTCTGCTGACATCAGATTTTGAAATAGAAAAATCGTTTATTTCTTCTTCTGCTGCTGCATAACTTTTGTCAATGTATTCTTTTACCTCATCTTTTATTTCTGCAATTTGAAGATTGGACAACACATTTTCTTCAACCAAAAAACGTTCATAATTTTTTATCGGATCTTTTTCAATCCATTGTTCAAACATTTCTTTCGGTACGTATTTTACCCCGCTTGCTTCCTCATGCCCACGCATCCTGAAAGTCATACATTCTATCAAATAAGGCTTTTGATTCTTAGTACAATACTCACGAACGCCTTTCACTGTT
>Ga0207667_10002456_pt1 | contig 23176 bp, 22 predicted proteins | sample KBSCornC52_FD_184301 | JGI IMG/M metagenome (GOLD analysis project Ga0207667, IMG submission 184301) | Corn rhizosphere microbial communities from Kellogg Biological Station, Michigan, USA - KBS Corn C5-2 (SPAdes) (version 2) | ecosystem: Host-associated > Plants > Roots > Rhizosphere > Soil ...
CTGCCGAAAGAGCTGCAACAGCCTCTCTGACGGATTCGAGCACGTCCGGATGACGCGATCGGCGCCGAGCGGGGGCGCCCATCGTCCGGATGTCGCCGCTGCAAGCCCTTCCGCCCTCGCCGGTCGGTGACGCCACGATGAGAAACGCCGCCAAACGACCTGATGCCCGCCGGATTGCATCCCGGTGAGCGCGCGACCTCATTTGAGCAAGGTTGCTCTCACCCGCATTCTGATACTGCTCGGTGCGCTGGTCACGCTCGAATTGCTGTGCCGCACCGGAATCATCGACAGGGTCACCATGATCCCGCCGAGCGAGATGTTCGTCGCGCTTTGGCAGATCGTCGAATCCGGACAATTCAAGCAGGATATTCTTTTCTCGACCTACAACGTCGCCGCTGCAAGCCTGTTGGCGATTGCCGCGGGCTTCGTGTTCGGCGCAGGCCTGCATGCATGGCCGCGCGCGAGGCGCGTCGTATCGCCGCTTTTGTCCGCGTATTACGCCGTGCCGACCTTCGTCTTCTATCCGCTTCTGATTGTCGCTTTCGGCACCGGCCGCACGGCCCTGATCGTGATGGGAACGATCTTCGGGGTCGTCGCCATGATGGTCAACACGATGCTCGGGCTCGACCGTGTCCCCCTCGCCGTCTCGAAGACTGGCGCCATCATGCGCCTTGGCCCGGTGCGCCGCTTGTTCCTGGTCAGGCTCCCGGCGGCTGCGCCGCATCTGGTCACCGGCATAAAGCTCGCAGTCGCCTACGGCGTCATCGGCATCATTGCCGGCGAATTCATTCTGGCGACGGCCGGCGTCGGCAAGCGCGTGTCGTTCGCCTACGACAATTTCGACAACAAGACGATGTACGGCATGCTGCTGCTGCTGCTAATAGGCGTCATGTTGATCAACGGCTTGCTCACGATCTGGGAGAAGCGACTGCATCGCCGCTTCGGCCAGCGATGAAGTCGAACAGGCTGGATCATGTGCTGCTGGTCGCGGCCATAGCTGCCGCATGGCAATTGCTCTACCTCGCGGCCGGGCCGAACGTCATTTCGTCGCCCGCGGAAACGCTGACGCGCGCGGTCGAGCTGCTGCGGACGCAAGCCTTTTGGGACAATGCCGCCAATACGGGCGCCGCATTCGGCATGGCGAGCGTCCTGTCGATCACGGGCGGCGCACTTGTCGGTCTCTGGCTCGGCCTGCGCCAATTCGCCGGCGACGTCGCCGATCCGATACTGGGCGCGCTCTACTCCCTGCCCAAGATCACCCTTTACCCGATCATCCTCCTGATTTTCGGCCTTGGTATTTCCGCCAAGGTCGCCTTCGGCGCCATCCACGGCTTCTTTCCGATCGCCATCTTCACGATGAACGCAGCGCGCAACGTGTCGCCCGTCTACTACCGGACCGCGCGGATCATGCGCCTCTCGCCGGCCGCCACCATCGTGACGGTGCTGGCACCGGCTGCATTGCCCGAAATTTTCGCCGGCATCCGCATCGGCCTCGCGCTCACTTTGCTGGGCACCCTGATCGGCGAACTTTTCGCCTCGACCTCCGGTCTCGGCTTCGCCCTGATCCGCGCGACCGATATCCACGCCGTGCCCGACATCACCGCGATCACGTTTCTTATCTTCGTCTTCGCCGCCTGCGTGAATGCGCTTCTGCATGCGATCGAACTGCGGGTCTCTCACGATGGCTAGCCTCGGCGCTCACATCAGCCTCAGCGGCGTGACGAAGACCTTCGAGAGTCACCGCGATCATCCGGCCATCCATGCCCTGGGGCCGATCAGCCTGGAGGTCGAGCCCGGCGAATTCTTCTCCGTGGTCGGCCCGTCCGGCTGCGGCAAGTCCACACTCCTGGACGTGCTATCGGGCCTGGGCAAGGCGAGCGCCGGCACCATCGAGATCGATGGTGCGCAGGTGAACGGCTCCGTGCCCGACGGCGTCGGCGCCGTTTTCCAGCAGGACGCGAGCTTCCTGTGGCTCAATGTATGGGACAACGTGGCGTTCGGGCTGCGCCGGCTCGGCATGGACGCAGCGGAGATCGAGCGTCGTGTCCGAAACGCGCTGGCTTTCATGGGGTTGACCGGCTTCGCCAAGGCTTTTCCGGCGCAGCTCTCCGGTGGCATGCGGCAGCGCGTTTGCATTGCGCGGACGCTTGTCCTCGAGCCGCGCGTCTTGTTGCTGGACGAACCATTCGGCGCACTCGACCAGCAGACCCGCCTTCTGATGGGCGACGAGCTGTTGCGGCTCTGGCGCGAGACGGGCGCGACCGTGATCCTGATCACACATGCCCTGGACGAGGCGGCGATGTTATCCGACCGGGTTGGCGTGATGTCGGCGCGGCCGGGATGCTTCATTGATATCATCACCACCGGCTGGCCGCGTACGCGCGACAGCCGTATCGTGGCGGAAGCCCATTTTGGCTCGATCACGAGCCGCCTCTGGGCGACGCTGCGGGAGCAATCCCTGCGCGCCATCAGCGGCAACTAGCACCTCTGCCCGGAAGCCCATGAAGACCAGCCAAGACCGCATTCTGACCACGCATGTCGGAAGCCTGCCGCGGACGCAAGCCGTACTTGACGTTCTCGAGCGACATGAAACCCGCGCCGACATTGCCGAACCGGCCTTCGACCCGGTCGTGCAGCAGGCGGTCGTGGACAATGTGCGGCGGCAACGTGAAGTCGGGATCGACATCGTCAGCGATGGCGAAGCCAGCAAGATCAGCTACGCCACCTATGTGAAGGACCGGCTCACCGGCTTCTCGGAAAGCGGCGCCACCGAAGCGTCAAGGCCGCATCTCGATCTGGCGCCCTTTCCGGATTATCGGCAGAAAATGACGCTTCTGTCCGGCAAGCGGCGCTTCAAGCGGGTCTCCTGCATCGGCCCGGTCGTGCCGCAACCGACCGGTGCGCTCGAGCAGGACCTCCAGAACATGCGCCGCGCGGTGTCGGCGTCCGGGCCGACGGAGGCGTTCCTCAATGCCGCCTCCCCTGGCGTCGTCGCCAGCTTTCTGCCGAACGAGTACTACCCGTCGCACCACGCCTATGTGGAGGCGATCGCCGATGCGATGCGCGCGGAATACAAAGCCATCGCGGCAGCCGGGTTCATCTTGCAGGTCGATTGTCCGGATCTTGCCATGTCGCGCCACGCGACATTCCAGGATCTGAGCGAGGCGGAGTTTCTCGATCTTGCACGATTCCACGTCGAAGCCTTGAACCACGCGCTTGCCAACGTGCCCGCGGACCGGGTTCGAATGCATGTGTGCTGGGGCAATTATGAAGGGCCGCACGATCACGACATCGACCTGACCAGGATCGTCGGCATTGTCCTCGACGCCAAGCCGATGGGTCTGTCGCTCGAGGCGGCGAACCCGCGTCACGAGCACGAATGGGCGATCTGGAACGAGATCACCCTCCCGGATGACAAGGTGCTGATCCCCGGCGTGATCGATACCTCGACAAACTATGTCGAGCATCCGGAGCTGGTCGCGCAAAGAATCGTCCGGCTGGCCGAGATTGTCGGTCGCGACCGTCTGATCGCGAGCACGGATTGCGGATTCGGCACGTCAGCGGGTTACGGCAAGATCGATCCCGAGATCGCTTTTTTGAAGCTGCGCGCGCTGTCGGAAGGAGCCGCCCGAGCCAGCGAAATCCTGTGGTGACAGTGTAGGAATGTCGGGCCGAACCTGATCGCTGATCAGGTCCACCGCCCTACGCCGGCCAAAGCCGCCGGCTCGCTATTTTCGCGCCGTCCACCAGAGATTGCAGTTTCGCCCAGGCCACTTCGGGGTGGACTTCGTCGCCGACCCCGGAGGTACCGAAGCCGCAATCCGTTCCCGCGATAACCCGCTCGCGGCCGACGACCTCAGCGAAGCGAACGATCCGCTGCGCGACGAGTTCCGGGTGCTCGACAAGCTGAACGCAGTGCGAGACCACGCCTGGAACAAGGATCTTGCCGTCCGGCAGCTTCACGTCCTGCCAGACTTGCCATTCGTGCTCGTGACGCGGGTTGGCCGCCTCGATGAGATAGGCGGACGCCCGGATCTTCAACATGAGATCCACGAAGTGCTTCAGTTCGAAATCGTGAACGCGGGGCGCCACATTCACGCTGTAGCAGGTGTGAAAGCGCACACGATCTTCCGGAATGCCGCGCAACGCATGATTGACGGCCTCGACACGCAACGCGATGAACTTCCGGCAGTCCTCGATCGAGGCGTTGACCGAGCGATTGTAGTGCGTCGCCATTCTCGGATCGTCGATCTGCAGCAGGAAGCCGGCGTCGACGATGGCCTTGTATTCGACATGCATCGCGTCGGCCAATGCGGCGAGATACGCTTCTTCAGTCGCGTAATATCGATTCTCGTAATACAGCTCCAAATTTGACGGCGAAATCGCCGTGATAAAGGCCTCTTCGGCCGCGCGACCGCTCAAGGCCGCCTTGAGGTTGGCTATGTCCGTCCGCAGCTCTGCTTCTCCCACGTAAGAAAGGGGGCCGGCGCAGATATAGGCCTTCGGCCGAACCGTGCGCTTGGCGACGAGCGCCGGAGAGCGGGCGGCCAGCATCACTTTCAGGTCGTCATAGGTCGCCGGGAAAGCCAGAGAATCCCGGGTGGCGCCGCGAAAGCTGGGCGGACTGTCAATCTCCTGAAGGCCGCCGAGGCGACCGCGCGCATATGCCATCCAGCTGACCTTGCTGTGCTCGCCATCATTGACTACGTCGATACCGACGTCGCATTGCCTCGCGACGATTTCGGAAATCGCCCGTTGCACACGCGCGGCCAAAGCTGCCGGCTCGTATGATTGCCCCATCTCCTTGGCGTTCAAGGCTTCAACGAGGTCGGCCGGTCGCGGCAGGCTGCCGGTGTGCGTGGTCAGGGTTCGACGAGAGCTGGTCTTCATTCGGGTCCTCGCACTGCCCGCATGTATCGGGCATGCCACCGATAGGGCAAAACCATCTTCAGGTCGATGCGTCGGAACGCGTTCGGGAATCGAGCGTGTCGAGGATTCGATTAGAGATCGATTTAGGCTCGAGGATTTAAGTGGGCAGCGTACCACCCTTCCGCGCGACGTTGATTGTCGCCACCCCATGTCCGCTTTGCTGTCAAAACCGGCCTCTCCGAAGTTTTGCGGTGATGTCGGCGCCTCATCCGACAGCAGACGTGAGGCAGCCGCTTCTTGTGGTCGAAGTCTCACGCCGAAGCTAAATTGATTCCCTCATGCTCTCGGGTGGGGAGCCGACTCGCCTTAGCTATAAAGAGCTGATCGTTCTGCCGTCCGACCATGCAAGCGGCGTTTGGGCACTCTTGGGCTCTTTGCCGGCGACAGCAATCTTCGAGGCTGCCGGTCCCTCCGATTGAACCGCTGCCCGGACCGTCGTCTTGATCATTCGTACAAGGCTGGATAGTCCCGCCGCCGGAATGCGGTCAGCGCAGGTCGTGACCACCAGGTCGCGCGTCACGCGCGGGTTTTGAAGCCGGCTGACCTGATAGCGTCCCTCTTCGACCTCCGGCTGCACAGCAGGGAACGGCAGGATGCTGTAGCCGTGGCCCGCGTCGATCAGCTGACGAATGGCCGTGAACGTATCGGCCTCGATCACGACGTTCAGCCGAATGCCGGCCTGCGCGGCCGATGTTTCGCACAGTATGCGTAGCGCCTCGGTAGGGCCGGGCAAGATCAAAGGCATATTCTCGAGCGCCGCGACATCGGTGGCCACTGGCAGCCTCGGATCGCCCGTGCGCCCGACCAGATACATCGTCTCCTCGCAAATGGTCTCCGTTGCGCTCGGCGGGGTGGACATCGTGTTGTAAAGAATAGCGACGTCGACCCGACGGTTGGTAATCCAATCCAGAATAGGGCCGCTGGTTCCCTCGCGGATGCGAAGGTGAATACCCGGAAACTCGTCGAAGATGGCCGTCACCAACGGTTTGATGATCATGCGGCCCATGGTAGTGGGCATCGCGATCGTTGCTTGAGTAAGCCGCGTACGACCGAGGTTGCGGATTTCGCGTTCCGCTTCACCGAGTTCGCTGACGATATGAGAAGCACGGTCGTACAGACGCCGCCCTGCGTCGGTCAAGGTGAGGCCCCGGCCGGTACGGCGAAACAAAGCGGTGCCGAGGTCGGCTTCCAATTCCCGTATCTGCCGGCTGAGGACGGACTGCATTCGGCCCGCCGCCCGAGCCGCCTGCGAGAGATTTCCCGCCTCTGCAACCTTCAGAAAAATTTCGAGTTGCTTTGAGTTCAAAAGGGCACCTCAAGACAAGTATGCCACCGCAAGGTGGGGCCGTGAACCCGCGAAACTTGCCACCGAACTCTCGAAATATAGGCTCTTGTTGTGCCTATTCGCAGTGCAACATGCCTCGTTAAGGCCGCCACGCATCCCGAATCCCGCAATGTGCCACTTGGGTGAGACCAATGGCCGACTAACTGCCCATCTTTCGACCATCCTGCGAAGCTCGCGGCGAAATCTGATTTTCTGATATGATTTTTTTACGCCTATTCACCAGCCAGGTGCCGCAAATACTCTTTGCTGTCGGGTTTGAGGTGCGGTGTGACATCCGAAAACGTCAACGCTTCGAAACTTGTGACAGAAGACGGGCCGCAGAGCCGCGCGGCTGGACGTGTTTTCGCTTATATCCAGCTGATCGATCCGCTCAAGTTCGCGTTGCCGCTAGCCATCATTGTGGCCTGGTCCGCAGCGTACGCATCTCACTGGCTGCCTCCGGTGCTGCTGCCGAGCCCCTGGGCCGTGGTTCGCGCAACGCTCAACTGGATTGATCCCAGCTGGACCGGCGACCCGAAAGCGTATTTCAGCGGAACCTGGCTCACCGATGCAATCGGAAGCTCGTTCCGCGCCCTGACGGGCTTCTGTATCGGCTCCGCGCTCGCCGTCATCCTCGGTATCGCAGTCGGCTGGTCGTCCAAGGCCGAGCGCGTGTTTGACCCGACCGTTCAATTGCTGCGGCCCATGCCACGCACGGCGCTCCTCCCATTCGCGATCATCTTCTTTGGGCTCGGCAACCTCCCTGCACTGTTTCTTGTCGTTTACGGCGTGTTCATGCAGGTCTACCTGCAGGTCGTCATCGGCGTGAAGCTCGTGTCCCGCGACTGGCGTCGGGCTGCCGCCATGCTGGGCGCGTCGCAAACGCAAATTCTGTGGCGCGTAATCATCCCTGGCGCATTGCCGCATATCTTCTCAGGCCTGCGGCTTGGCATAGCCTATGCGTGGACGATGATGATCCTTGCCGAGATGTTCGCAGTGCCCAGCGGTTTTGGCTACGTGCTTTGGCGCGGCTACGAGTTCATGCGCATGGATATCGTGCTCGCCGGCATGTTCATGCTCGGTCTATTTGGATACCTGAGCGACCGGATCATCGTGATGATCGCAAGAAGGAAGCTGGTGTGGGCGCAGGAGCTGTCGGGCACCCAATTATAGAGGGCCAACAGGTCAGGAAGACCTATGTCGGGCGCGACAGTCGTCCGACGGTCGCCCTTGCCGGCATCGACGTTGCCTTTCGAGAGGGCGACATCACCCTTCTGGTCGGTCCTTCCGGCTGTGGCAAAACCACGCTTCTGAACATCATCGCGGGATTCGAAAAAGCCGACCAAGGCGCCGTCTTCGAGCGCGGAACCCCGATCAAAGGGCCGCATCCGCGGCGCGGGGTGATTTTTCAGGATCCGAATCTCTTTCCGTGGCTCACCGTCTGGGAAAATCTGATGTTCGGGCCAAACGTGCGTGGTGAGGACAAGCACGTTGCTGGACAACGCGCGGAAGAGTTGCTCGCGATGGTCGGGCTTTTGAAATTTCGCGATCATCTGCCGCATCAGCTATCCGGCGGCATGCGTCATCGAATTGCAATTATCCGGACCTTGGCTAACGCGCCGGAAATCCTCCTTGCCGATGAACCGTTCACTGCGCTGGACGAGCATACCCGTCGTAAACTTCAAGAAGACTTCTACGAACTTGTTTCGCGAACGAGGCAGACCGTCATCTTCGTGACTCACAACATCGAAGAGGCGATCTATCTCGCCGATCGCGCGGTCATCATGAGTCCCTCGCCCGGCCGCATCAAGCAGGTCATCGACATCGACCTGCCGCGGCCGCGCGATATCGTCGACCTCCGCTTCAATGAATACCGCAAGATGCTGTTCAACCTGATTACACCTGACGTGATGCCCGAGTGAATCCGGCCCCAATGACAACTAGCACCGTAAGCCCCCCCCGCAACCAAGTCGACGCCATCACCGCCGAGGTGATCGCTCATCGTCTCCGCTCCTGCAGCGACGAGATGATGGCGACACTGGTGAAGACCGCTTATTCGCCTAACATCAAGGAGCGCCGCGACTGTTCGACTGGAATCTTCGATTCGCAGGGTCGCCTGCTGGCGCTGACTGCTATCGCGCCGCTCCACCTGAGCTCACTGATCGGAACGATCGAGAGCGTCCTACAGCGTTTTCCGATCGACCGAATGCGGCCAGATGATGCGTTTGTCGTGAACGACCCGTACAACGGCGGCGGCTCACATCTGCCCGACATCACGATGGTCGCGCCGGTCTACAGCGAAGACCGCGTCGTGGCCTTTATCGCCAACATTGCGCATCACTCCGATGTGGGCGGCAAGGTGCCGGGCAGCGAGAGTTCGGACTGCACGAGCATCTTCCAGGAAGGCATCCGCTTGCCCCCAGTGCGCTTGTTTGACGAGGGCCGCCTGGATCAGGCCGTCCTCGACATAATTCTTTTGAATTCGCGAACTCCACGCGAACGCGAGGGCGATCTCAAGGCGCAAATCGCGACCAATCTGGTGGGCCGTAGCCGTGTCGAGGAGATATTCAATCGTTTTGGCATGGCGACGACGCTAGGCGGTATCGAGGCATGGCTTGACTACAGCGAGAGCCGCGCGCGAGCCGGCATCCGCAAGTTGCCCAAAGGCGTGTTCGAGAACGAGGACTTCATCGATCATGATGGCCTCGCCGCGCGAATGGTGCGGGCAAAGGTGAACGTGACGATCCACGAGGACCGGCTGACGTTTGACTTTACCGGCTCCGATCCGCAAATGCCGGGCTCGCGCAATATGGTGTGGAATGCCACATTGGCCGGGGTCTACTACGCAGTAAAAGCGCTGATCGACCCGGATTTGCCGCCGAATGCCGGCTATTTCCGCACGGTCGAGGTCATCGCACCGCCGGGCACGATCTTCAATGCGCAGTCCCCTGCGGCGGTCGGCGACCGCGGCTCGACCGGCAACATTCTCGGCGATCTCATTTTCGGTGCCTTCGCGCGAGCCGTGCCGGAGCGAGTCATGGCGGGCTGCGGCCCCCTGCATGCCGTGACTTTCAGCGGCGTCGACCCGCGACGCGGAGAATATTTCGTCAATTACGAGACCTATGCCGGAGCCTCGGGCGCCCAGCATGATCAGGATGGCAAGGACGCCGTGCGCGTGCACGTCTCAGGGGCCGCGAACCTGCCGGTCGAGGCCGCCGAGCACGAATTCCCTCTGGCAATCCTGCGCTACGAACTCATCGCAGACAGCGGCGGCGCCGGTCGCTTCCGAGGTGGGCTTGGCACGCGCCGTGACATTCGGAGTTGGGCGCAAGACGGCCGTCTGGTCGCGCGCGGATTGCGTCAGGTAGCCGCCGCTCCGGGATTGTTCGGTGGCGGCGACGGCCGCACCGGCCGGTTCTACATGAACGGTGACGGCTCGCACCAAGAGAAGCTGCCGGCGACATTTTCCGATCTTGCGATCAACGAAGGTCAGGTCATCCGCCTCGAGACACCGGCCGGTGCCGGATTTGGCAATGCCTTCGAGCGCGATCCAGAAAGGGTCCTTGAAGACGTAATCTCTGGGAAGGTTTCTGCAGAAGCGGCGCGACGGCTCTACGGCGTTGCGCTCGCCGGAAACGGCCTGAACATGACAATCGACCGTGGGGAGACCGCCGCGCTGCGACGGGAAAACCATGCTGCAAACTAATGGCGCCCGGTCGACGGGCTATGTCCTTGGCATCGACGTCGGCGGAACGTTCACGGATCTCGTCCTAATCCGCGGGCGCGACGGTCAGGCATTCTTCCACAAGACGCCATCGACGCCTGCCGACCCGTCCGCTGCGATGGAGCGCGGCATCGTCGAGCTTCTGCGCGATGCGGCGGCGGCGGCTGCCGACGTGCACTATTTTGGGCATGGCACGACGGTGGCCACCAACGCTTTGATCGAGGGCAAAGCGGCGTCAACCGCGCTCGTCACCACGGCCGGGTTCCGCGACATTCTCGAAATTCGACGCCAGCGCCAGCCGCATAACTACAACATCCGCATTCCAAAACCGCGCCCACCGGTACCGCGACAGTTGCGGCGGGAAATTTCCGAGCGCGTCTTCCTGATGGGACGCGAAGGCATTGCACCGTCGCGTCAGGAGCTCGAAACCCATATCGCCGACTTCAAGAAGGCAAGCGTGGAGGCGATCGCCGTTGTTTTCTTGCACAGCTACCAGGACCCCACACACGAGCAACAGGTCGTCGATTGGTTGCGCGAGGCCCTGCCCGGCACGTTCATCTGCGCCTCGCATGACGTTCTTTCCGAGTTCCGCGAATATGAGCGCACCAGCACGACCGTGACGAATGCTGGCCTCGGCCCGGTCATGAGCCGCTACCTCGATCGGCTCGAACAGCGAGTCGCCTCGCTCGGTCTCGGCACAACCGCGCACATCCAGCAGTCGAACGGCGGTTTTGCGTCGCCTCGCGAAGCCGGCCACCGTCCGATTTCGACCCTTGTCTCCGGTCCGGCCGCCGGCGTAACCGGAGCGGTGCATCTTACCCGGACCGCCGGTTTCCCCGATGTCATCACATTCGATGTCGGCGGTACGTCGACCGACGTCTGCGTCATCCAGAATTCCGTTCCGTCTATCGCGCGGGAGCGCGAAGTTGCGGGATATGCCGTGCGCTTTCCGATGATTGACGTGCACTCCGTCGGAGCCGGCGGTGGCAGCATCGCCTGGATCGACGACGGCGGCTTCCTTCAGGTCGGCCCCAAAAGCGCCGGCGCCGACCCCGGCCCGGCCTGCTACGATCGAGGCGGGACGCAGCCGACAGTGACAGATGCGAACGTCGTCCTCGGCCGGCTTAATCAAAAGGCATTGCTCAACGGGCAGATGCCGATCCGAGCCGAGCTGGCGCGCGCAGCGGTCGAAGAAAGGATTGCCAAGCCGCTCGGGCTGTCGGTTGAGGATGCGGCCGAGGGGATCCTGACGATCCTCAACGAGACGATGGTGCGCGCGATCCGGGTTATCACGGTCGAACAGGGCAATGACCCGCGCCACTTCTCCCTTCTCGCTTTCGGCGGTGCGGGACCGCTGCTGGCAGCGCCTCTCGCGCAAGAGCTCGGTATGAAAACCATCATCGTGCCGCCCGGTCCCGGGCTCTTGTGCGCGCTTGGCCTGCTGGTTGCCGATGCGCGCCGCGACTTCAGCGCCACGCGGATCGTGCCGTTGAACGCCGGAAGCATGCCTGCGCTGCACGAGGTCGCACGGCGGCTCGAACGGCAGGCCAGCGCCTGGTTCGAAGCGGAAGGTGGTTTCAGCGCGGAACATGTCATGGACTGGGCGGCAGATACCCGTTACCTCGGCCAGAGCCATGAGCTGACGATTCCGCTGCGTTCCGGTCCTCAAGCGGCAACGGTAGTCGACGACCTGATCGCCGATTTCGCGAAAGAACACACGCGGCTATATGGCTACGCCGCCACAGCCGAGGTCGAACTCGTCACGCTGCGCCTCACCGCACGCGCCGCGCTCGACCGCCCGGAATTCAGCTTTCCAACCACGAGCGTGAACACCTCGCCGCGTCTCAAAGAAATTCGCCGCGTTCATTTCCCGCAATCCGGCTTTGTCGATTGCCCGGTTTGTGATCGTGCGACATTGGGCACCGGCAGCCGGCTGCAAGGGCCTGCCATTATTGAACAGATGGACACGACGTCTGTGCTGTTCCCCGCTCAGCAGCTCGAATGCGACACCTACGGCAACATGATCATCACCCACGTCTGAACAGCGGAGGCATGCCATGGACATGAAAGAAATGCTGCGACGCGACGTCATCCGCATGATGGGTTTGGGCGCCGGCAGCTTTATGCTGATGCCAGGCGCGGCTATGGCGCAGGCCAAGACGACGTTCCGGATGGACGAGCAAAACTCGATTCACTTCCTGGCCGGCACGTTCATCTCGAATTATCTGACGAAGCCGATCGAGTGGGAATCGAAGAAATTCGCAACCTCGGGCCAGGCCCGCGTTGCGGCGCTAACGCGCGGCGCAATCGACGGCATTATGACGAGCTGGACCTATCTCGTTCAGATTGCCTACAATCAATTGCCCGGGACCTGCCTCGCCGGAATGGCTGGCGGCGGCAGCCGATTACTGGTTCAGCCGAATTCAAACATCAAGAGCTACGCCGACCTCAAAGGAAAGAAGGTCGGGGTGGTCGAATTCAGCTTCCAAGACATCCTCTTCATCTACGCGGCGAAGGCCAAGGGACTCGACCCGTTCAAGGACATCAATCGGACCAATCTCGGATCGCCGGCCGGCGTCGTCGCGGCCATGTCAACCGGCCAAGTTGATGCCTGCGCGATCTGGGAGCCCTATGCCTCGATCCTGATGATCGATAAGGGCGCCAAGATGATCTCGAACCTGGGCGAGGATAGCTTCGGCATCTCGAACGGTGGTCTTTACGTCCACAACGACTTCATCAAGAACCACCCCGACCTGACGCAGGACGTGGTCTCGGCCCTGGTCAAGGCGACGGATTTCGTCGGGCACAACCGCGACAAATGGGTCCAGCGCGCGATGCAGGTGACTGGCCAGAGCGAGGCCGTGTGCAAGATGGCGGTCGAAAACTGCACACCGTCGATCAACATCCCGATAAACACAATCCGACACATCTCGAAGGCCATGACGGAACTCGGCATTCAAGATCGCGACGTCACCGACACTCTGCCGAAATATATCGATTACACCTTCCTTGAGAAAGCGACCGGCAAGACCAAGGAGCAACTCGGATACAACACCTGATCCCAGTGCGACCTTCCATGGCACAATTGTCGAATGCTGCGCCGGCAATAGATTTGCGCAGTGACACGGTGACCAAGCCGACGGCGGCCATGCTCGAACGCATGGCCGGCGCCGAATTGGGCGATGACGGCCGCGGCGACGATCCGACGGTCAAGGAGCTGGAGCACGTCGCGGCATCGCGGCTCGGCAAGGAAGCCGCTCTGTTCCTTCCATCAGGCACAATGAGCAATCAGGTGGCGATCCTGTCCCACGCCGCCTCGAAAGGCGAGGTGGTCGGCGAAGCAACGTCGCACATTTTCCGCTCCGAAATGGGCGGGCTGTCACTGCTCGCCGGGCTTTATGCGCGTCCCCTGGCCGGCCGCGCCGGCGCGATGGACCTTTCGGCGCTCGAGGACTGCCTGCGGCCGCCGGGCGTCACACCGAACGCCCTCGGCACGTCCGTCGTGTGCATGGAGACGACCCATAACGCCGCCGGAGGCGCGGTCCTGCCGCTCGAGCACATGCGCGATGTCCATGCGGCATGCCGGCGACTTGGCGTACCGGTGCATCTCGATGGCGCCCGCATCTTCAACGCCGCCATCGCGCTCGGCGTCGCGGCTTCATCGATCGCGGCTCACGCTGACTCCGCGACGTTCTGCCTGTCCAAGGGGCTGAGCGCTCCGGTCGGCTCTGTACTGACGGGAACCCAGTCATTTATCGAGCGCGCGCGGGGATACCGCCGGATGCTGGGCGGCAATATGCGCCAGGCCGGCCTTCTCGCTGCGTGCGGGCTGGTCGCGCTCGAGCAATCCATCGATCGTCTGGCCGAGGATCATCGCAATGCTCGCGAGCTGGCCGATGGGCTGCACCGCCTCAATCCGCGCCTCGTAGACCCCACGGTGGTCGCAACCAACATCGTCATGGTGGATGTCGGCACTGGTCCAGCCGACGCCAAGCAATGGGCCGCCGTCCTGACTGACCACGGTATTCTGACCGCGCCCGCCTCGAAAAATGTACTGCGCTTCGTCACCCATCGCCACGTCGGACCGTCCGAGATCGAACGAACCATATCCGTGTTCGCGGACATCTATCAGGCACGCCCCACCGCGCTTTTTGCCGCATGAAAGAACTCGCCATGCCCGACACAGTCACCAAGCTTGCCGACCGTCTGACCGAAATGCGGACGCATTTCCCCGGCGCCATGCAGTCCACCTATTTCGACACCGCCTCGCGTGGTCTCGTGCCGCTCGAGGCCAAGGTGGCTATGGACGAGCAAATCGACCACCGCATCCGCGGCGACATTCAGAAGCCAGCGATGTTTGCCACCATCGAGCGCGTACGCACCGGCTACGCCAAGCTGATCGCCGCGACGCCGGACGAGATAGCCTTCACGAAGAACGTGTCGGAAGGCCTTAATATCGTTGCCGCAGGCCTTCGCTGGAACGCGGGTGACAACGTCGTGCTGTGCCCGGAGCTCGAACACCCGAGCAACATCTATCCGTGGCTCAACCTCAAGAGTCGGGCCGGGATCGAAGTTCGTCTCGTGCATTCGCGAGACGGCCGCATGCCGGTCGCCGAGATGATCAAGGCGGCTGACGCGCGCACCCGCATCATCACCTGTTCCTATGTCACCTTTGCGCCCGGCCTGCGCTCCGACGTGCAAACCTTGGCCGAATATTGTGCGCAAAAGGAAATTCTTTTCCTGGTTGATGCGGCTCAGGCGATTGGCGTGCTCGACATCAACATGGAGCGGACACCGATCTCTGCTATGTCGGTCTCGACCCAGAAAGGTCTGCTCGGACTTTACGGCATGGGTTTGCTCTTCGTTCGCAAGACCTGGGCGGAGCGTCTTGAGCCCGCCTACCTCTCGCGATTCAGCATCGACCTCGGGAGCGCACACGAGGCAACGGGAGGCAGCGACAATTACGCACTGATGCCCGGGGCGAAGCGATTCGAAGTCGGTAATTACAACTTTCTCGCCGCAACCGCGGTCGAGCCCGGATTGTCGATGCTCAACGAATTGACGACCGCCGTAATCGAGCGGCATGTCTTGAGCCTGACCGAGCGCATGATCGCCGGCCTCCAGCGCATCGGCCTGCCCGTTTTCGCTGCCGAACCGGGACCGCATCGAGCGCACATGGTCGCGATCGGTGACGCGATCGGCAATCAGCACGACTCAACCGACAATCCGGCTATGCAGTCGCTGTATGAGAGCCTGGCGGCAGAGGGCATCCGTACGACCATCCGCCGGGGCATCATCCGCGTGTCTCTCCATTTCTACAACACCGAGGCCGACGTCGATCACCTGCTGGCAGCAACTGAAAAGTGGAAGACGCCCGCTGCCGCCTGACACGCGGAGCGTTTGGTTCGAACAGGCGGTGCGTATCCAAACGTTGCTTCGGCGTGCTGCGATTTATCGCCGAGCGATCGATCGAATAGGCTGCGCACGCCTGCTTGATCGAATGGTGCTTAGGCCATAAACACCCGATACCCGCTTCGCGACCACAAGCCGACATGCGGTGCCCTGGTCGTCAATGTCCCCTTTGGGCCAAGAGCCGACCGGGCGCGCCCTGCTGCTTGATCTTGGCTGTCGGGCAGGGGCCGAGCCTCCAAGGCTCCAGCCGAGGCCAGACGACTCCCCACACTCGTGAGCTAGCCCAAGCGCCGGGGCTTTACATTCCGGCATACCTAAACTACTGGTTCAATCGAGTGATTGAATAAGTCGTTTGGATTGGCGGAATGTCCGCAACCGCAAAGACTTCTACACCAGACCGTATCCTGGACGTGGCCGAGGCCATGTTCGCCGAGCACGGCTACAAGGCCGTGTCGCTGCGCTCGATCTTGCGGGAATGCGGCGCCAACATCGCTGCCGCGCATTACCACTTCGGCTCCAAGCAGCAGATCCTCGAGGCGATCTTCGTCCGTCGCTGCGCCATCATGAACGGCGAGCGCCTGCGCCTGCTTGCAGCCTGCAAGGCCGCGCCCGGCCGCCCCGCCGTGGTCGAACAGATCCTCGACGCCTTCCTGCGCCCTTCGCTCGTCTGGCCAGACGATGACAGCGGCACGCGGCGCTTCATGCGCCTGCGCGCGGGCGTCGCCTATGAGCGCGAGGAATTGGCGCGCAACCTCATCGCGCAGCATTTCAACGAAACAAGCCGCCGCTTCATCGAGGCGCTCGCAAAGGTTCTGCCGCAGATCGGAATGGAAGAACTCTACTTCCGCTTCCACTTCCTGCTCGGCGCCCAGTACTACACGCTGCTCAACCCCAACCGCATTTCAGACCTGTCCGGCGGCCTGTGCGACCCGGCCGATGCCGAAAAGACGCTGCACCACATGGTGTGCAGCTTCGCCGCCGCTCTCGCCGCGCCCTCCTGCATGTCCAGATCACCGAAGGAAGCCACAGCGTGAACTCCCCGCTTCGAACCCATCCTGCGCTTGCCGCGCGCGTGACCTCGCTGAAGCCCTCGGCGACTGTGGAAATGTCCGAGCGCATCCGCCAGAGCCGCGCTGCCGGCCGCCGCATCCTCGGCCTGTCGAGCGGCGATCCAGCGCTGCCGACCGACCCGTGCATCATCGCCGCCGCCGAGAAAGCGATGCGCGATGATGACACGCATTACTCGACGCCCGCCGGGCAGCCGGCGCTGCGCGAGGCGATCGCCGCGCATGAGAAACGCCGCAGCGGCGCGACCTACGATCCCGCCGACATCCTCGTGACGCCGGGCGGCAAGTTCGCGCTGCTCGCTGCGCTCATGGGCACGATCGGCCCAGGCGACGAAGTGCTGGTGCCGGAGCCGGGCTGGGTCAGCTACGGCCCCTGCGTGCGCCTGTGCGGCGGCACGCCGGTCGCGCTGCCGATGCTCGACCAGGTGGACGCGAAGGCCATCGCCGCCAAGATCACGCCGGCGACGCGCGCCATCATCATCAACTCGCCGGTCAACTCGACCGGCCGCATCCTGCCCGCGGAAGAACTCGCCGCCGTCGTCGAGCTCGCGCAGAAGCATGATCTGTGGGTGATCTTCGATCAGGTCTATGCCGACCTGAGCTACGACCAGCCGGTTGCCTTCGCACAGGGCAGCGAGGCGGGCCGCGCCCGCACCCTCGTCGTCGACAGCCTTTCGAAGACCTTCGGCATGACCGGCTGGCGGCTCGGCTATCTCGCGACGCCGCCTGGCGCCGCCAAGGCGCTGGTGAAATTCCTCCAGCACTCGATCTATTGCGTGCCGCCCTTCATCCAGTCGGCCGGCGTCGCCGCCTTCTCGCTCTACGACGAGCTCGCGCCACGCTATCGCGCCACCTTCCGTGCTCGCCTCGAACGCGCGGCGAAGGCACTGTCGAAAGTCGACGGCATCACTTGCCCGATGTCGGACGCCACTTTCTATCTGTTCCCGAAAGTCGCGGCCGACGACGCCGCCGTCGCCAAATACTGGCTCGACACCATCGACGTCGCCGCCCTGCCCGGCTCGGCCTTCGGCCCCGCCGGCGCCGGCCACCTGCGGCTTTCGCTCAGCCTTTCCGATACCGATCTCGACGAGGCGCTCGCGCGCATCGCCAAGGCCGGCCTCGGCCCATCCGCACAACGATAAACACAGGAGGATTCACGTGCTCAAACGTCTCTCGCTCGCAACCGCGGCAGCCATCGCGCTCGCCGCCGTGCTCGCGGCCGGCGCTCCGGCGCAGGCGCAGACCCAGGACACGCTTGCCGCGATCAAGTCGCGCGGCAAACTGATCGCCGGCGTCAAATTCGACACGCCGCCCTTCGGCTTCCTCGACGAGAAGAACGAGCCGGTCGGCTTCGACCTCGACATCGTGCGCGGCATCGCCAAGCACATCGGCGTGCCGGTCGAGTTCGTGAAGGTGACTTCGCCGACCCGCATTCCGCTCCTCGTCAGCGGCAATGTCGATCTGTCCGCCGCCTCGATGACGCACACGATCGAGCGCGACAAGACCATCGACTTCAGCATCACCTACTATACCGGCGCGCAGGCGCTGATCGTGCCGAAGGCGAGCAGCATTCACGGCCTGAAGGATCTCGGCGGCAAGCAGGTCTCGGTGCAGCAGGGCACGACGCTCGAGAAGAACATCGCCAAGGTTGCCCCCAACGCCAAGGTCGTCGCCTTCAAGGACTACAACAGCGCCTGGCTCGCGCTGGTGCAGGGCCGCGTCGACGCGCTCACCGGCAGCATGAACATCCTTCAGGGCTTCCAGAAGGACAACGCCGAATACGTGATCCTGCCCGACCGATTCAGCGTCGAGCCGTTCGGCATCGGCGTGCGGCAGGGCGACTCCGGCCTGCGCGACGCGATCAACTTCGCGCTGATGGACATGTGGAAGTCCGGCGAATATGCCGCGCTCTACAAAAAGTGGTTCCATGCCGAGCCGGACGTGCCGCTCGAAGTCTGGCCGTAATCCGGCACGAGGCAAGGCCGCGCGATGAACTATCATTTCGACTGGACGCCCATCTGGGCGGCGCGCGGCCTCATTGCCGAAGGCTTGTTGCTGACCATCGCGCTTTCCGCGGCGTCGCTCGCCCTCTCGACGATCATCGGCCTCATCGTCGGCGGGGCAGCGACGGCGCGTTCGCGCACGGTGCGGGCGTGCGCGCTGTTCTTCACCGAGACGATGCGCAACATCCCGCTGCTGATCCACATGTACATCTGGTACATGGCTTTCTCATTCCTACGGTTGCCGGCCTTCTCCTGCGCGGTGCTGGGCCTGAGCCTCTACTCCGGTGCCTATGTCGCCGAGGTCGTGCGCGCCGGCATCGGCGCGGTCGGCCGCGGACAGATGCAGGCAGCGCTCGCGACCGGGCTCACCGGTCTCCAGGCGATGCGGCTCATCGTCTATCCGCAAGCGCTGCGGATCATCGCGCCCTCGCTGGCCAGCCTGTTCTCGCAGCTCATCAAGGATTCCTCGCTCGCCTCCGTCATCGCCGTCGGCGAACTCACCTACCAGGCCGGCGCGATCGACGGGCAGACCTTCCGCACATTCGAGGTCTACATCACCATCTCGCTCATCTATCTCGTGCTGGTGACGGCCGCGAGCCAGCTCGTCCTGCTCATTCCAGGTGCGCGCAACGAGGCGGCGGCAGGACGTTTCGCTGATGCCTGACGTCATCCTCAAGAACCTGCCGTTCCTGTTGCACGGCCTGTGGCTCACCGTCGAACTGTCGGTCTGGTCGATCGTGCTTGGCACCCTGCTCGGCCTGCTCGTCGGCACGATCCGCTTCGTGCGCGTGCCGGTGCTCAATGTGCTGGCCGCCATCTACGTCGAGATCATCCGCGGCACGCCGCTGCTCGTCGTGCTGTTCATCACCTATTTCGCCCTGCCCGCCCTGTTCGGCTATCGCACGACGGCCTATCGGGCGGCGATCTTCGGCTTCGTTCTCTTCATCGCCGCTTATTTGGCGGAAGATTTCCGTGCGGGCTTACGCGCCGTACGCCCGACCTTGATCCAGGCAGGCCTTGCGACGGGCCTGACGCGCTGGCAGGTGCTGCGCCACATCATCCTGCCGCAGGCGGTCCGCCGCGTGCTGCCTTCGCTGTTCAATCAATATGTGCGCCTGATCAAGTTCACCTCGGTCGCCTCGGTGATCGGCGTCACCGAATTGACCGGAGCCGGCCTGCTCATCAATGCGCGCGACTTCCACCCGGTGACGATCCTCGCGACGATCGCCATCGTTTATCTCGTCGTGTGCTCGGCGCTGTCGCTGGCCGGCCGCGCGCTCTACGCGCAATTCGGCGTAAGGACCTGAAACCATGACCGACCAGCCGATCATCGCCATCCGCGACCTGCACAAGAACTATGGCACGACGCCGGTGCTGCGCGGCTGCAGCCTGTCGATCGCGCGCGGCGAAGTGGTCGTCGTCTGCGGCCCGTCCGGCTCCGGCAAGAGCACCCTGATCAAGTGCATCAACGGGCTCGAGGGCTATCAGTCCGGCAGCATCCTGGTCGACGGCATCGAGGTCGGCGCCAAGGGCACCGACCTGCCGAAATTGCGCGCCCGCGTCGGCATGGTGTTCCAGCACTTCGAGCTTTATCCGCACATGTCGGTGCTCCAAAACATCGCGCTGGCGCAGGTTCATGTGCTCAAGCGCACCCGCACCGCCGCCCTTGAGCGCGCCCGCGAGCTGCTCTCGCGCGTCGGCCTGAGCGACAAGGCGGACGCGATGCCGGCCGATCTGTCGGGCGGCCAGCAACAGCGGGTTGCAATCGCGCGGGCGCTGGCGCTCGACCCTCAAGCTATTTTGTTCGACGAGCCGACTTCAGCGCTCGATCCGGAGATGATCCACGAAGTTCTTCAGGTGATGACCGAGCTCGCATCGAGCGGAATGACCATGGTCGTCGTCACGCATGAAATGGGCTTCGCCCGCAGCGTCGCCGACCGCGTCGTGTTCATGGACGCCGGCGAAATCGTCGAGGACGCATCCAGCGACGTCTTCTTTTCGGCGCCGAGAACGCAACGAGCGGCCGAGTTTCTTTCGAAAATTCTGGCGCACTAGGCAAAAAGCGACGCAATCTGTGGCACCCGCCAGCCGAACCGTCCCCGGCGTTGAGCATCACCGCGCATGCGCTTGATCGCCCGTGACATAGAGATCAATCGGGCCCGCGATTTGTCCCGCCTCCACCGGCACACAATTCGCCGGAAAGTCTTGTTCGAAGCGAGCGCCCTGCTCTTTTGCTAGGCAGATGAAGCGATCGAGATGCCGCATGGCGCCGGTCGGCAGATCGTGCAAGACGGCCAGGGCATGCTTCTCCGCGAAGCTAAGCGCCAATGCGCGCTCCACCCACCCGTCCGGACGACTCCAATCTTGCGGGATGACGTTCCACAGCACACAACTAAACGCACCATCACAAAGCGTTTGTAACGCTTCACGGTTGAGCAGCCGCCGATCGCGTATGCCGCCGCCGCCGAACGGCCGGAAGAAACGCCGAGAATGCGCCAGATGCCCGATCAGACGCTGCGTCGCCTCGATCTCGCGGGCCGCCATCCCCCGCTCGACACAGAGACCGAGCGGCACCTGATGATTGAACGTGTGATTGCCGATCCAGTGTCCCTCGGCGTGGGCGCGTTCCGCGAATTTCCGGCGATCGCGCAGCTTCTCGCCGACGACGAAAAACGTCGCCTTGATGCCATGGCGGCGCAGAACGTCCAAAACTTGCGGTGTGATTTCCGGATCTGGCCCGTTATCGAAACTCAGCGTGATCACGCTCATGCCAGTTCCTCAACGAAAGCGACGCCTTCGGGTCACGATTCAAGCGGCAAAGATTGTTCTGAAAACCAATACCAACTACGGCACAACATACTCGGGGAGCTGCTTTCAGATTCCCAAATAGCGGCTCCGGACCTCGTCGTTCGCCTTCAATTCGTCCGGGCTCGACGCGAAGACGACGCGTCCTTTGCTTACGATGTTGACGTGGTCGACGAGCCTGAGCGCGAGATGCGCATTCTGCTCGACAAGCAGGATCGACATCCCCTCGCGCTTGAGATGGCCGATTGCTTCCCACAGGCTCTGAATGATGATGGGCGCGAGGCCTTCGGAGGGTTCGTCCATGATCAGACAGTCCGGATTGGTCATCAAGGCGCGTCCGATCGCAAGCATCTGCTGCTCGCCACCCGATAGGGTCTTGGCGCGCTGGAAGCGTCGTTCGCGCAGCCGGGGAAACATCGTGTACACGCGCTCGAGCCCCCAGCCCGTTCGGGCGCGCCCGCGTTCCGCCACCAGCAAATTCTCTTCCACCGCGAGCGTCGGAAAAACACGCCGGCCCTGCGGAACGAGTCCCATGCCGGCACGCACCGTGGCGAACGAACTGTTTCGTGTGATGTCGTCATCCTTGAACAGAATGCGGCCGCGGCGTGGAGGATTGAACCCGACGATCGAGTTGACCAAGGTCGTCTTACCGACGCCGTTGCGGCCGAGGAGCCCGACGATCTGCCCGCGTTCGACCTTGAGCGAGAGGCCCTGCAATACATAGGCCTCGCCGTAATAGGTGTGGACGTCCTGGATGTCGAGAATGGCCATGGCTCAGCCCGTTCCGAGATAAACGCTCTGCACCCGGGCGCTCGACCGGATGAAATCCGGCGCACCGCTCTCCAGGATCTGGCCGAAATGCAATACGGAAATGTCCGACGCGACGTCGAAGACGATGTCCATGTCGTGTTCGATCAGCAGGATAGCGAGCTTCGGATCGAGCTTGCCGAGAAAACGCGTCATCTCGGTCGACTCCCCGGACGAGAGGCCGGCGGCCGGCTCGTCGAGCAGCAGAATTTTCGGGTCGCCGGCGAGACCAAGAACGATTTCCAGCTGGCGCTGCTCACCATGGGACAGGTTGCGAACGGTGACGTCCTTGCGGTCAATGAAGCCGGCCCGCTCCAGCAGCCCATAAGCTTTTTCGTGCATGTCACGGTAGGACGACTGAAGGCGCCACATCACAAACTTTGTCGGGCGCATACCCCCGATGGCGAGCAAGACGTTGTCGAGAACGGTGAGCGCCGGAAATAAATGCGTCACCTGGAACGTGCGCGCCATGCCGAGCGCCGCGCGCCGATGGCTTGGCCAGCGCGTGACATCGCGGCCGAACAGAAGGATCTCGCCGCTTGTCGACGGAAAGATGCCGGTGATCAGGTTGAACAGGGTCGTCTTGCCGGCGCCGTTCGGCCCGATGATAGCCTTGCGATCGCCCGGCATGATGCGCAGCGAGACGTCCCGCGTCGCCTGCAGGCCGCCAAAATTCTTGCATAGCCCCCGAAGTTCGAGGACCGGCACGATGCCGCCTGAGATCTCGATGTCGTTGGGCACGCGCTCGCCTTGCCACCGATGAGAGATGTCGCCAGGGCCGAGGCCGGCCCTGGCGACGATGACGTCACTCGCAGTTCTTGCAGGGCGGGAAGTCGCGGCTGTAGACCGGCTGCGCCAGGAACTTCGCCTTGTCGTAGGTCCAGAACTGGCTGACATGCGGATAGGTCTTGATCACCGTGTTCCAGAGCTCCGGCTTGCCGTAGCCGAACATCTCCTTCTTCTCGACCTTCTTGATGTAGATGTTCTGTATTGGGCTTCGCGTCGCCGGATCGAGCTCGACAGGTCCACGCACCGCATCGAGTTTTATACTCGCCATCGTCTTGATGAAGGCTTCCGGCCCCGGGTATTTGCCGCCATGCTTGGC
>Ga0207667_10002462_pt1 | contig 23132 bp, 14 predicted proteins | sample KBSCornC52_FD_184301 | JGI IMG/M metagenome (GOLD analysis project Ga0207667, IMG submission 184301) | Corn rhizosphere microbial communities from Kellogg Biological Station, Michigan, USA - KBS Corn C5-2 (SPAdes) (version 2) | ecosystem: Host-associated > Plants > Roots > Rhizosphere > Soil ...
CAAGCGCCTTGTCCAGCGCCTGGTAGTGCCACTTGGAGCCTTCGGGCAGCACGTGCACGGTGCCGAAAAGATAGACCGTGGCGGTGGCGCTTTTCGCCACCCACAGCGCGGGGTCGGCCAGCGCGGGCGTGCTGGCGATCAGTGCGAACGCGACGGCGAAGCAGAAGCGGCGAAGCGTTTTCATCAGGCACAGGACGCGAAAAGAATCCACGCATTGTGTCATGCGGTGTGATCGGCGGGCGCGTTGCCGCGTTGGGATGACGTCGTGTTCCGGCGTCGCTTCCGGAGTAGCCGATTCAAGGTACTTCCTGTGCGTGCGCTGTCAGCGCTTGCGCCGCTTCGATCATGATCCGCCGTGCACGTGCCGAGCGTTGCGGGGACAACAGGATCTGGTGCCAGGCGGTCCTGGCTTCGGAGGTTTTTCCTAGACGCTCCGCCAGATGCGCCCGCAGCATCTGCGCACGCAGGAAATCTGGTGTTGCAGTGGTGGCGTATTCCGTTGCCTGCAACGCGGCGCGGATGTCGTTCTCGAGCATCAAGGCGTGCGCGCGTGCCAGCCAGCTCTCGCGGCTTTGTGACCATGCATCGGCACTGTCCAGTACGCGCAACGCCGCCCGCGGCCGCTGATCGGCGATCAGCAGCGATGCCAAGGCGACGCCGCTTTCGTGGTCCCACGGCGCGCGTGCCAGCGCGGTTCCGTAAAGTCGTTCGGCCGCGCGCGTTGGCCCGGTCACCGCCAGCGCGGCGGCGGCCGCCGCTTGCCGGTTTCCGCCCAGCAGCGCAAATGCGCGGTGGCCGGTCCATCCCACGATCGCAAGTGTCGTGCAGACCGCGGCGCCGCTGACGGCGCGCTGCCAGACACGAGGATAGTCATGCGCCTGGCGTGATCGGGCAGGCCGCGTCTGTTGCACCAAGCCCGCGATGCAGCCGAGCACCAGCCAGAACAGCAGCGCCGTCGCAGGCGTATGCAGCGGCGCCGAGGCCAAGGCCAGCACACAAAGCACCGCGAACGAAGCGGTGAGCGCGGGGACGGCCGTCGCAACGTGGGTGCGGGTCGGCGCGGGCGGTTCGTCCGATGATTTCGTGGCCGCGGATGACGAACTCGAATCGAGCGCGCGTCGTGCCGCGAGCAGTCCCAGTGCGAACAACGCGAGCAGCAACAACGCGCCCGGCATGCCCGTCTCCACTGCCATTTCGAGGAAGTCGTTGTGCGCGTGGGCGGTCAGCAAGTCGGGCATCCGGCTGCGCGCGACCGCGTCCAGCGGCGCTGCGACGGCACGAAGCCCGTCGGGCAGCGCCAGGGCAAAGTGATCGAGGCCGTAGCCGTGGATCGGCCGCGCGGCGACCAGGTGCAGCGACGCCCGCCACAACTGCAAACGGCCGAGCAACGAATGGAGGTCGTCCCACCGCAGCAACGTCGCCGCATAGCCACCGCCGTGCAAAAGCAACGCCGGCGTTCCAAACGCGACCAGGCCGGCGAAGCAAATGCTCGTCCGGTTTCGCGGGGTGCGCTTTTCGCGCGGGTTGCGCTGACGCACCCATGTGTGGACCGCTGCGCCGACGAACAACCCCGCCAAGCCCAGCCGCGAGCCGGTGGGCAGGATGGCGGCAATGAACAGCAGCCAGAGCCACGCAGCGCCGCGCGTGAAACGAGATGCCCACCACACGGTTATCGGTGCAGCTGCCGCGAGAAACTCCGCGGTCCAATCAGGATTGCCGGTGGTCGTGAATATCCGCCAGCGCCCCGATTCCCGAACGGGCTGGCCGGCGATCCACGCGAGCGGATCCATGTTCGCGGCCTGCAGGCACGCATGGCAGCCCATCCACAAGGCCGCGACCGCGATGGCGCCGAGCAGGAGCTCGAAATTCCCCGGCGAGTTCGCGTTGTGCGCTTGTCGCGCGTACCGCGCCGCCGCCAAAAACACGATCAAGTGTGCAGACAAGCACGCCCAGCCGAAGCCAAGGTGCAGCGCCGGATTGAGCGCTCGCCAAGCGACGATCAACGACCAAACCCACAGAGCAAACACGGTGCCGGTCAGCCACGCGCCCGATCGCGAATGCGTTCGTTGCTGCGCGTGCGCAGCGTTTGCTCTCCACACCTTTTTGGTGCACTGCACGGTCGCGACCAGTGCAAACAGCGCGCTGCCGAAGAGCAGGACCGCCTGCTTGACGGGCAGGAATGCCTGCAGTCCGAATGGGTCGATGGCCAATGGCACGCAAAACACTACGGCCGCGACCAGAACGCCGGAGGGGTTCAACGCGGCAAGCGCAGCGTCTGTTGGACGCACCGATGTTGCGGGAATGATCCGGATCGATTCACCCGGCATGCCCGCTTGCACCCAGCATCTGCTGCAGGAACTGCCCGAGCGGGATCGGTTTTTGCGGAGACAGCCGCTTTGGGTCAGGTGATTGCGGTGGTGGCGAATTCTCCGGCGGTTGCGGCGGCTGTCCCGGCGGGAACGGGCGCAGGTAGGGCGTGCCCTGCGCCAATTGCAGATGCTCCGGATTCAGCGGTTTCTTGCAATCGGTCAATGCCGCATCGGCAGCATTGCGTTGGTCGATCGCGTCGCTGCCTGCTTTCACGGCCTGCCATGCGTTGTAGAGCTGGGTACCGCCTTCCAGCACGGAAAGCGCGGGGCCGAGTTTGTTGAACAGCTCCGAGAGGCGGGTGCCTTCCGCCAAGTCTTTGGCGATATCGACCGCGGAGCCCTTGGCGGCGCCGAGTGCCTCGTCGCCAGGTGCCGAGACCATCGCGCTCTCCGCACTCGGCACGCCGCCGAATATCTCGGAAATGCCGGACAGGGCCTTCGCGGCTTCGTTCCGGTGTTTTTCTTCTTCGGCCCATTTGTAAATGTCGCCGCTGTTGCCCTTCGTCGGGTGCTTCATCGCTTCGCACCGGCGATAGGCCTGCCAGTTCAGGGATTGGAGCTCCTGCAATTCCTCGGCGATCTGCTGCTTGAGCGATTGCCGCAACGCGGGGTCCTTGGCAAGCGCGGCCATCTCGGTGAGGAAGTTGAGTTTGTAGACGGCGTCCGCGGTGTCTTGTTGTATTTGACTTGACGTTTGCGCAAGCGCCGGTTGCATCGCCAGCAAAGCGATGCACGTGCCAGCGAGCGTCCATTTGCGCAGACCGGAGGCGGCACTGGAGTACGCGTGTCGTGTGCGTTCAGAGTGAGCCACAGCGCGTTACCCCCCTTTGCAGCTTGTCGAGTTCGGCGTTGGCGGCCGTGACCTGTTTGCCGTTGCCCTGTTCGTCGCGCCGGATGGTCGCGGCCGTCATCGCCGCGCCGACGATCGTCTGCGGCACGACTTGTCCCGCCGGCGCCCGGATCGCATTCGCGGTCATCGCGGCGATGTCATGGTCGGTCCAGCCGCTCCGCTTGAGCATCGCCACGGTGCGCGGCGGCAGGCCATCCTGCTTGAGCTTTTGCCAATTGACGAAGGCTTGCTGCATCGCCACGGGATCATCGACATTGAACAGGGGCGACGGATTCTTCTGCAGCAGTGGCGCGACCGTGAGGCGCAACAGCCTGGCTTCGGCAAGCCGACTGGCCTTGCCGGCAGCGGCCATGCGCGACAGCAATTTCGAGAGGTGTTCGACATGCTTGCCGGCGTGGTCCATGTCGCCCCAGACGATCGCTGCGCGCAACCCGGACATGGTCGCCTCGACGGCATCGGCGATGGCCGCGGCTTCCACATTCCTGGCCCACATCGTGTCGAACGCCGCCTGCATTGGGGTCGCCCGTGGCGGCGTGGGCATCGCGACGGCTGGCACGGTGGGCAATGCCAGGCCGGGTTCGGTGTTCAACTGCTCCGACGGGATGTCGTCGACATCGCCGAAGTAATCCCGGGGCAGGCCCGCGCAAGTCGCGAACGCAACGAGGCGTGCAGGGTCCGCGTGTTTGGACGCCCCCAAGGAACCTTCCGATGGCACGCCGTCGCTGCCCGCATTCCGGCCCGCGGCCGCTTGCGCAGCCTGCAGCGACATCTGCTGCAGCATTTGCAGTGCCGCCGGCAAATCATTCTTGTCCAGCGTGATCTTCTTCCTGGTGGTCTGGCCGGGCTTTATTTCGACGTCGAGCACCTGCATCGGCAGCGAGTCGGCGTAACCATCGCCCTGGTAGGTGACGAGGACCTTGTACTTGCCGGGCGCAAGCGTGGCTTCGAGGCCGTCGGAGCTGCTCTCCAGGTCGCCGACATAGTTGCCGTGCGAATCGGCGATCATGCCGCCGCTGTCGCTCGTCACGTCGCGGCCATCAAGCGAGGCGGTAATGTCGAGCGTGACCTTTGTCGCGCTGTCGCCGGGACCATTGTCGCTGGCGCCGCTCGCGTGGTTGCCGGAACACGCCGCCATCCCCAACGTCGCCATCACGATGGCCGCGAGGATCACGCAGCCGATCGCACGCTGTCGGAAATCTCTCATGAACCCACTCCCCAGTTCCGCATCGCCAGTTGCATGGATCGTTTGGCGTTGTCGTCCCGTTCTCGATCCATCGCGGCCTTGAACGCCGCGACGACCGTGGTTTTCATCGACAAGAAGTCGCCCGATTGGCCCAAGCTGCCGAGCGCGTCGGCAACGTCGCCGCGCACGTCCCCGCGCGGGTCGGACAGGCCTTCGATCAGCGCGGCCACTGCTGCGTCCTTGTAGTCGCCGAGTTGTTTATTCCCGGCCAGGGTCGCGAGACCGGCCGCGGCGCGGCCGCGAATGCCGATGTTGTTTTGGTCGGCGGAGGATGCACCCGTGCGAACCGCTTCGATCAGGAGCGGTGCGCCCATGCTGCCCATTGCCGCCAGCGCGTCGGCGGCATCGCGCGCATTGCCGCTTTGCGGTGCGAGCAACGCCGTTTTCAATGCGCCGAGGGCAGGCGCGGCTCGCGGGCCCATCTTGCCGAGGGCCTCCGCCGCAATGCCGGCGACGGCGCCGCGGGAATCGCCAAGATGGGCGCCGAGTGCCCTGGCCATCTGCGCAACCAGTGGGGGAGGCAAGACGTCCACGGGTTTGGGTACAGGTTTGCCGGCGCCGGATGCCGCCATTGCGCGATCGTGGCTGCCGAACGCGCCGCCCAGCCCATCATCCAGTGCATTGACGGCGGCTTCGCGCACGTTCGCGTCGGGATCCTCCATCGCGCCGAGCAGTGCGGGCAACGCTCGGGTGTCGTACTCCGCCAAATACCCGAGCGACGCTGTGGCGGCCCGGCGAACGCCGGCGTCCTCATCGCTGAGCGCGGCGGCCAGCGCGGGAATCGCCGCGATCGCTTCGTCGCCTTTTTCTCCCAGTACGTCGGCTGCGAGCATGCGCTGCTGGGCCGGGCCGCGTTGCAGGGCCGCGATCAACGGTCCGGTCATCGGTACCCGGAGTTTCAGCAAGGCCGCCTTCGCGTCGATCGCCGCACGACGCGAGGACCTTGGCCCCCGGTAACCCAGCGTCGCGATGAGCGTGGGCACGGCCGGCGCGCCGATCGCGGCCATCGCGTTGACCACCTGGTTCGCCGTGTACAACGGCAGCGGATCGAGAACGGCACGCGTCAACGCCGGCAATGCCGGTTCGGCGGCCGGACCCGATGCCGCGAGGGCGAGGGCGATCGCCCCGCGCACCCACGGGTCGGGCTCGATGTCGAGGCGCGCAGCAAGCGCATGGATGACGGAGGGGTCGGTCGGCTTGATCTCCGCGAGCCCACCTGCGGCGCCATAGCGGACCAGGCGCGAGCCATCGCCGAGATCGGTGACGAGCAGGGACAACACGTGCTCGTCGACAGCGCGCCGGGTCCTGGCGACGGTGGCCACGCCCATGGCGCAAGCTGCGCGTACCCGCTCGTCGCGGTCGCTTGCGCACTTGCCGAACGCGGGGGGCACGCCCGCATTCTCGGGAAGTGTCATCAGCGCGTATGCCGCGTTGGCGCGAACGCGCCATGCCGGGTCGCTTGCGAGCGCACCCAGCAGCGCAGGGGCGGCCGATTGCAGGGCATCGCTGTGGAAACGGCGCAGCAGGTAGGCCGTGTCGGCGCGCAGCTCGGCATCGTCGCTTCTGAGGAACGGCAGCAGCGCGGCCACCACCGCTGGCGTATTGTTGCCGTAGCTCAGGCTGCCGGCGAGCTTGGCACGCTCCGTCGGTGTCGCAGCTTTGAACTCCGCGGCCAGTCCGGTTTCGTGATTGCCCGCGACCGCGAAGGCGCTGCACGACCACAGCGCCAACACGGCATTCAAGATCAGAACCCCCTTGCTTCTCACTGGTGCTCCCCCTTCAAGATGCCGGGTCGCAACGTGACGACACGGTGGCAGAACGGTTTCGCTTTTTTTGATCAGTCGATGGCGCTGGCCGGCAGTGGCGTAACCCATGGCAACTCCAGCGGGTGACCGGTCGCGTCCAGCGCGGTCACGGGCGTCATCCCCATTGCTGCCAGCAGTTCCAGCGGTTCGCTGCCGGTATTGGCGAGTTGATGCACCGCGTCGGACTGCACGATCAGCGTCGCGTCCGGCCCGAAGGTTTCGACGCGGCCTGGCATCCGGCACTCGCCATGGCCGGCAAGAATCACGATGACTTCCTCGCAGGCATGCCGGTGCCATGGCGTCACCGCGCCGGGGGCGAGGATTTGTCGCCACACTTCCATCGTGTAGGTGCCGCAGGTCAGGCTGGCCAGCGTCTGGTGGACCAGGCCGGGCAACCGGAAGGTTTCGATGTCGGCTTGCGGAAGAACGGTCATGGGCGTCCTTGGGCGTATTTCGGTCGGAATCGAGTGCGCATCGAGCGGCATCCCGCAAGAAGATGTCGCGCCGCCGACACGGATGGCGGCCCGGTCCCGATGAATTCCCCTCGGCGAGATCCCTTCGCCCATCGGACGGCGCGACATGGCTGCCATTCCACCCGGAGCTGTCGCGACGAGCTTGAGGAAGCGATCAGGCGCGACTGACGATGTCGTTACGAAAGCTCACGCCCTTTGCGCATCAATGGCCTGCATTTGAAATTTGCGGCAATGGATGGAGCACGCGGCTACCCGATCGGCAAGCCGGGCAGCGATGCCGACCGTTGCCGCCCGCAAGGCTTCGAAATGGCAGTGACAACGGTGCCCAACCGTCAATGCACCAATGCCTCGAAGGCCGGAGTCTTGCGGATGGGGTCCCACGTGGGATTGGTGCGCAGCAGGGCCCGCGAGACGGTCCCGCCTGACGATGCCCCCAGCAATTCCCGAAGCACCTTCACGGCCCGGCGGGAATCGCCCGCGGCGCAATAAATCTGTGCCAATGCCAGAGCGTGCACCGTGCCGTAAAAGGCGTCCTTTGAAAGCGGCAGAAGCTGCACCGCACGCTGGCCCGCGCGGATCGCGGCGGCATCGTCGTGCAGCCCCGATTGTGCGAGTCCCAGTGCGCCCCACAGCGTCGGAGAGTCGGGCTGCTTCGTGAGTGCTTCCTGGAGCTCGTCGCGCGCGTGCGCGAAATCGCGGCGTGCGGTCTGCTCATCGCCGGCGCCGCTCGATGCCCGTCCCCGCAACAGTTCGACCGGAACCGTGTACTGGAACCGGGCGTCCATCACCCACGACGGGGCGCCATCGAGCGCGGCGAGTGCGGCGCGCGGGTCGTGTGCCAGCCATGCGGATTCGAAGCGCAGCGCGCTGACCGCGCCGAGCGGATCCACACCGGCGGGGATGTTCGCCAGCGCCTCGCGCGCAGCAGCCGGTTTGTCCGCGATCAGCAGCATGCGCACCCGGTAGGCCATTGCGGTGTAGTCGTGCGGTTCCAAGGCGAGGGTCTGGGCCAATTGCCGGTCGGCTTCGTCGTAGCGACGCATTTCCGTCAGCGTCACCGCGACTTCGAAATGCCGGCGCGGATGCTGGTTGTCGAGTTCCATCGCGCGACGCAGTCCGGCCAGGGCCGCCGGCCACTGGCCCTGGCGACGTTCGATGTAGGCGAGCGCGGCGATGGCGTCGACGTTGCCGGGAGACTGCCCGAGCGCGTACTCGAAATGGCCGCGGGCCGTGGCGTAATCGTGGTGGAAATAGTATTTGGCGTAGCCGAGTGCCATGTGAGACGCGGCCAGTTTCGGGTCCAGTTCGTAGGCACGCCGTGCGTCGGCTTCCGCAGCGGCCTTGTGCCGGGGCGAAGCATCGATATCGAACCACCACAGCCGGCTCTCGAACATCGAAAGCCGCGCCCATGCCAGCGCAAAGTCGGGATCACGCGCCACTGCCGCGTGGTAGTGTGCAATCGCCTGCTCGGCTTGCCCGGCGGGATCCGCGACGTTGCCCAGGTCGTGCACGCGGTCGGCAAGGTGATTGGCCTTGAGGAAGGCCAGGTAGGCATCGGGATTGCGGGTGGGAGGCGCCGCCAGGTCCGTGGCTTCGTGGTGGCTCAAGCGCGTGTCCAGCGTCCGCGCGATTTCGGTCGCCACTTCGCCCTCGACGTCGAAGATATTGTCGAGCTTACGGTTGTAGCTGTGCGCCCAGATGTGGGCGCGGCTGGCGGCATCGATCAACTGCACGTTGATGTGGACCTCGTCGCCGGCCCGCTGCACGCTGCCCTCCAGCAGCGTCGCCACGCCAAGCCGGCGGCCGATGGCCTGAAGGTCGTCGGGGCGGCTTGCGTATCTTTCGGTTGAGGTGCGCGCGATGACTTTGAGGCCCTTGATTTTCGCGAGTTCGGTCAGGATTTCGTCCTGGATGCCGGCGGCGAAATAAGCGTTGGACTCGTCGGCGGAGAGGTTTTGGAATGGCAACACGGCGATGCTGGGTGGGCTGCCGCCCGGCTGCACGTCGCGTAATGCGACCACCGACCACCATGCCATCGCCGCAATGGCCACGACCGCCGCGAGGCTTGCAGCCGGCAGCAACCAGCGCCGCGTGCGCACGGGCGGGCGAGCGGCTGCGGGTTGCGGGTTCGACGCTGCGGGATGTGTCGGTGCCGCAACCATCGGAGACGGTCCGGAATCCGCATGCGCGTCGGCTTCGGCCGCAATGCAATGCACCGGCGGGACCCATTGCAGCCCGCGCCCGTAGATGGTGCGGATCACCGTCTGTCGCTCGCCGTCGTCGCCGCATGCGCGCCGCGCCTTGTAGATCAATTGGCTGAGCGCCGCGTCGGTGATCGGGCGCCGGCCCCACAGTTTCTCGATCAATTCCTGTTTGCCCAGCGCGCGTGCATGGTCGCGCACCAGCAACAGGATCAGGTCGAACACCTTGGCTTCCAGCTCGACTTCAGCGCCTTCGCGCAACAACCGCCGGGTGGTCGGCAGGATCACGCAATCGCCGCTGTGGTACTCCCTTGCTGGCGCATCGTCTTGCATGCAGGCCCCCCCCGAACGGCCTCGCAATGATCCCCGGAACGGACTGTGTATCACAAACAGGCAGGACTGTCTCGGTCATCGGGATGTAATCGCCCGCGCGATTTTCCCGAGCTCGACAGTGACGCGGTACCCGTTGCGCTTCCCCGGCCTGGAGCCACGAACGTGCCAACCGTCAACGATGAATTCAATCGGACCTGCTTGCGTCCAGACCGGCAATCCGGGTACTCGGGGATCTTCACGCCGGACGAAGTGACGTTGCAGTTCCGCGAGGATGACCTGCGCGCGTTCAGTCAATGCGCGGAACGCATCGCGCCGGGCACGCCCGCGCTGGACGCCCGACAGATTGCCGCAGCGGCGCGGAGGCTTGCGCGCGCGATTGGCCAAGACAACGAATCGCGCTTCATCCAGATCCGAATCGCGCTTCATCCAGATCCGGATGCGCCGTGCCGGCGAGGGATGAATACGCCGATTTCTGCCGCTACCGCGCGGCCGAGGCGCAACGGCTCGGGTTCCTGTCGCGGCGGTCGAAATCGATCGCGAACGCTGGACGGTCGAGCGTAGCGAAGAACTGCGCCTGGAACGCCTCGTTCGCCGCGGCGCCACCCGCTACGCACGTGAGAACTGCGTTGAGGTATTTCGGATAAGTTGAGGAATTTTATCAGTTGACATCCCTGCCATTCCCGCACGTAGCGACCCGTCACGCGTGGCCGGGCGATCCGCCGCGATTCGGTGGGGCCGCCCTGTTTTTCGGCTGTCAGACATGCGTTGCAGAGGGCTGCTTTCATGCATAATACCGGCCGCAACAGGCGCGCGCGGCGCGCCCGCCGGTTCTTGAGGCGCGGCTTATGGGCCGATTCGAGACCACGCGTTGGAGCGTGGTGTTGCGCGCCCGCGGCGAGGCCGGCGACGCGCGCGTGGCCCTTGAGCAGTTGTGTCGCACCTATCGCCCACCCGTGCTCGCGTTCGTGCGGCTTCGCGGATATAAGCCCGATGCCGCGGAAGACCTGACCCAGGCTTTTTTCACGCGCTTCATCGAGCGCGCGTGGTACTCGTCCGCCGACCCGGAACGCGGGCGCTTCCGCTCGTTCCTGCTGACCGCGCTGAAGCGCTTCCTGATCGATTCCGACGCGGAAGCCGCGACCTTGAAACGCGGTGGCGGCATCCGCTTCGAACTGCTGGACGACGATGCCGGATGCGCGGGCGCGGCGGGGGAAACCCCGGAAGCCGCGTTCGAACGCGAGTGGGCGCACGTGGTGTTGAGGGCCGCGCTCGCGCGTCTGCGCGACGAAGCGGAACAGGCCGGAAAACTCGAGTTGTTCAGGCGCCTCAGTGAATTCCTGATCGAGCGGCCAGACGAGGCCGAGTACGCACGTGCGGCAGAGGATCTGCATTTGCGCCGCAACACCCTCGCCGTAGCGGTCCACCGGATGCGTCATCGACTGCGTGATCTGGTGCGCGAGGAACTGATGGACACCGCGTCGGACCGAGCCGAGCTGGAGGAAGAATTGCGTACGTTGCGCGGCTCGATACTCGAACTCCCGCAGTGACGGTTGCGTAATCGTTGGCGCCCTTTCCCGAATAGTGCATCGATCCGCCGAGTGACTTCAGGACCATGAGCCCCGCCGAAGACCCTTCCTTTGCGGATTTCACCCGTACCCGCTGGTCGATGGTGCGCCAGCTGCAGGGCACGGACGCGGACGCGCGCAACGCGCTCACCGAACTTGCGGTGCGCTACTGGTATCCGGTGTATGCCTGCGTGCGCCGCTGCGGTCATCCGCAGGAAATTGCCCAGGACATCACGCAACTCTTCCTGCAACAGGTCGCCGCGGATTTGCGCAGCAGCCGCAGCGCGCCGCTCGGCCGTTTTCGCGAATGGCTGTTGGCGCGCCTGAACGCATTCCTCGCGGGTGAATGGCGTGAACTGACGGTGGCCGAGTGCTTGCCCGAAGCCCCGCCGGTCGCCGAGCTGGAAGCGCGCAGCCGCTGTGAACTCGGCCTGGATGATTCGCCGGAGCAGGCATTCCGGCGCAGCTTCGCGCTGGAGGTGTTGTCGCGTGGTTTGAAACGCCTGCGTGCCGAAGCTCGCCAGACCGGCCACGCCGACATGTGCGAGGCGCTGGAACCGTTCCTCACGCACGAACCGTTGCCGGGCCAATACGACGAACTCGGGCGCGAGCTGGCGGTTCGCCCGTTGACGCTGGTGGTGGCGCTGAAGCGGCTGCGTCAGCGTTTTCGCGAGCTGGTGCGCGACGAACTTGCGGACACCGTGGCATCGGCGGATGAATTGACCGCCGAACGGCAGGCACTGTTGGCCGCGCTGGACCCGGGGCATTGATCGATGGCGATGCATCCGTACGCGTGTGACGAATCGTTGCTGGGCGCGTCGCCATTCGATCGCATGCATGGTCTTGCCGAACTCGCGTTCGGAAGTTTCACGCAAACCGCCGACCTGACGCAGGCGCGTCACTTGGCGCTGCTGCCCGCTGAATCGCTCCAACTTGATTTGGATGATCCGGCCCAGCGCCGGTTCGGCGACTACGAGTTGCTGGAACTGCTGGGCGAGGGCGGCATGGGCGTGGTGTATCGCGCGCGGCAGGCTTCCCTTGACCGCGAAGTCGCGGTGAAACTGCTATCGGCGGGACCCTGGGCATCGCGCGAATTCATTGCGCGTTTCGAACGCGAGGCGCAGAACGCCGCGCGCATGCAGCACCCCGCGATCGTCACGATCTATGAAGTCGGCAGCTTCGAAGGCATGCAATTCTTCAGCATGCGGCTGGTGCGCGGCGAAAGCCTGTCATCGCGTTTGCGGCGGGGCGAAAAATTCACGCCGCGCGAAGCCGCCGCATTGATGCGCACGGTTGCCGAGGCGGTCGGCTACGCGCACAGCCTGGGCGTGCTGCACCTTGACCTGAAGCCCGCGAACGTGCTGCTCGATGAAACCGGGCAACCGTATGTCGCGGATTTCGGTCTGGCGCGTCGGCTGGAAAACGCGCTGGCGGTGGACAACGACGAAATTTCCGGCACGCCCGCATACATGGCGCCGGAACAGGCGCAGGTGCGCGCGAACAAGCTGACCGCGGCAACCGACATCTGGGGTCTTGGCGCAATCCTCTATCAATTGCTCACGGGGCAGCCGCCATTCCGCGCCGAGACCGCGCAGGAAACCGTGAAGCTGGTGCTGGAAGGGCGGGTGCGCACACCACGGCGGTGGGTTTCAACATTGCCGCTGGACGTGCAAGCCATCGTGATGCGCTGTCTCAGCCGCAATCCGGCGGAGCGGTACCCGACTGCACGCGCGCTGGCCGACGACCTGGCGCGTTTCATCGAGGGCCGCCCGGTGCAGGCGCGACCGTTGAATGCGATGCAGCGATTGGCACGCTGGGCTCGCCGCGATCCGAGGCTCGCGGCGACCATCGCGTGCGCGATATGCGCGCTGGTCATCGGCCTGATCGCCACCACATGGCAATGGCGACGCGCCGGCGCGAACGCAGATGCCGCGCGCGACAGCTTGTGGACGACACGCGCGCAGACAGCGCAACAGGCGCTTGCGGCGGGCGACGGTTTTCGGGGCCTGCGCCAACTGCTCGCCAACCTGGTCGAGAGGGAAGCGGCCGGCCACACCGGCGAAGCCGCAATCGAGCGCCAGCGCATCGGGACGATTCTCGCCAACGCGCCGCAACTCGTACATCTGCTCGCGTTACCCCGTGGTGAGACGGCTTCTTCGATCGCGATTTCGCCCGATGGGCGCCGTTTCGCGGTCGCCACGTACGAGAACGTCGGCGGCCTCGTGCGGCGCGTGCGGCAATACGACCTGGCAACCTTGCGCGAAACCTGGGCGGTGTCCACCGAAAACCGCACGTTCCTTGCCGGCGGGGGCGACTTCGGCGCGCCACGCGGCAATCTGCATTACACCGACGACGGCCGTTTCCTGCTGCTCTCCACCCAGGAACAACCGGTGGTGCCGGCGCCGCGGACGTCCGACATGATCGCGCTGGATGCGCGCGATGGTCGCATTCTGTGGCCCGGCAAACTCTCCCAACGCCAGGCCGACATCGTTTACGACGACGCGCTGAAGTACGCGCTGGTGCGCTTCCGCTCGGACGAGTCGCTGCGCTGGCCCGATTCGGCGCAGTTCTACGAAGTGAACGGCTGGCGCGCGGTCGGGCCGCGGCACACGAGTGCGACCACGCTCGCAGCCGATTTCTGGCTGCCGGCACCCGATGGACACGTCTGGCTGGGCTCGCGCGACAGCACGAAGCTGGCCATGTACACGGTGCCGGCGCTGAAACCGCTTTGGAGTCTGCAATTGCCGCAGGCCAGCCTGATACGCGCCTGGCGCTTCAGCCACGATGGCCGCCGCATCGCGCTCGGCAGCGTGGACGGTGCGGTTCGCCTCATCGACGCAGGGAACGGTAAAGTGCAGGAATTCAAAACGGTGCCGGGCGGACGTTTGCAGTGGCTCGAATTCAGCGCCGACGACCGCACGCTCGCGGCGCTCGACGAGAACGGCCAGCTTTGGACATGGGATGCGGCGACGGGCGCGCCACGCAGCGAACCGCTGCACTTATTGCACAACGATATCATCACGGCGCGCATCCGGTACGACGGCGACACGTTGTTCGGCGAAGGCCTAGGCCTGACGGATTTCGAACTCGGCTACGTGACACTGGGCCCGCGCGCGGTATTCAACAACGAAGCGGTGCCGGGCGCGGCGCTTCTGCACGACGTTTCCGTGCAAGGCACCGCCTTCGATGTTTCCGTGGCGGCGCAGCGGCTGATCACGGGCAACATCGGCAACCTGATTGAAATCTGGCGCCTACCGCCATCGCCGCTGCGCGAGGCACGCGCCGCACCGATGCAACCGCTGGTGCAGACGTTCGACGGTGAGCGTTTGGTGACGGTCGACGGCGATGTAGTGCGCGTGATCGATGCCGCGGCGGGTGCGCCGCGTTCGCCGCCGCTACGTCATCCGGAGCCGGTGCGCTTCGCCGAGCTCGCTCCGGACGGCCGTTCGCTGGTGACGATCGCGGGCCGCACCGTGCGGGTGGTCGATCCGGTCACCTGGAAGCTGCGCGGCGCACCGATCGTGCTGCCCGCCACTCCCGAACGGGTCGCCTTCGCGCAAGCCGCGCCGGTGCTAGTGGTGACCACGGCCGAGTACGCAGGCGATATCAGGCGGGACGTGATCCAGCGCATCGACCTCGCGCGCGGAGCCATGCTCGGCGCACCGGTGCGCTTCGACGGACTGCAGGAATTCAAGATCGATGCCGCAGGTCGCCATGCGCTCGCCGTGAACCTGAGCCGCGCGCGCGCGACCGCCTACTCGCGCATCGCGCTGGATGGTTCCGCATCGGCGTGCACGCCGAAACTCGGCAACGTCTGGGGCGGGAACGACGCGCTGGCCGCCGATGGCCGCAGCGCATGGTTCCAGGTCGATCCCGGAACGCTGCGGCACTGGGACCTCGATGCCTGCCGCGAACTTCCCGTAGCCGAAAAGGTGAATATCCTGTTCACCGCCGTGCTGATGGCGAGTGCTGACGGATTGCTCGTGCACCGTGGCAGCAACGATGCGCTGATCCGGTTCGATGCCGATGGCCGGCGCATCGCCGCGGTGGGAGAGGCCATCCCCGGTGCGATGTACGAATTCGCACTCAGCGCCGATGGCGAACGCGCGGCGATCGCCACGCGCAATGCCGTGCATCTGCTCGATGCTCATACAGGCCGTGATCTGTCCGCGCCGCTGGCCGCGCCGATCGCCGGCGACGACGCCATCGCCAAGCTCGCGTTCTCGCCCGACGGCACGCGCCTGATCGCGCGCACGATCGATCATCGCTGGCTTTTCTGGAACTTGCCCCGGACTATCGCGAGCTCCGCGGAGCTCGTTCGCCTGACGCGTGCGCTGGACCCGCATCCGGGTGAGCAGTTGTCGGATGCCGACATCAAGGCACTGAACACGCAATTGCGCGCGGCGGCCACGCCGCGGTCGCCAGCGGGGGCATCCGCCATTCCAATTGTGTTCGCGCCGGCAACCGGTGCCGGTATCGATCCGCGTTTTGTGCCGCTCGATCTCGCGCCGGCGATAAACGAGCCGCTGGTCGGCAAGACCTGGTCGGAGCCTTTGGCAGGCGGCGACCTGGCGACGCTGGCACCGGGCCTGCAGCGGTTTCTTGGCGTCGACTATCGCGTAGATGGCGGCGTGCAACTCAGCGGCGGCGGCACCGCCACGGCGCTGGGGCCGGAGCTGCTTCGCAGCCAGACAATCGCCGTGCCGGGCATTGTCGCGCGCCGAGTGCACGTGCTGGCCTTTATGCACATTCCGATGTATCGCGGCATACCCCCGCGCGCGTTCGGCTACGTGGTGTTGATCGGCGCCGATGGACGCGAAACCCGCCTGGAAATCCGCACCGTGCGTGACGTGGTGACGCACGGCACCAACCCGAAGACGGCCTGGCCGACCGCGCGTGTTGCCCGGGTCGGGATGGACAGCGAGAGCGTGCGCACTGGCGGCGACCCGGCGCAACCGTGGTCGGCTGTGTATGCGGTGGCACTGGACGTGCCGCCGGGTACGGGCCCGATCCGCGCCCTGCGCTTCGATGTCGCCGACGGGCCGATGGAGGCGCCGCTGTTCTTCGCCGCGACGTTGGAGCGTGCAGATACCGCCGAAGTCCGACTTCATGCATCGCGTGGTGGCCACCAATGAGGGGAGTGTGCGATGGCACTCTGCAAGTGCGTCATCGGTTGCTTGTTCCTGCTGACGTTGTGCGGTGGTGCGGCTGCGCTCGCGGCCGACCCGCCGCCCGATGGCAACAACAAACCGCAACAACAAACTCCGAACCCGGCCGTTACGACGCAAACCCTCGGCACGATCTACATCACCGGCACGCATATCCGCAGCGTGGAGGTCGAAACGGCCAATCCGGTCAAGGTGCTGGATCACGACGCGATCCTGCGCTCGGGATTGACCGGTGTCGCCGACGTGGTGCAATCGCTGATCGTCGCCAACGGGCAGACCTTGAATCGCAACATCAACAACGGCGGCACCGGCGAATTGCGCGTCAACCTGCGCAGCCTGGGCGCCGCCCGCACGCTGGTGCTGGTCAACGGTCATCGCTGGGCCTCCGCGGTGGATGGCGCGGTGGATCTGTCCGCCATTCCGCTGGCGCTGGTGCAGCGGATCGAGGTGCTGAAGGACGGCGCTTCGGCGATCTACGGATCGGATGCGATCGGCGGCGTGATCAACATCATCACGCGGCGCGATTATTCGGGCGCGGAATTGAACTTGTATGCGGGTGGAACCGATCACGGCGACGGCCGCAGCCGGCACGCCGATTTCAGCTTCGGGCGCAGCGGCGAGAAATGGAACGCGGCATTCGGCGTGGAGTGGGGTGATGACGATCCGATCATGGCGGAAGATCGCACGATTTCCTCCGTCGGTGCGCCGGGATTGCCGCCGGACGCGACGGGTTCTTCCGCAACTCAATACGGGTATTACACCCATCCGGGAGGCCGGGGCCGTTTCGTGTTGATTGCCGGGCGGCCGGGGACATCGCCGGACGATTTTCGCCCTTACGATCCCGTTGTCGATCGCAATTACAACTATGTGCCGTACAACTATCTGCAGACACCGCAGCAGCGCCGCGCGGCGTTCGGGCAATTCCGCCGGGAATTTTCGCCCACCTTGGCCTTCTCCGCCGACGCGTTGTTCAACCAGCGCCGCTCGGCGCAGCAACTGGCGCCGCCAGTGGTGGGCTTTTCGTCCGCCAACAATGCCGGGACACCTGACGGGTTCGATGTCTCCCCGCAAAACGTTTACAACCCCTTCGGAGGCCCCATTTCGGTGTTCACGCGCTGGCCGGACAGCACGCCACGCCGCTTCGAACAAAGCGTTGACACCACGCGCTTCCATCTCGGACTGGATGGATTGTTGCATTTCTTCGGCCGCGACTGGAGCTGGAACGCAGATGCCACGCGCACACACGCCCTGCAGAGCGAATTCACCAACCCTTACGCCGATGACGCGAAGCTCCAGCTCGCGGTCGGTCCTTCGTTCTACGACGCGAACGGCGTTGACCGCTGCGGCACGCCGGGCAACGTGATCGAAGGCTGCGTACCACTGGACCTGTTCACGGGACCGGGCCGTTTCACGCAGGCGATGCTCGATTACGTCGATGCGGGCGTCCACAACCACAAACGCGCGCGTTCCGATTCGCTGGACTTCAACCTCAGCGCCACGCTGGTTGACCTGCCGAGTGGACCGCTGGCCTTCGCCGCGGGTCTGGAGCGCCGCCTCGAACGCGGCAGCGACGAGCCCGATGCATTGATCGCTTCGGGCCGCGCCAACGGCACCGGCGTCACCTACGGATCGACCGAAGGGGCTTACGCGGTCAACGAGGCCTATGTGGAATTCAATATTCCGTTGCTGACGGACAAGCCTCTTGCGCGGCAGCTCGACATCGATGTGGCCACGCGCTATTCGGATTACTCGCTGTTCGGCGGCACCGACAATTCGCGTGTGGGTCTGCGCTGGAAACCCGTCGACGATCTGCTGCTCCGCTCGACCTGGGCGCAGGGTTTCCGCGCGCCCAGCATCTTCGAGGCCTTCGGCGGCGCCATCACCGGACCCGGCGGTGTCATGGACCCCTGCGCGATTGAGGGCGAGTATGCGCCGCCGCCGCAGATCGCCGCCAACTGTCTGGCGGATGGCGTGCCCGCGGATGTTCCTTCGGGCGACGGAACAACGGTTGTCAACGGCAGTAATCCCGGGCTGCAACCAGAGACCGCACGTTCCCTCACCGCCGGATTCGTGTTCAGCCCGCGAGGGTTGCCGGGCCTCGATGCGAGTCTGGACTGGTACCGGATCGAAATCCGCAACGCGATAGCCGACCCCGGCGCCCAGTATTTCGCCAACGCCTGCTATCGGGATAACGATCCCGCCGCTTGCACGCACATCACGCGTGCCGCGGATGGAGAAATCACCAAGGTGGTGGCGGTCAAGGAAAACCTGCCCGGCGGAATCGAAACCGAAGGCTTGGATGTCGCGCTGGCCTGGAAGTGCAAGACCGCAATCGGCGATTTCGACCTGCGGTGGGACAATGCCTACGTCAGCTACTGGGGCGCGATCGGCCAACCCGCACGCGGCGCAACCCTGCCGGATGGTTCGCTGGCGCCGGGAAACGTCGCCGGGAAAAACGATTCGCTGTACGGCGTGATCTGGCGGCTGCGTTCGATCGCCACGGTGGCGTGGCAGCGCAATGCGTCCGGTGCGTCCATCAGCGCGCGCTACTTCTCGCCGATCATCGAGGATTGCAGCGTCGTCACCGACACCGCGGAGACCGTGGGCGATCCTTCCCTGGACGCACTCTGTTCGGATCCCTACCGCATGGAGAACGGCAATCCCGCGCCGCGCAACCGCGTGGGTGCGGTGACTTACGTGGACCTGGAGGCGAGCTGGGACGCGCCCTGGAAAGCACGCCTCGCCTTCGGCATCCGCAATGCGCTCGACCGCGAACCGCCGCACGCCTGGTCGTACAGCAGCGCCAACTCCTTCATCCCCGATTACGACATCCCCGGTCGCTTCTACTACGCGAGTTACCGGCAGAAGTTCTGAACTGGAGTCATTGGTCAAGCGAAAACTCTACTTGCAGGTGATGACAGCAGGGAGGCAAGTGCCATGTCGCTTTGCAAACGCATCATCGATTTCTTGCCGCTACTGGCGTTGTGTGGGGGCACGAATGCGTTCGCGGCCGATCCGCCGCCGGACCAAAGCAATCCGCCCCAGCAACAGACTTCGAGCACGACCGACACGACGCAAACGCTCGGCACGATCTACGTCACCGGCACGCATATCCGCAGCGTGGATCTGGAAACCCAGCACCCGCTGCTGGTGTTGAAACGCGAAGACCTGTTGCGAACCGGCCTGACCGACATCGCGCAGATCGTGCAGAACATCGTGGTCAATGGACAGACGCAGAACCGCAACGTCAACAACGGCAACGACGGCCGCGAACTCGTGGATTTGCGCAGCCTGGGCCCCAACCGAACGTTGGTGCTGGTGAACGGGCAACGCTGGGTCAGCGCGCTGGATGGCGCGGTGGACCTCTCCGCGATACCGATGGCGCTGGTGGAACGCGTCGAGGTACTGAAGGACGGCGCGTCCGCGATCTACGGTTCGGATGCCATCGCCGGTGTAGTCAACATCATCACCCGCAGGGATTTCAAGGGCGCCGAGCTGGGCGCCTATTACGGCGAAACCGACCACGGTGACGGGATCCGTCGCGATGTCGATTTCAGCTACGGTCGCAGCGGCGAACGCTGGACCGCATCGTTCGGGGTCGAGTACGCGAAGGACGATCCGGTTTTCGCTGACGCTCGGCAGATTTCATCGCTGCCCGTTGCGGGCTTACCGCTCGCGGCGACCGGCAGTCCTTTCATGCAATTTCGCCGTTTGGACCCCCAAACCCTCAATTACAGCCGCTACACCCTGATCGCCGGACGTTCCGGTACATCGCCGGACGATTTCCGGCCCTTCGATTTCGCAACCGACCCGAATATCAATTACACCCCGTACTTCTACCTGCAGACGCCGCTGGAACGGAAGGCGATCTTCGTGCAGGGCCGCTATGAACCGACGCCGAATCTCGCGCTGTCCGGCGATGTGCTGTTCAACCGCCGCCGATCCGCGCAGCGATTGCCGCCGCCAGGGATCATCTTCGGAACATTCTGTTGCAAGGACCTTCCTCCGTCAGCCTTCGACGTCTCGCCGGATAACGTCTACAACCCTTTCGGTGTGGCCATTACTGCTTTTTTCCGGTTGTTTCTCGAGAACCCTCCGGTCGGCTTCGAGCAGACCGTGGGCACCACACGCGAACACCTGGGCCTCGATGGTTTGTTCGATCTCGCCGGCCACTCGATTTCCTGGGGTACGGATGTCTCGCATATGCGCGCGGACCAACGCGAATCCGTCGGTCCCTTCGAAGACAACGCGAAACTGCAGCTCGCGGTCGGTCCTTCGTTCTTCGATGCCGATGGCGTGGCGCGCTGCGGTACGCCCGGCGATGTGATCGAAGGCTGCGTACCGCTCGACCTGTTCGGGTCACCGGGTTCGATCACGCCCGCAATGCTCGATTACGTGAATGCGCAGGCCGGCAACCGCGTGCGCAGCGAGACCTGGGATTACAACCTGCATGCCACCACCGTACTGTTCGAACTGCCGGCCGGTCCGTTGAATGCCGCTGCCGGCGCGGAATATCGCTACGAGAGCGGCAGCGACGATCCCGATGAACTGCTGGCCAGCGGACGGGCGAATGGCGGATTCGTCAACTACCGGCCCACGACGGGCGCGTATTCCGTCAAGGAAGCTTTCGCGGAATTCGAAATTCCGCTGCTGGCGGGGCGTCCCTTTGTGCGTCGACTGGACCTGGATGTGGCGACGCGCTGGTCGGACTACTCGCGCTTCGGCAGCACGACCAATTCGCAAGCGGGTTTGCGCTGGAAACCGGTGGACGATCTGCTGGTGCGCGCGAGCTGGATCCAGGGCTTTCGTGCGCCGAGCGTGCTGGATCTGTTCCAGGGCGCGGTCTCGACAGGCGAACTCACCGAGGACCCGTGTGCTTCGACCAGTCATCCGACTACGGCGACCCTCGCGCGTTGCGCCGCGCTGGGCGTGCCGGCAGACGTCCGTGAATTTGGCGGCGCGGATGTCACCCTGGGCGGCAATCCGTCGCTGCGTCCCGAAACCGCGCGCACCCGTACCGTTGGTTTTGTCTACGATCCCTCGTGGCTGCCCGGACTCACCGCAAGCCTCGACTGGTACCGCATCCAGATCCGGAATGCAATCGGCGAGCGTTCGGCGCAGGCCATACTCGATGCCTGCTACAAGCTCGGCGACCCGAACGCGTGCGCGCTGATCACGCGAGATCCGGACTATGCTTTCCTGTCGAATGTGGATGCCACCCAGCAGAACATTCCAGGCGGCCTGGAAACCGAGGGCTACGATTTCTCGCTGGGCTGGCAGCGGCAGACGCAGTTGGGCCGGTTGCGATTGCGCTGGGACAACGCCTATGTCAGCTATTACGGTGAACTGGGCAAGCCCAGCCCCGGCGGCAGCCTGCCCGATGGCTCGCTTGCGCAAGGCAACGTGGCCGGAATCAACGACGCGACGCTAGGTTATTACGGCGTGGTCTGGCGCCTGCGTTCGATCATGAGTCTGTCCTGGCAACGCGGCGTCTGGAGCGCATCCATCGACGCGCGCTATTTCTCGCCGATCACGGAAAGCTGCCAGGTGGTAATCGGCGTGGCGGCCACGGTGGGCGATCCGGCGTTGAGGAACCTTTGCTCGGAGCCCGATCACGTAGAAGGTGCGCAGCCCATGCCGCTCAATCGCGTCGGCGCAGTGACCTATGTGGATCTGCAGATGGGCTGGATCGCGCCGTGGAAGGGGCGCTTCACGCTGGGCGCACGCAACGCCTTCGACCGCGGTCCGCCGGTGTCGTATTCGGCGGCCGCCAATTCGTTCTTTCCGGATTACGACATTCCCGGTCGCTTCTTCTATGCCAGCTATCGCCAACGCTTCTGAGCCGGGTGGTGGCGCGGTACCACGTTCGGCGTCCACCGAGTCGTCGATGTAATCGCCGCAGCCGGAATCCGGAAGTAGTAAGTGAGGGATGAACCCTCGCCGCCCACCGGATGCAGGCGAACCCACCATCCATGCACGCCCGTCAAGGAAGACCTGCTGCAGGTTTCAAGAGGTGAATGTCATGAAACTCAGCGCAATCTCCATCGCCATCGTGTTCGCCGGCGTCGTCGGTGTTGGATCCGCAGCCGGTCAAGATCGGTCCATGCCGACGATCGTGGTTTCGGGCGCGCCCGCTTCCGAATGCGCGCCGCCCAACGACACCACCGGCCACAGGTGCGATGCGTTCAACCAGATGATCCGCGCCAACTTCACGCCGCGTGAAATCGGGATGCTGTTCGGCGCGAGTACCGCGTATCCCGAATATCGGACCGGCGGCATCGATCGCCTGCAACGGCGCTACCAGGCCGTGGTACAGGAATACCTGGCCGCGCAGCAGGCGGCCGGCAAGGCGAGCATCGCGGTCAAGTAGCCCGACCCAGCCACTCTCCAATCGGTGTCCGCTTGCACGCCCCGCGTCGCGGGGCGTGATTTTGTGGTCAGCGCAGTCACAGTCCGGCTCGCCGAGTGATGAAGGGACGAGTTTCTGGCATCGGCCGCCGCGACGATGGAAGCCGTATTCCGGCCGGCAACAGTTCTGATATGGGCACATCAGCGTCCGTCCCTGTAATCGCACCGGAATGATGCGGAAGTAGTTGATGGGGCTTTCCCCTCAACGCCAACCGGATGTCGGCGCCCCACCACCCATGCATGCCCGTCACGGAAGACCTGCTGCAAGCCTTCGGAGAATCATCATGAAACTGCATGCAATTCTGATCGCACTCTCTCTCGCCGGCTTCGCCGGCGCCGCGGCAGCGGGTGGAGCGCACACAATCATGCAACCCGCGGAGACCGTCGAGCTGCTGTCGCAGGCCACCGGCCTGACGGTGCATGAGGTCGAAATGGCGCTGGGCCCGTCCTCAAACTATGAACATCCCAACGAGTATGCGTCCGTCACCCGGCGCTTTCGGCAGGCCGTGGGACGCACGATGTATGAACGGATCATGGGCGAAGGCGAACTCAGCGCAAGGCAGGTGCAGGACTTGGGCGCCATGGCCCGGGCACGTCAAGCCGAGCTGGCGGCGGGGGAGTGATCGGGATCCCTTGCTGCTGGCCGATCGCGACAAACTTGTACCCGTAATCGCCCACGGACACGTCCCGGATTGTTCGGGACGTGTCCTGCCGGCC
>Ga0207667_10002463_pt1 | contig 23117 bp, 23 predicted proteins | sample KBSCornC52_FD_184301 | JGI IMG/M metagenome (GOLD analysis project Ga0207667, IMG submission 184301) | Corn rhizosphere microbial communities from Kellogg Biological Station, Michigan, USA - KBS Corn C5-2 (SPAdes) (version 2) | ecosystem: Host-associated > Plants > Roots > Rhizosphere > Soil ...
TCCGCCTCCTCGGAACGCGAGCCGATCGTGCGTAGCCTCCTGGCGGCGGTACTGCTGGTGGCGTTCGCGGGCGCGCTCACCGGAGCGAGCCCGGCCGACTGCCGCATGCATCTCCGCGAGAAGGTCGTGCTCCTGGGCGGCATGGACGATCCCGAGGTGTTCGTCTGGGATTCGCGCTTCCGGCTGGCCGCCTACCAGACGGGGACCTACGACGTCGCCAAGTCCCTCCTGCCGCATGCGTGGGTGATCCCGCCGGGCACGCGCGCGATCGTGATCGCCTGCGTCCCCAACTTCGTCCATCCGCGCTATCGCAGCTACACCGACGACGCGCTCGGTATCATCATGCTCAACGGCCCGCGTCGCGGACGCTCGGGCTGGGTCATGAGCCGGGATCTGCGCCGGATGCATTTCCGATAGCGAACGCGCGCGGCGCTCCCGAGGCGGCCCGGACGATCTCCATCGGGATGCCGTAGGCCCGTTCCAGCAGCGCGGCGGTGAAGACCCGTTCGGGCGCGTCGAACGCGAGCATCGCGCGGTCGCCCAGCAGCATCAACGCGTCGGCATAGGTGGCGGCATCGTTGATGTCGTGCATCGCGCAGACGATCGTGCGACCGGCCTTCGCCTGCGCGCGCAGCAGCGCCAGGATCTCGTGCGCGACCCGCACGTCCAGGTGCGAGGTCGGCTCGTCCAGCAGGAGGACCGGCGCTTCCTGCGCGAGCGCGAGCGCGATCCAGACCCGCTGACGCTCGCCGCTCGAGAGCGTCTCGAAGCCGCGGCCGGAGAAGCCGGCCATGCCGACGGCGGCGAGCGCGCCTTCGACGGCGGCGGTGTCGGCGGCGTCTTCGCTCCACTCCCACCAGCGATGGAACGGGTACCGTCCCGACGCGACCACGTCGCGCGCCGAGAGACCGTCGACCGGCGCATCGTCGCTGGTGACGAACGCGATCCGGTGGGCGCGTTCGAGCGGCCCGGCCGCCGCCGGATCGAGGTCGTCGATGCGGACCGTGCCGGCGACCGGCCGAAGCGCGCCCGCCAGGACGCGCAGCAGCGTCGTCTTGCCGACGCCGTTGGCGCCGAGGATCGCGACGAACCGTCCGGTCGCGATGGTGGCGGTGGCCGGCGCGATCAGCGTCCGTCCTTCGATCCCGATGGCGGCGTCGCGCAGCGCGATCATGCGGGCGCCTTCTGCATGTTGAGGTAGAGATACAGGAACGTCGGGACGCCGACGAACGCCAGCAACACGCCGACCGGCAGTTCGGCGGGCGCCGCGATCGAGCGGCTGGCGGCATCCGCGATCGCGCACAGCGCGGCGCCCAGCAGGGCCGATGCCGGCAGTAGGACGCGCGCGTCGCCGCCGACCACCCGGCGCGCCAGATGCGGGACCACCAACCCGACGAACCCGATGCTCCCCGAGACCGCGACCGCGCTCGCAGCCAGCAGTGCGGCCGCGATCAGGATCACCCACTGCGTGCGCGCGACGTTGACGCCGACCGCGGTCGCGCGCGTCTCGCCGAGGCGCAGCACGTTGAGCGCCGGGACCGCGGCGAGCGCGAACGCCAGGCCGAGCGCGGCGTACGGCAGCGTGAACGCCAGGTCGTGCCAGCCGCGGCCGGCGGTCGAACCGGCCAGCCACGCCAGGATCTGGGCCGCATAGTCGGCGCCCGCGCGCGTGAGCACCAGCGTGACGACGGCGGAGAAGAGCGCGGAGAGCGAGACGCCGCACAGGATCAAGCGGATCGCGTCGAGCCCGGCGCCGCGCCGCGCGAACGCGGCCACCAGCATCGCGGTGCCGAGCCCGGCGACGAAGCCGATCGCGGGCAGCGCCGGGGCGGCGACGCCCGCGACCACCGAGAGCGCGATGGCCGCGGCCGCGCCCGGGCTCACGCCGGTCAGATACGAATCGACGAGCGGATTGCGCAGCAACCCCTGCAGCAGCGCGCCCGCGATCGCGAGCTCGGCGCCGACCACGGCGGCGATGCAGACGCGTGGCATGCGCAGCTGCCACAGGATCGTGACGACGTCGGTATTCGCGCCCGGATGCGTGAGCGCGTAGAGCAGGTCGCCCGGCGCGAGGTACGATCCGCCCACCAGCAGGCTCGCGAGCAGCGCCAGCAGCGCGACCGCGAGCAGCCCGGCCAGGCGGATCGGCACGTCCATTACCGGGTCGAGAGCTCGAGGGCGAACGACCGGCCGGGCATCGGATAGCCGCCGATCTCGGCATAGCGTTCGTCGCCGAGGTTGAACGCGCGCAGGGTGAGCAGCGATCGCGCGCCCGCCCGCCAGCGGACGAACGCGTCGACGCGCGTGGATGCGACCGGCTGGTCGAAGAGCGGCGCGGTATGGTCGACCGGGCCGCGATCGCCGGCGCTGCGCACGTCGATCGCGGCGCTTTCGAACGGGCCGGTCGCGGTGCCGAGATAGCCGAGCTCGAGGGTTCCCTGCATGACCGGCCCGCGTCCGGCGATGCGGGTCCGCGTGTCGAGGTCTTCGGCGCGATAGAGATCGGTCAGGTCGAGCGTCGCGTAGAGATGATGCAGCGGGCGCGTCTTGGCCGAGAACGTGAAGCCCGCGATGACCGCGCGGCCGACGTTCTGCGGTGCGAACGTGACCGGATCGAACGCGATCAGGTCGTTTCCGCTGGTGACGAACCATCCGAGGCTGACGCCGCCCAGGATCGCGCGATCCTCGATCGAGAGATCGGCGACGCGGGTGCGTTCGGGCACGAGCGTCGGCGTCGAGAAGCCCGGATAGTACAGATCCTCCGCCGTCGGCGCGCGGAACGCGGTCGCGAGATTGGCGCGCACGGTCGTCTGCGGTCCGAGCCGGAGCGTGCCGCCGAACGAGGGCGAGAACGCCCCGCCTTGGCCGCCGTCGCGTTCGGCGCGCACGCCCGCGTAGAACGAACCGGGACCCGCCGACCAGTTCTGTTGCAGGTACGCGGCGCTCTGCGCGAACGGATGGAACGCGAGCGGATCGGACGGCGTGCCGCTATCGATCCGGGTCGTCCCGCGCGCGAGGTCGACGCCGATCGTGGTGCGTGCGCCGCCGCCGTCGAGGGTTTCGCGCAGACCGGCCTGGACGCGCGATTCTTGGAGCAGTTGGTGGTAGAACGGCGTGCCGGGCCCGAGGTATGCATCCGGACAGTTGGCGTCGACCGGCGTGTCGCAGTCGTAGGTGAGCGTCGTCGAGGTCCCGGCCAGTTCGAGCGTCGTGGTCGCGTTGCCGCGCGCGCGGGCGAGCGTCAGGCGCGCGTCCCGGGAGACGTCGTCCTGGCGACTGGTCGGCGAGAGGAAGAACGGCAGGCCGCCCGGGATGCCCTGATGGCGGTCGGTGATGCCCGCCGAGAAGCGCGCGCTCGCCGTGGCGAGCTTCGCATCGAAGGCCACGCGCGCGGAGGTCAGGCCGTAGTCGCCGTTGACGCGCGTCGTCCCGTCCGGCAGCGGATAGGCCTCGGCGCCGACCGCGCGCTCGAACGAGACGTTCGGCGTTTGGATGCGCAGCGCGCTCTCGCCGAACGATCCGGTCCGCGCGTCGACCACCGTGCCGCGAAGCGGCGTGGTGATGATGTTGATCACGCCGCCGATCGATCCGGAACCGTAGAGCGTCGAACCGCCGCCCTCGACGACCTCGATGCGCTCGACCCCGCTGGTCGGGATGGCGGCCAGGTCGACGTCGAGGATCTGCGCGCCGCCGGCCGGCGTGCCGTCGACCAAGACGAGCACTTGGGCCGATGAACTGCCGCGGATGCCGACGCTCGCGCCTTCGCCGCCGGGACCGTAGCGCTCGAGATTGACCCCGGGCAGGCTCGCGACCGCGTCCGCGATCGTGCGAAAGCCGCGGCGCTGCATCTCGGCCTTGCCGATGACGAAGGTGGTGCGAGCGCTCGCCCCGGCCGCTTCGGGCGAGCGGTCGGCGGTGACGACGCGGGCGATCTCGGGCGGGGCGCTCGGCGCCGGCGTCGGCGACGCATCCCCGGCGAGGGCGACGGCAGGAGCGAGGAGCGTGAGGACGGCGGCGACGAGCGCGCGCCGTAAAGCGGACGAAGACATGCAAACCTTTCCTTCATGCGAGGCATGGTTAGAGCAGACGTTTGCGTCGGTATCCTGACTCGCGGATCGCAGCTATTCGCCCGGGCCTTCCCACCTCGCAAGAGGTAGTGGCGTCGGGCAGCTCCCCGCCTACAGTGGCGCGACCGTACCGGCATCAGACCGGCTTCCCGCGCGCAAACGTACGATAGATCGTCCGGCTACCTTTGGGACCGCAGGCGCGGCCTCCTGGCCGTCCGAACCCAAGAACCCGTGTCACCACGCGCTCTTGCGGTCGCCGCGCTCCTGACGTTTGTCGCGGTACTCTGTCATCCCGAGGGGGCGGCGCGAAGCGCCGGCGTCTCGAAGGGGGCCGCGCATCTGCGGGTGGTCGCGCTGGTGCCGTCCCTGGTCGAGGACCTGTGCGCCATCGGTGCCGCCCGGCAGTTGGCCGGGGTGTCGTCGGCCACGCGCGACGTGCCGTGCGCGAAGGGCGTTCCGGTCGTCGGCGACTTCGCCAGCGTCGACGTGGAGAAGATCGTCGCCTTGCACGCCGACCTGGTCGTCGCGATCCCGGCGCAGGCGCACCTGGTCGAGCCGCTCCGTCACGCCGGCATCGACGTCGAGCTGCTCGACGACGATTCGTACGCCGACATCTTCGCGGATATCGCCGCGCTCGGACGCCTGACCGGCCGCGCGCCGCAAGCCGCCGCGCTGAATCGCTCGCTCGAGGCGCAGACCGCGCGTCTGATCGCCGGCCGCCATTTCAAGCGGACGCCGAGCGTCTTCGTCGCGCTCGGGACCGGGCCGATCTACACCTGCGGACCGACCTCCTACATCGCGCGGCTGATCGCACTTGCCGGCGGCAGGAATGCCGTCACGACGCTGCCCGGCGCGTACGGCGAGTACAGCGCCGAAGCGCTGCTGCGCCTGCAGCCCGACGCGATCGTCACCGACCCCTCGGTCGGCCTGAACGCGGTGCTCGATCGCGAACCGTGGCGTTCCCTGCGCGCGGTGCGGTCGCACCACGTCCTCATCCTCCACGACGCGGCGCTGCTCGAGCGCCCCGGCCCCCGTTATAACGAAGGACTCCGTTGGCTCATCGAACGTTTAGCGCCGCTGGCGAGATAGCGCCGGCGGGGCTGATCCCCGCCATCCTGGTCGCGGTCGACCTGGATCATCCGGACCACCCGATCGAACCGGAACTCGCCGAGTTCGAAGCGCTCGCCGAAGCCGCCGGCGCGCGCGTGATCGAGCGCGTCGTGCAGAAGCGCCATGCCGTCGACCCCGCCCTGCTCGTGGGTAGCGGCAAGGCCGTCGAGATCGCCGACCTCGTGAAGGAGCGCGACGCGAAGCTCGTCCTGGTGCTCAACGACCTGCGGCCGCGCCAGCGCAAGAACCTCGAGAAGATCATCCCGGTCGCGATCGTCGATCGGACCATGCTGATCCTCGACGTCTTCGCCCAGCACGCGCGCAGCCGCGAGGGCAAGCTGCAAGTCGAGCTGGCGCAATTGAAGTACCGCCAGTCGAACCTGATCGGCATCGGCGCCGATCTCTCGCGTCTGGGCGGCGGTATCGGCACGCGCGGTCCCGGCGAGACCAAGCTCGAGGTCGACCGTCGCCGCATCACCGGTCGCGGCTCCTGCTCTCGCGTCAGCTCGAAGACGTCGCCAAGCAGCGCGCCACCCGGCGCTCCGCGCCGCATCGCGAGCCGCTCTTCGCGCTGGTCGGCTACACCAACGTCGGCAAGTCATCGCTGCTCAACGCCCTGACGCGCAGCGACGCGCTGGTCGCCGATCAGCCGTTCGCGACGCTCGATCCGACCGTCCGCCGCGTCTTCCTCGGGCACGGGACGTACGCGCGCCTGGCCGACACGGTCGGCTTCATCACGGATCTGCCGAAGGACCTCGTCAACGCGTTCAAGGCGACCCTGGAGGAACTGCGCGAGGCCGACGTGCTGGTGCACGTCTTGGACGCGAGCAATCCGGATTGGCCGCGCCAACGGGCGGCCGTCGACGCCATCCTGCACGAGCTCGAGCTGGAGCGAGCGCCGCGCCTGGTCGTCTTCAACAAGTGCGACGCGGCCGCCGGGGAACTGCCGAACGAACCGGACGCCTTCTACGCGAGCGCACGCACCGGTGCCGGGCTGCCGGAGCTGCGCGAGGCCCTCGCGAAGCACGCGCCCCAGCGATGAACGTCAGATCCGTCGCGCTGGCGCTCGGCGCCACGCTCGCCGTCACCGCCTGCGCGACCCGCAATAGCGACGACGCGCTGGTCGCATCCGCGCGCGCGATCTCGCCCTCGGTCGTCCTGCTCACGATGAAGGTCCCACCGGACCACAAGACCGACGCGTACGACGACGCGTTCGGCACCGGCACCGTGATCGCGAGCGGGCCGTGGGGCAGCGACATCCTGACGGTCCAGCATGCGGTCGATCACGCCTGGGACATGCACGCGACCCTCGGCGACAAGCGCAAGGTGCCGGCCAAGGTGGTCGCCGAGGACGCGACGCTCGACGTCGCGCTCGTGCGCACGGCCGTGCCCGACCTGCCGGTCGCCAAGCTCGGCAGCTCCGCGCATCTGGATCGGGATCTCGGCCGTCTGCTCGGCTTGGTCGGCTATCCGATCCCGGACGAGTTCCAAGACGAAGGCCTGACCCTCGCCCAGTCGATCAACGCCGGGCATCTGTCGTCGGTGCGCAACCGGCAGTTCGAGGTCTCGCTTTCGATCGTGCCGGGCGAGAGCGGCGCGGCCATCTTCATCGCGGATACCGGCGAGATCATCGGGATCGCGGAGTCGCGCTTCGACGACGAGCGGAGCATCGGGTTTGCGCTTCCGATCGACGATGTGAAGGCCTTTCTCCACAAGCACGATTCCGAACACGGGTTCTAGGCGTCCGTCGCTCGTTCCGCGGGCCTCTACATCTACTTCGTGGGGACGCCCGCTTTTTCACGTCGAGTGAAAAAGCTACTCGCCTCGTCGTCGCTCCCGCCATCCTGGCTCCGCTCCTCCCTCACACGCCCCACGAAGTAGACGTAGAGGCCCGCGGAACGAACGACGGTCGATCGGCGGGCGGGGTTCTTTGTCGCGCTTGTTACGTGCGGGTGTCGGTCGGCGGGGATCCTTTCATGACGGTGTCGCTCCAGGGGATGGAGGGGATGCGGAAGTAGTGGGCGATGCCGTTGAGTTGGGGGGCGTAGGCCGCTCGTAGGCGGGTGTAGTCGTGCCAGGCGGTATCGGGGTCGCGTAGGGTGTAGCCGGCGGATGCGAGGCGGGCGCGGCGTTCGTCGAAGTGGTGGCGGGCGACGCCGGCGTCGTGGTGGAGGGCGCCGACGTGGTGATGGACCGCGAGATCGTGCGCGGCGCGGCGGCCGACGGCGAGCATCAACTCGGCTTCGCCTTTCGGGACGCCGTCGACGGTCGAGACGATCATGGTGGCGGCGTCGAGCAGGATGCCGAGCGTGCCGACCCAGGATTGATGCGCGTCGTTCGAACGGAAATAGCAGAGGATCGGATAGGCGACCTGGCTCTGCACGATGCCTGCGGCCCACCCTTGTCCCTCGAACATCACGGCCGGCAGCCCGTCGACCAGCTTCGCATAGCCGTGGGTCTCGAGGAGGCCGCAGCCGCTCGGCGGCGTTCCGGAGCGCGCGCCGAGCGCGATCACGTAGCGTTCGCGCGCCGAGAACGAACCGAAGATCGCGAACAGATACGACGTCACCACCGCGACCAGACCGAGGCCGCTCGCTCCCGTGACGATCGCGAGCACGCGCGTCCAGAACGAGTGGGGCAGGATGTCGCCGAAGCCGATCGTCAGCATCGTGCTGTACGCGAAGTAGAGCGAGGTGTGGAAGTCGATCGGTTGCGGAGCCAGCTGGCCGCGCATCGCGTAGAAGATGCAGCCGTAGCCCAAGCCGACCAGCCCCGCCCAGAGCACCAGCAACGCGATCATGGTGAACGGCGCGAAGGTGCAGAGGATGTCCTCGCGTCGCCTCGCGCCGTAGATCGCGGCGATCCTGGGCCAGAGCCGCCAGAGCAGACGCGTCGCCAGACTGCTCGGGCGCAGATTGATGTACGGAGCGCGCGGGACGACCGCCGTCTGGAAAACGTCGCGCAGGGTGAGCCAGACAAGCAAGACCCCGACGATAGCTGAGATAATCTCCAGCGCCATGAGTGCGATCTTCGTCACCGGGCCGGTCCGTTCCGGGAAGAGCGCGTTCGCCGCGCATCTGGCCGAGCGCAGCGGCGCTCGCGTCACCTTCGTCGCGACCGCCGCGCCGGATGCCGCCGATCCGGAGTGGAGCGCGCGCCTCGAACGCCACGCGCGCGAACGGCCCGCCGGCTGGGCGACCCTCGAGACCGCCGGGCTGCGGCCCGAGGAACTGCTCGCGCGGCTGGCGGGAGCGGATCCGTCGGCGTTCTGGATCTTCGACGCGCTCGGCACGTGGCTCGCGACCCGGCTGTTCGCGCGAGCGGACGCGCTCGAGCGCGACTACGCGGGCGCGGAGATCGCGCTCGAGCGCGAAGCGGAGGCGCTGGCCGACGCCCTGACGGCGTTTCCGGGCACGGTCGCGGTCGTCGGCGAGCAGGTCGGCTGGGACGTCGTGCCCGAGCGTGCATCCGCACGGCTCTTCCGCGACGTTCTAGGCCGCATGGAACGCCGGATCGCCGCGCGCGCCGAGCGCGCCGTCCTGCTCGTCGCGGGGCTGCCCCTGGAGTTGAAGCCGTGAACGTTGCGCTCGTCGTCGTCGTGCTGATGTGCGCGACCACCGGCCTGGCGCTGGTGGCCAAGCGGATCGACGTGCCGTTCCCGGTCGCCTTCGTGCTGGGCGGCGCGGCCCTGGCCTTCATCCCGAACCTGCCACGCGTCCAGCTCGATCCGAACTGGATCTTCTTGCTGGTGCTGCCGCCGCTGCTGTTCTCGGGCGGCTGGTCGACCGACTACGTCGAGTTCAAGCGGAATCGCCGCGCCATCGGCCTGCTCGCGATCGGCCTGGTCGTGTTCACGACGGTCATCGTCGCGGCGGTCGCGCACGCGCTGTTGCCGGCGCTCACCTGGCCGCTCGCGTTCGTCCTCGGCGCGGTGGTCGCGCCGCCGGATGCGGTCGCCGCCGAGGCGATCCTGCAGAAGCTCGCGGTCCCCCGGCGCATCGCGGCCATCCTCTCGGGCGAGAGCCTGGTCAACGACGCGACCGCGCTGGTCTTCTATCGATTCGCGATCGCGGCGGTGATCGGAGGCGCGTTCTCGTTCGCTCAGGCCGGGCTCGCGTTCGTGCTCGTCTCGGTCGGCGGCATCGCCGTCGGGCTCGCGATCGCGTTCGGCTTCGAGCTGGTGATGAAGTTCCTCTCGCGCAAGCATCTGGACGACCCGACCATCTCCAACGCCATCCTGCTGATCGCGCCGTTCGCGTCGTATCTCCCGGCCGAGGCGATGCACGTCTCGGGCGTACTGGCCGCGGTCACTGCGGGCATGTACCTCGGCCGGCGCTCCGCGCACTTCTGGGATTCGGAGACGCGGCTGATCGGCGGAGCCGTGTGGGAGGTCATGCTGTTCCTGCTCAACGGCTTCGTATTCGTGGTCATCGGGCTGCAGCTGCCGCAGATCGTAAGCGGACTGAGCAACGCGCCCTGGCACTACATCACGGCGGCGATCGTGGTGAGCCTGGTGGTGATCCTGATCCGGCCGGTCTGGATCTTCCCGGCGACCTATCTGCCGCGACTGTTCAGCAAGAAGTTGCGAGAGGCCGATCCGTCGCCGGACTGGCGCGCGGTGGTGGTGGTCTCGTGGGCGGGCATGCGCGGGATCGTCTCGCTGGCGGCCGCGCTCGCGATCCCGCTCGTGGGCGCGGGGCACGCGGATCTGGGCGAAGCGCGCAACGAGATCCTGTTCGTGACGTTCTGCGTGATCTTCGCGACCTTGATCGTGCAGGGCTTCACGCTCGCGCCGATCGTCAACGCGCTCGGCGTGGCCGAGAGCAGTTCGCGCGTGAAGGCCGAGACCGAGGTGCGCATCCGCGCCCTCGAAGCCGGCATCGAGGAACTGCACGCGCAGGAGCGCCACTTCGACTCGGCGCTGGAATGGGAGACGGTCGGCCGTCTCCTGGGCGAATACGCCCAGCGCATCGAGCACTTGCGCGGCCATCTGAGCGCCGAAGACGGAGAAGAAGAACCGGTCGAAAACACCATCGACCACCGCCTGCAGAAGGCCGCGCTCGACGCCGAACGCACCAAGATCAAGGAGCTCCGCGCCGGCGGCAAGATCCCCGACGACGTCTTCCGCAACATCCAGTACGACCTGGATCTGGCGGACGTCCGCCTTACGTAGCGGCGGGAGCCGGCGTGAGGGTGGGCGCGGGTGCGGGCGAGGCCGGGAGCGGGGTCGGGCCGACCTGGACGAGCGGCTGGAGCTTGATGTAGTCGACCGAGACCGTCTGGTCTTTGCGGACCAGGATGTCGGCCGTGCCCGAACCGTACCCCGGCGAGCGAGCGGTCACCGTCTGCGTGCCGGTCGGCACGGCGGTCAGCGTGAAGGCTCCCTGCGGATCGGCATAGCCGGTGTAGAGCGACCCGACCGAGACCAGCGCGCCGCCGATCGGCTTGTTGGTGGCCGCATCGATCACCCGTCCGGTGATCGCGCCGTAGTCTTGGACGCCGACCGGACTGCCGCTGCAGCCGCCGCCGTCGGCGCCCAGCCCCAGGAGCAGCACGAGTCCGAGGATCCCAAAACGCAGTTTCATATCGCTTTAGAGTACCATCGCAGGCGCGAGAACGCCTGTGACGCTTCGGGGAAATGGCACGGGGGAAGGAGCCCCTTTCCCGCGTCGACCGAGCGTCGTGCCCCAGGTAATTCGGCCCGTTCGCCGTATCCATCGACGGTCTATGACCCCCTATCTGCCCGTCGCCATCTATTTTCTCGTTGCCCTGGCCTTTGCGTCGCTGTTCACGTTCTTGCCGGGCCTGCTCGGCAAGGCCAAGCCGAACCCGCAGAAGGCCGAAGCCTACGAGTGCGGCGTCGAGCCGACGTCGGCGGTCGCGGGGCGGTTCCCGGTGCGTTTCTACATCATCGCGATGCTGTTCGTGATCTTCGATGTCGAGGCCGCGTCGTTCTATCCGTGGGCGGTCATGATGCACCAGTTGCGCGTGTTCGGCCTGATCGAGATGGTGATCTTCGTGATCGTCCTCGCGGTCGGCTACGCATATGTATGGAAGAAGGGCGGATTCGCATGGAGGTAAGCCCGGGGCATTTCTTGCTCGCGCGGCTCGACGACGTGGCCCGCTGGGCGCAGGCCTCGTCGGTCTGGCCGCTGACCATGGGTCTGGCGTGCTGCGCGATCGAGATGATGACCGTCACCTCGGCCGAGTACGACATCGCGCGCCTGGGCTCGGAGGTCTTCCGCTCGTCGCCGCGTCAGGCCGATCTGATGATCGTCTCCGGCCGGGTCGCGCAGAAGATGGCGCCGGTCGTGAAGCGCTTGTACGACCAGATGGCCGACCCGAAGTGGGTGATCTCGATGGGCGCGTGCGCCAGCAGCGGCGGCGTCTTCGACAACTACGCGATCGTCCAGGGCGTCGATACGATCGTGCCGGTGGACGTCTACGTCCCCGGCTGCCCGCCGACTCCGGACGGATTGCTCTACGCCGTCAACCTGATCCAGCAGCAGATCCGCCAGGGCGGACGCGGCGGGATCCTGGCGCGCGCGTAACCACTTTCACGCACGAGGCGAACACGTAAACGATGCCCAGCACGCAAACCCCGCCGCTCGCCGGTCTCGCGACCGACCCGACGAGCCTCCGCCCGCCCCTGACCGACGCGACCATCGAACGCGTCGATGCGACCCAGGTGCGCGCGCGCCTCGAAGCGCTCAAGGGCGAGGGCTACACCATGCTGCTCGACCTCGGCGCGGTCGATTACCCGGAGCGCTCGCCGCGTTTCGACGTCGTCTACCATCTGCTCAAACTGCCGGCGACCGCGACGACGGTCGCGTCGGCCGGAACGCCGCAGCGCTTCCGCCTGCTGTGCGGCGTCGACGGCGCCCAGCCGCACCTGCCGACCGCGACCGATCTCTGGAAGTCGGCCGACTGGGCCGAGCGCGAGGTGTTCGACCTGTTCGGCATCGTCTTCGACGGCCATCCGGATCTGCGCCGCATCCAGATGCCGCACGACTGGGAAGGCCATCCGCTGCGCAAGGACTACCCGCTGCGCGGTCCCGCGCGCGAACGCGCGCCGCGTCCGCCGTTCGCCTTGAAATCCAACGTGCAAGCCGGTACGCCGCCGTCCGGCAAGACGCTCGAAGCCCTGCAAGAGCAAGTCAAGAAGGCTCGCGGCCAATGACGATGTCCGCCACGCCGCTCACGCCGGAGATCGTCTCGCACGAAGGCAACGCGATGGTCCTCTCGATGGGCCCGCAGCATCCGTCCACCCACGGCGTGCTGCAGATCATGCTCGAGATCGAAGGCGAGACCGTCATCAAGGCCGAGCCCGAGATCGGCTACCTGCACACCGGCATCGAGAAGAGCGCCGAGAACCTGTTCTGGTCGCAGGCCCAGACGGTCGTCGAGCGCATGGATTACCTGGCGCCCTCGAGCAACGCGCTCTGCTACGTGCTCGCGGTCGAGCAGCTGCTCGGCATCACCGACGCGATCCCGGAGCGCGCGTCGCAGATCCGGGTGCTGCAGGCCGAACTGACGCGCATCGCCTCGCACTGCGTGTGGCTGGGGACGGGCTGCATCGATCTCGGGGCGATCTCGATCTTCTTCTACTGCTTCGACATGCGCGAGAACATCCTCGACCTGCAAGAAGCGGCCGGGGGTGCGCGCATGCATCCGAACTACATGCGGGTGGGCGGCGTCAACGGCGACCTGCCCGAGGGCTACCTGGCCAAGCTCGACGCGTTGATCGCGAAGTTCCCGGGCCGCATGAAAGAACTGCGCGATCTGCTGCAGGCCAATCCGATCTTCCAGGACCGCACCATCGACGTCGGCCGCCTGTCGGCGGAGTCGGCGCTCGAATGGAACGTCACCGGGCCGGCCCTGCGCGGCAGCGGCGTGGCCTACGACGTGCGCAAGGCGTTCCCGTACTGCGGCTACGAGCAGTACGAGTTCGACGTGCCGACCCGCACCGAAGGCGACGCCTACGCGCGCTTCCTGGTCCGTCTCGAAGAGATGGAGCAAGCGATGCGGATCATCGAGCAGGTCCGCCGCAAGCTCGACGCGCCGGGTCCCGTGATGATCGACAACACCAAGATCGCCGCGCCGCCCAAAGAGACGATCGCGCTCTCGATGGAGGCGCTGATCCACCACTTCAAGATCGTCAGCGAGGGCTTCCGGGTCCCGCCGGGCGACGTCTACCAGGCGGTCGAATCGCCGCGCGGCGAACTGGGCTTCTACATCGTCAGCGACGGGGGCAACCGGCCGTATCGCGTGCGCACGCGGCCGCCGTCGCTCTACAACTTGCAGGCGCTCAAGGGCATGGCGACCGGCGCCTTCATCGCCGACCTGGTCGTGCAGATCGGCTCGCTGGACCCGGTCTTCGGCGAGGTCGACCGATGAGCGACCGTCCCTCGACTACGGTCGCTTCGCTCACTACGCTCGGGATGACCCGTAAGGTACGTATATGAGCGATAGACTGACCGACTTTCCCGCGCTGCTCGAAGAGCTCGCGCCGCAGTGCGAGGCGCTGATCGCGCAGTACGAGCAGCCGCGCTCGGCGCTGCTGCCGATCATCCATCTGTTCCAATCGCGCGAAGGCTTCACCAGCCCCGAGGCGATGCGGGCGGCCGCCGCGATGCTCGGCCTGACCCCCGCCGTGGTGGAGTCGACCGTGTCGTTCTACACGCTGTTCTTCCGCAGGCCGGTCGGCAAGTACGTGCTGCAGGTCTGCCGGGGGCTCTCGTGTTCGATCTCGGGCGCCGGCGACATCATGGCCTACTTCCGCGAGAAGCTCGGCATCGGACATCTGGAGACGACCGAGGACGGGCTGTTCTCGTACGAAGAGGTCGAGTGTCTGGCCGCCTGCGACAAGCCGGCCTGCATGCAGGTCAACCTGGAGTTCGTGTACTCGCTCACGCCGGCCATGGTCGACGAGATGATCGCGGCGATGCGGGCCGGCACGTACGCGACCGCGCCGATGGCGCAGACCGAAGCGCCCGGCAGGACCTGGCAGGTGAACCAGAACGCCGAAGTCTCGACCGGCGGCAAGAGCAAAGGCGCCCGGGACGTCAGCCATCCGAACAACGCGGGCGGGCTCGGCGATACGGCGGGCGTGATCATGCTCGACCGCATCGTCGATCGCGACTTCGCGTTCCGCGGCCGCACCAGCGAACGGGTCGTGCTCGAAGAACCGGCCCAGATCAAAGAACTCGTCAGCGAGGATGCGCACCACTGATGGCAGCCGAAGTCACTCCCGTCCTGACGGCCGGCATCGGCGAGGCGGATCTGCGCGACATCGCGGTCTATCGAGAGCGCGGCGGCTACAAGCAGTGGGAGCGCGCCGTGCGCGACCTCAAGCCCGCCGACATCCAGGCGGCCTGCGATGCGTCCGGCCTGCGCGGCCGCGGCGGCGCCGGCTTCCCGACCGGTAAGAAATGGTCGTTCTTGCCGAACAACGACAAGCCGCGCTACCTCGTGTGCAACTGCGACGAGGCCGAGCCGGGCACGTTCAAGGACCACATGCTGCTCGAGGAGACGCCGCATCTGGTCCTCGAGGGCATCCTGCTGGGCGCCTACGCGATCGGGTCGCATCACGCGTTCATCTATATCCGCGGCGAGTTCAAGGCCGGCTACGCGATCTTCATGGCCGCCCTCGCCGAAGCGCGCAAGGCCGGATTCGTCGGCAAGGATCTGTTCGGAACCGGCTACGATCTCGAGGTGACCGTCCATCGCGGCGCCGGCGCGTACATCTGCGGCGAAGAGACCGGCCTGCTCAACTCGCTCGAAGGCAAGCGGGGCGAGCCGCGCCTCAAGCCGCCGTTCCCGGCGGTCGAGGGCCTGTACGGCGCGCCCACCGTCGTCAACAACGTCGAGACGTTAGCGTATCTGGTCCCGATCCTGGAGAAAGGCGCGGAGTGGTTCGCCGCCGTCGGCACGGAGAAGAGCAAGGGCTACAAGATCGTCTCCATCTCCGGCCACGTGAACAAGCCCGGCAACTACGAGATCGCGCTCGGCACGACCGTCAACGAACTCATCCGGATCGCGGGCGGGATGCGCGAGGGGCGCAAGCTCGTCGCGGTGCAGCCCGGCGGCGGCTCGTCGGCCTGCATCTTCGAAGAGCACTTCGACTATCCGTACGACTACGAGCACATGGCCAAGGCCGGCTCGATGCTCGGCTCGGGCGCGTTCTTGGCCTTCGACGAGACGACCGATTTCGTCGCGGCGGCGCACAACATGGTGCGCTTCTTCGCGCACGAATCGTGCGGCCAGTGCACGCCGTGCCGCGAAGGCGGCCACTGGCTCGAGGTCGTCCTGCGCCGCTTCGTCGAAGGCCGCGGCCTGATGAGCGATCTCGACATGATGAAGCGCGTCTCATCGACCATCACCGGCTTGAACTTGTGCGCCCTGGGCGACTCGATCGAACCGTTCCTCAAGTCGGTGCTCAACCGCTTCCCCGCCCAGTTCGAAGCACGCGTGCTCAAGGAAACGGCCCATGTCTGACGCGCCTCTCGTTACCGTGACGATCGACGGCGTGGCCGTGAGCGTGCCCAAGGGTACGCTGCTGGTCGAGGCGGCCAAGCGGATCAAGCAAGAGATCCCGGTCTATTGCTACCACACGAAGCTCGGGCCGGCCGGTCTGTGCCGTATCTGCCTGGTCGAGATCGAGGGCATGCCCAAGCTGCAGATCGCGTGCAACACCGCGGTCGCCGACGGCATGGTCGTGCACACGCAGAACGACAAGGTGAACGCCGGCCGCTCGATGGTCGTCGAACTGTTCCTGGTCAACCACCCGCTGGACTGTCCGATCTGCGACAAGGGCGGCGAGTGCGATCTGCAGGACTACGCCATGGCCTACGGTCGCGGCGCGTCCGATTCGGTCGACGGCAAGACCAGCAAGCCGAAGGCCGTCGATCTCGGACCGACCATCGTGCTCGACGAGGAGCGCTGCGTGGTCTGCCAGCGCTGCGTGCGCTTCGACGACATCATCGCCGACGAATCCCAGCTGGTGCTCAAGGATCGCGGCTACAAGGACATGATCGCGACGGCGACCGGCGATCCGTACCGTCACAACTTCACCGGCAACGTCACCGAGCTCTGTCCGGTCGGCGCGCTCACCTCGAAGGCCTACCGCTTCAAGTCGCGGCCGTGGGATCTGGAGCGCACCCGGACCACCTGCACGCAGTGCCCGGTCGGTTGTCAGGCGTTCGTCGACACCCGCTTCGGCGGCGTGCAGCGGGTGATGTCGGTCGAGGGCGACGACGCCATCTCGGACGGCTGGCTGTGCGACCGCGGCCGCTACAACACCGGTTTCTACGCCTCCCGCGATCGCGTGACCCAGCCGCTGCTGAAGAAGGACGGCGCGTTCGTCCAGATCGGCTGGGACGACGCGTTCGCGCTGTGGGCCAAGGCCGTCAAGGCCGGCGAATCCGGCGCGATCGGCGGCGGACGCCTGACCAACGAAGAGGCGTACTTGCTGCAGCACGTGTTCCGCGCGGCGGGCGTGGCGAACGTGGACTGGCGCGCGGGTTCGCAGCGGGTCGCGACCCCGTTCGGACGCGGCGGCAGCTACACCGACCTCGAGAGCGCCGAGCTGGTGCTGATCGTCGGCGAGTCACCGGCCGAACGCGCCCCGGTGATGGATCTCCGGGTGAAGAAGGCCGTCCGCAAGGGCGCGCGCGTGGTCGCGGTCTCGGCGGCGGCCGACGCGGCGGCGGCCCTGCAGGGCGCGAGCGCGGTCGCGCTGATCTGGGACGGCGTCGACGGCGCGCTCGCGAACGGCGTCTACGACGCGGTCGCGACCGCCGATCCGCACGTCTACATCGCGAGCGAGCAGGCCAACGCGCGCGGCGCCGAGGCGATGGGCGTGCTGCCCCGGGGCGGTGCCAAGGACTTCGACGGCATGCTCGCGGGCGACGTGTCGTCGCTCTTGTTGTTCGGCGTCAACCCGGTGCTCAACCATCCGGACGGCCCGGCGGTCGCCGAGGCGCTCGCCAAGATCCCGTTCCTGGTCGTGAGCGATCTGTTCCTCACCGAGACGGCGCAGTGCGCGACCCTGGTGCTGCCCGCCAAGGGCGCCTTCGAGAAGAGCGGCACGACGCTGGACCTCGCCGGCGATCTGCTTCCGGTCAACCGGTCGCTCGACGCGCCCGAGGGCGCGCTCTCGGACTTCGAGATGCTGATCGGCCTGGCGCAGCAGTTGGGCGTCGATCTGCCGACGAGCGAAGCGCTCGAACGCGCGGTCGTCGAGGCCGCGGCCAAGGCCCCGCCGACGTCCTTCGAGACGCTCGCTTCCAACCGCGGCCGGGCGTCGCGGCCCACGCACCTGTTCGCCGGCGGCGGGACCGCCGCGCACGACGAGCGGATCGCGGCCTTGCGGCCCGTCGTCGCGCCCGCCGAAGAAGCGGTGGAGGCGTAACGTGGACGTCGTCACCCACATCCTGACGGCGCCGTACTGGCCGTTCGTCCTGCTCAAGTCGGGCATCCTGGCGTTCGTCGTGATCACGACGTTCGCATATGCCATGCTGTTCGAGCGCAAGGTCCTCGGCTGGATGCAGCTGCGTCCCGGTCCGAACCGGGTCGGCCCGTGGGGCATGCTTCAACCGGCCGCCGACGCCGCCAAGCTCATCCTCAAAGAAGACCTCACGCCCAAGTCGGCCGACCCGCTGATCTACCGGCTGGCGCCGTTCATCTCGCTGCTGACCGCCTTCGCGGCGTTCGCCATCATCCCGTTCGGCGAATCCAAGGACGGTCTATGGGCGGTCGGCAACGTCAACGCCGGCATCCTGCTCCTGATGGCGATCACCTCGATCGGCATCTACGGCATCACGCTGGGCGGCTGGGCCTCCGGTTCGAAGTATCCGCTGCTCGGCTCGGTCCGTTCGACCGCCCAGATGATCTCCTACGAACTGGCGATGACCATGTCGTTCGTCGGCGTGCTGATCCTGGCGGGCACGACCTCGCTCGACGGCATCGTCCACGCGCAGGCGCATTGGTGGTTCGTCGGTCCGCAGATCGTCGGCTTCCTGCTCTACGCGATCACCGCGGTCGCCGAGACCAACCGCACCCCGTTCGACCTGGTCGAGGCCGAGACGGAACTGGTCGCCGGCTTCCACACCGAGTACTCGGGCCTGCGCTTCGGGCTGTTCTTCATCGCCGAATACGTCAACATGCTGACGGTCTCGTGCATCGCCACGCTGCTCTTCCTGGGCGGCTGGAACGCGCCGTTCCATCTCGCGATGGTGCCGGGCATCGTCTGGTTCCTGCTCAAGGTCGGCGCGTTCATGTTCTTCTATATGTGGCTGCGCGCGACGCTGCCGCGCTTCCGGTACGACCGCCTGATGGCGTTCGGCTGGAAGGTGCTGCTCCCGGTCGCGACGCTCAACCTCATCCTTACCGCCGTCGTCGTGGCGATCTGGGGATAACGATGGCACTACGCAAGCACCTCTTCAACGTCGGCGCGATCCTCAAGGGCATGTCGGTCACGTTCTCGTTCATGTTCAAGAAGCGGCCGACGATCGAATATCCGTCGGTGAAGAAGCAGCACGCGCCGCGCTTCCACGGTCTGCACGAACTCCGGCGCTACGACGACGGCAAGGAACGGTGCATCGGCTGCGAGCTGTGCTCGAGCGCCTGTCCGGCCAACGCCATCACGGTCGTGGGCGCGGAGAACGCGCCCGACGACCGCCGCTCGCCCGGCGAACGTTTCGCCGCGCGCTACGAGATCGACGAACTGCGCTGCATCTTCTGCGGTCTGTGCGAAGAGGCGTGCCCGACGGACGCGATCGTGTTGACGCCGCGCTTCGAGATGGCCGACTTCCGGCGCGGCTCGTTCATCTACAGCAAGGATCGCCTGCTGGTCCCGCCCGAGGCGGGCGTCGGCGCGGCGCCCGACGAGCGTCCGGGCGGCATCCCGTCGGATCTGGGCCGGGTCGCCGACCGGAAGTCGACCACCAGCATCGCCGAGGGTTACGGCGCCACCAATCGCGGAGAGATCTTGAAGACGCAGCGCAAAGGACTCGCGGTCCTTCGAGACGTGCCTGCGGGCACTCCCGGGGATGACGGATCATGATCGGTTTTCTCTTCCTTGCGGTCGTCCTGATCGCGAGCGCCGTCTGGGTGGTGACCGCCAAGAAGCCGGTCTACAGCGTGGTCGGCCTGCTCGCGCACTTCGCGGCGCTGGCCGCGATGTACGTCTCGCTCTCCGCCGAGTTCCTCGGCGTGGTGCAGATCATCGTCTATAGCGGCGCCATCCTGGTGCTCTTCGTGTTCGTGATCGCGCTGCTCTCGAGCGGCGTCGATCCGTTCTCGGTCGGTCCGAACCGCCTCCCGAAGGCCGCCGTGCCGGCGGCGCTCCTGGTGCTCGGTTCGCTCGCGCTGACCGCCTACGGCGTCTTCAAGGCGCCGACCGTCGGACCGCGCGTCGGCGGCGCGGCGATCGCGGCGCAAGCCGGCGACGCCAACGCCTTCGGAAGCGTCGCCGATTTCGGCAAGGCGCTGTTCACCGTCCATCTGCTCCCGTTCGAGATCACGGCGCTGGTCCTGATGGTCGCCGTGATCGGCGTCATCCTGCTGGCCGGCGAGAAGCCCCCGTTGAGCGGCTCGTCCGAGCAGGCCGCCAAGGCGCGGCGCGAGATGCGCGAAGCCATCGTCCGCGCGGGTGACGAGTAGATGCTGCAGGTCGCCATCACCAACTACATCGCCCTCTCCGCCACGATCTTCTTCGTGGGCGTGGCGGGCGTGCTGCTCCGCCGCAATCCGCTCATCATGCTGATGTCCATCGAACTCATGTGGAACGCCGCCAATCTGCTGTTCTTGGCGTTCGCGCGGATGTGGGCGAACAACGCCGGGCATATCTTCGCGTTCCTGGTCATCACGGTGGCCGCCGCCGAGGCCGCCATCGGGCTGGCGATCGTGGTGATCGTCTTCCGCGACGCCAAGAACGTCGACGTCGACGAAGTCGCGGGGCTGCGCGGATGATGCATCACACGATGGGCGTCGACGGGTCCTATCCGTTCTTGCTGGCCGTCTGGCTGCTGCCGCTGCTGGGCGCGATCCTGTTGTGGGCGTTCGGCCCGCAGCTCGGCCGGCTGGGCGGTCCGCTGGGCTGCGCGTCGGTCGGTCTCGCGTTCCTCTTCACGGTGCTCTCCTGGGGCGCCGGCACGCAGCACGGCGACGGCGGCGCGCTGGGCGCGCACCAGGGCCTGGTCTCGTGGCTGCCCGGCTTCGATCTCGGGCTGCTGCTCGATCCGCTCGCGCTGCTCTGGGCGCTGATCATCACCGGCGTCGGCTTCCTGATCCACGTCTATTCGATCGGCTATATGGACGGCGACCGCGCGTTCGCGCGGTTCTTCGCCTACCTCAACTTCTTCGTGTTCGCGATGCTCACGCTGGTGCTCTCCGACAACTTCGTCGGATTGCTGATCGGCTGGGGCCTGGTCGGGCTGGCGTCGTACTTCCTGATCGGCTTCTGGTTCGAGAAGCCGTCGGCGGTCGCCGCCGCCCGCAAGGCCTTCGTGCTCAACGTGGTCGGCGACGTCGGCATCATGTTCGCGATCTTCGTGATGTTCGCGGCGACCGGCTCGACCGGTTTCGGCGACGTCTTCGCCCACGCCGGATCGTTCGGCACGGCCGCGCTGCTGACGGTCTGCATCGCGCTGTTCGTCGGCGCGGCCGCCAAGTCGGCCCAGATCCCGCTGCACACCTGGCTGCCCGACGCGATGGAAGGTCCGACCCCGGTGTCGGCGCTGATCCACGCCGCCACCATGGTGACCGCCGGCGTCTACCTGATCGCGCGCTGCGCGCCGCTCTGGAGCCAATCGGCCGACGCGCAATTGCTGGTCGGCACGATCGGCGGCCTGACCGCCCTGGTCGGCGCCATCCTCGGCGTCGCGCAGTGGGACATCAAACGGATCCTGGCCTACTCGACCATGTCCCAGATCGGCTACATGATCATGGGCGTCGGCATCGGCGCCTACGAGGGCGGCGTCGCTCACTTCTTCACGCACGCGTTCTTCAAGGCCCAGCTCTTCCTGGGCTCGGGCCTGATCATCCACGCGCTCGCGAACGAACAGGACGTCCGCAAGATGGGCGGCCTGCGCAAGAGGCTGCCGTTCGCGTTCGTGGCGATGGGAACGGGCGTGCTCGCGATCTGCGGGATCCCCGGCTTCAGCGGATTCTTCAGCAAGGATCAAGTCATCTACGGCGCGCTCGAGCACGGTCACCCGTGGCTCTACGCGGTCGGCATCGTCACCGCCGGCATCACCGCCTACTACATGTGCCGGATGCTCTTCATCGCGTTCCTCGGCGAGTATCGCGGCGGCGTCGACCCGTCGGATCTCGGCATGCGCCACCCCGAACTGGCCGGCACCACGGCTCACGACGGGCACGAAGAACACGCCCACGCGCCGGCCTGGTACATGAACGTCCCGGTCGGCATCCTGATCGTGCCGACCGTGCTGATCGGCTGGCTGATGTTCGGCGGCGAGACCTCGCCGTGGGCGCATTTCTTCGCCGGCCAATTCCCGGTCGCGCACCTGGGTGCGCCGGGGATCTCGGAACTCGCGACGACCCTGATGGTGCTCGTCGTCGTCCTGATCGGCATCGGGCTTGCCTATTGGCGCTACGCCACCGCCTCGGCCTTGAGCGACGCGGTCCCGCGCCTGCGCGAAGAGTCGATCCGGATGCCGGCCGTGCTGACCAACCTGTTCTACTTCGACGCGGCCATCGATCTGCTGTTCGTGCGTCCGGCGCAGCTGCTCGGCACGGTCTTCGGCCGCTTCCTCGACCCGCACGTGATCGACGGGGGCGTCCGCGACGTCGCCGCCGGCGCGCGCTGGCTGGGCGCGCTGACGCGTTCGTTCCAGACGGGTCTGGTGCGCGCGTACGCGCTCTTCGTGGTGTTCGGCGCGCTGCTCTTCCTCGCATACTACGCGTTCGCCGGGAGCCTCCGCTGATGTCGGTCCTCACGCTCATCCTGCTGCCGGGCGTCGTCGCGCTCGGGCTCGCGCTAGTGAAGCTCGACGCGCGTGCCGCCAAGATCGCGGGCGCGCTGACGGCCGCCGCGACCGTTGCGCTCGCGCTCGTCACCCGCGACGCGCAGTTCTCGTTCCATTGGCTGGCGCGTCCGTTCGTGGCCAACTTCCACTTCGGCGCGACCCCGGTCTCGTTCTGGATCGTGCTGCTGCTGGCGGTCGTCACGTTCTGCGCCATCCTGGCGAGCAATGTCCGGGAGACCCGCAGCATGATCGCGATGCTGCTGGCGCTCGAGTCGACCATGCTCGCGCTCTTCCTGGCGCGCGACCTGCTGGTGTTCGCGCTGGCCTGGGACGCGATGCTGATCCCGGTCTTCCTCTGTCTGGTGAAATACGCCGAGCATCCGCAGACGGCGTGGCGCTACTTCCTCTACAACTTCGCGGGCGGCCTGACGCTGCTCTTCGCGACCGCCGCCTTCGGCGCGATCAACGGCACCACCGACGTGATCGGCGCCGCGAACGTCCACCTGATCGGGGGCTGGGCGCCGTGGATCTTCGCCGGGTTCGCGTTCGCGTTCTTGGTGAAGACGCCGGTCTTCCCGCTGCACACCTGGATGCCGATCACCTACACCGATACGCCCGCGCCGATGATCGCGGTCGTCTCGTCGATCCAGTCGAAGGCCGGGCTCTACGGCTTCCTCGCGATCGGTCTGGCGTTCTTGCCGGACTACATGCGCGAGTACGCGCCGTGGTTCGTCGGGCTCGCGCTCGTCTCGCTGCTGTACGGCGCCTTCGCGGCGCTCGCGCAGAACGACCTCAAGCGGATCGTGGCGTACTCGTCGCTCTCGCATCTGGGCCTGATCGTCCTCGCGATCTTCTCGTTCTCCCACATCGCGATCGCGGGCGCGCTCGTCTACATCGTCGCGCACGGGCTCTTCAGCGCGGCGCTCTTCCTGGTCCTCGGCTACGTCGA
>Ga0207667_10002466_pt1 | contig 23106 bp, 20 predicted proteins | sample KBSCornC52_FD_184301 | JGI IMG/M metagenome (GOLD analysis project Ga0207667, IMG submission 184301) | Corn rhizosphere microbial communities from Kellogg Biological Station, Michigan, USA - KBS Corn C5-2 (SPAdes) (version 2) | ecosystem: Host-associated > Plants > Roots > Rhizosphere > Soil ...
TCGTGGGGGGCTTTAGAATTCGATCGGGTACGGCTTGAGCTTCCCGGACTCGTACATCTCGGGCAACCCGGGTGTCGCGTTCTCCCACACGAGCAGCATGGAGCGCTTGTGAGAGTAGCCCTGGTGGCGAATGTCTGCGGGCATAGCCGCGACATCGCCCGCTTTCATGAGCACCTTGGCGCGCGGCGCACCGCTGTTCTTGTCCTCGATTTCCCACTCGATCTCATCGCTCAGCTGGATGAACCACTCCACCCGATCGTTGCCATGCTTGATGGGTAGGGTGTACTCCTCGGTGGTGGGACAAAAGAGGCTGCGCCCGCACACGGATGAGACGGAAGGGTTCCAGGTCACATCCGAACGGGAGAGATAGGCAAACAGGCTGAAGGCATGCACCTCGCCCTCGAATCCCGGCTCTGCATGGATCACCGGCTCGTCCTGCGAGACGTCGCTAAAGGCGCGGTTGATCGGATAGCCGTTCGCGTCGTTGCGCAGCTCTGCATCTCCAGCCAGGCCGGGCATGCGCTTGCACACCTGGCGCTCACGTTCGATGGCGCCGCGGTTGCTGCCGCGCTTCTTTCCGAGCCAACTCTTGCCGGTCTCATCGGGCGCGGCGAAGGGATCGAAGCCCTCGTTGGTCCAATCCTCCAGGATGGCTTTAAAGGTCGCCATGATCTGCGGGCTGTCGAAGACTTCAGTGTGATCCAGACCCTGATCGCTATAGGCCTTGTGGTAGCGTCCGCAGTAGAGCTCTACTTTGCCATACAGGTTGCGGGTGCCGAGCATGGCGTCGAAGTTCACCCAGCCATAGAAGAACCCCCAGGCCACATCGCGCATCATGGCGCGCAGGAAGGCGTCCGCCGACAGGGTATGTGACATCTGCCGGCCCTTGGCGCTCCAGCTCACCCGCGCGAAATACTCATCGCGAGTGAAGGTGAAGCCACCGAGGGAGAAGCTGCGGTAGCCGGTGACACTGTCGGCCTGGGTGGCCTTGACCAGGGGCTCGGTTTGAGGTTGAGCGTTCATAGGAGAATCCGCTTTCTAGAGGTTAGTAGCAGGGGATAGGGGCACGGAGGCTACTTGGCACAGATCTCAGCCCACTTCTGAACTGACAGCTCGCCAAGGATCGTCTGGAGCAGGAGCACACCGGGCTTGCGCGCTCGAAAGCGGTACGCAGCGCCCTTGGGCAGGAGGGCTTGATGGCCGCGCTTGCATTCGATGCGGCCCATCTTCCGCCCCTTCGGTGCGCCTCCGACGCGTACAGAGCCCTGTTTGTCCGCCGGTGCGATCCGCTCCGGATCGTCGAGCTTGACGAGCTCGACTTCGATCTCGCCATCCATCACGACGGCGAACTCGTCGTGCGAGGCTGCGTACCAGTCGGAGGTCCCTTCGGCACGCAGTGTCTCGATGACATAGCCGAGATTCATTGCAACCACGACTTTCTCGTACGGCTTGGAGTGCGCGGCCACATCGAAGACGTTGGAGAGTGCGTAATGCTTGGGATCGCCGTCGACGATTTCGACTTTGCCTTTGACGTAGTGGTCGAGCGAAGCGAAAACCGTGCGGAATGTGGCTGCGGCGCTCATAGACTTTCCATCCGGGCTGGGAGTGCGAGGTTGATCATGCAGTGGCAGCCGCGCGCTTTCGAGGCGCCGTCTCCTGCAGCATGAGACTAACGAGAATGCCTAAGGACACACCGATCAGTGCCATCGTGAGCGTGTGCTGCAGGCCGAAGTGCTGCGCGACGGCTCCGGCCAGTGAAGGGGCGATGCCGCCGCCGAAAATCTCACCGGACCCGATGATGATCCCTGCCGTTGAAGAAACCAAGCCGCGGGGGGCGGCCTCGGCCGCAATCGGACCTGTGATCAGCCCGAGGAGTCCGAAGCAGCAGAAGCAGGCCACAAAGAGCAGCCCGAACAAGGTGGTGGGAACCGCCCCGGTACGCATGAACGCATACAGAAACAACGCACCTACCGCGAACCCGAGGACCGCCATGAGCTTGCGACCCCATAGGTCGGACAGACCCGGCAACACGAGCTGTCCGAGGAAACCGCCAAAGCCGACCGCGGAGGTGACGAAGCCCATCTGGGTGGTGCTGAGTTTCAGGTAGTCGACCAGATAGTTCGGAATCATCGCGCTGATGGTGAAGATGCCGCTCATCGCGCACAGCAGCGCCAACATGCTGAGCGGTACGTTGCGGTGCTGCAGCAACTCCTTGAGGGAGGCCCGCTCGGCCGATGGGCTGGCTGTGGCGGGTGGCTCGCGGATGACCCGCGCCATGAGGACTGCGAGGACCAGGCCGGGAATGGCGACGATCACGAAGATCCCGCGCCAGCTGGTGATCGCCAGAAGTTGGGTCGCCACGATCGGTCCGAATGCGAGCCCAAACAGGGGGAAGGTACTCTGCTGCAGGCCCAGGTTGAAGCCGCGACGCGCGGGCTTGGAGGCATCGTTGGTCGTGGCGAAGCTCGTGGGGCAGAACGAGCCTTCGGTGACGCCCATCAGCGCCCGAATGAGAATCAGGCTGGTGAGGCCGCCCGCCATGCCTGACAGACCCGATAGCAGCGAGAAGCCGATCAGGGCGGGCAGAAGCACGCGGCGCCGACCCAACCGGTCTGACAGTCCGCCGCCGACCACGGCAAAGATGCCCCAGGAGAGACCGAGCGCACCGACGATGTTGCCGAGATCCTGATAATTGAGATGCAACTCCTTCATGATCGACGGGAACAACGGAGCAATGATCCAGCGGTCGAGGCCCACCAGGCCGAAGCCCAGTGTGAGCAGGACGACAGCCTGCCACTCGTAGCGGGTGTCCCAGGTCGATTCGGCATCCGCTGCAGCGACGGCGGCCAGTGCGGAGGTCTGACTGTAAGCCCTTATCACGCGGCCCCCTTGTTCAGGACAAAGTCGAATTTCAGGGTGTGAAACGGGAAATCGCTGCGCGTACCGTCGGGAGCCGGACCCGGGGGGTGCTGCTCCCATTTCGTGATGAGTGAGGAGCGGACACCGAACACGGCGTCCGGACAAACTCTTTTGAGAACGAGCCGCTCACTGCAGACCTTAGCGGGGATACCACGGTGGCATCGGCGCATCGACGTTGACCCACACCGATTTCGCCTGTGTGTATTCCCGCATCACCTCATAGCCCATCTCGCGACCGTAGCCTGACAGCCCTACGCCTCCAAACGGGGAAGCCGGATGTGCGCGCTTGTAGCAGTTGATCCAAACCATTCCGCAGCGCAGGTCGCGCGCGAAGCGATGGGCACGAGCAATGTCACGTGTCCACAGTCCGTTGCCGAGACCGTATTCCGTGCTGTTGGCGATGGTGAGGGCCTCGGCGTCGTCACGGAAGGTCAATACGGTGACGAACGGCCCGAACACCTCTTCCTGGGCAATGCGGTCGCGGTAGGTCTTCGCTCGAACGACAGTCGGCTGCACGTAGCAGCCCTTGGAGAGCGCGGCGTCCTGCGGCGGCGCGCCGCCCAGAAGCAGCTTGCCGCCCTCATCACGAGCGATGCCCACGTAGCGTAGTACGCGGTCGCGATGTTGGACGCTGGTGAGCGGACCCATCTCCGTCGCGGGATCCAGTGGGTTGCCGAGACGGATGGACTTCGCCAGAACGACGAATCGCTCGATGAACTCGTCCGCAATCTTCTCGTGGAGCATCAGGCGCGAGCCGGCGATGCAGGCCTGGCCTTGATTGTGGAAGATCGCAAAGGCTGAGCCGTTCACCGCAGCCGTCAGATCCGCGTCCTCAAAGACGACGTTGGCGCCTTTGCCCCCGAGCTCGAGTTGGATCTTTTTCAGATTGCCGGCGGAGGCGGCGACGATGCGCTTGCCGGTGGCGGTGGAGCCCGTGAAGGCGATTTTGGCGATCTGCGGGTGCTCTGCGAGGTATTGCCCTGCAACGTTACCGAGCCCCGGGATGATATTGACGACACCCTCGGGAATCCCCACTTCCGCCATCAACTCTGCGATCCGAAGGGAGGTCAGCGGCGTGATTTCCGCAGGCTTCATGACCACGGCGTTGCCGGCAGCGAGCGCTGGAGCCATCTTCCAGCTGGTGAACATCAGCGGGAAGTTCCAGGGAACCACCTGGCCCACGACGCCAAGCGGCTCTCGCAGCAGGTAGTTGAGGAAGCCGGCGTCTACGGGAATGACGCTGCCCTCGACCTTGTCGGCCATGCCGCCAAAGTAGCGAAAGCAGAGCGCCGTGCGGGGCATGTCCAAAGTCTTGGAGTCGCGCAGCGGATGGCCCGTATCGAGGGATTCGAGCCGCGCCAGCTCCTCGCCGTTCTCTTCGATCTTGTCGGCCAGCTTCAGTAGCAGCCGTCCTCTTTCGCTCGCGCTGAGGCGCGCCCACGCAGGCTGCGCGGCGGTGGCGGCCGCGACTGCACGATCGACGTCCTCGCGCCCAGCCATCGCGACATCGGCGATGGGAGAGTTGTCGTGCGGATTCAGGGTGGTGAGCGTCGCCCCATCGGCGGCATCGACGAACCGTCCGCCAATGAACAAGCGGTGCTGGATGGGGCGCGAGGTCCCCACGATATCCTGCGGTCGCGCGCGTGTGGCGCCTTCTGGAACCGTCACTTCAACACCCTCTCAGCCGCGATCGGCAATGTCAGACGCTCTCGTTGAGTCGCTAGTCTAGCGAGTCAGACTTCCTCTATTATTCGCGAATTGCAAATACTGCCGTTGCCGATAACCTCCAATCTCACCGGTAGGCTTGGGAGGCATTCGTGGACAGATTCCTGTGTATCCAAGCGTTCGTGCAAGTCGCGGAGTGCCAGAGCTTTGTCAATGCGGCCCGGCAACTGGGAGTGACACCCTCGGTCATCACGAGCCGGATCAAACAGCTGGAAACCTTCGTCGAGACTCCGCTGTTTCACCGCTCGACGCGCTCCGTGACGCTCTCCGATGCGGGCACGAGCTTCTTCCAGGAGTGCGCCGAGCTCGTCAACAAAATCGACTCGGTCACCGATCGGATGCGCCTGGCGAAGAGCACTCCGAGCGGCATGCTGCGAATGCAGGTGCTGCCGGGCTTTGCGATCGGTCATCTGGGCCGCGCGATCAAGGACTTCAGCAACGAGTATCCGGATATCAACATCGACATCACGGTGAGTGACCAACTCTCGAACCCCGTGGACGCCGGGTACGATGTGGCCTTTCAGATCTTTCGACCCGGAGCCGAATCTCTGATCGTGCGACCGTTGTTCACGGTGCGTCGGCTCTTCTGTGCATCGCCGCAGTACCTGGAGAAGGCGGGAGCGCCCCGCGAGCCAGCGGAGCTCCCGCAGCATTCGCTCGGCATCTACTCGGGATATCCGACCCGCAATCGCTGGACCTTCCATCGCCGGGGTGAGGAGATTACGCTCGAGCTGCCGGCCAAGATCCGCAGCAACTCGGTACACCTGCTGCACGACTTTGCGCTCACCGGCGGCGGGATTACGTGCCTGCCGACTCTGGTCTGTGGCGCGGACCTCGTGGCAGGGAGGCTTGTCCCGCTGCTGACGGACTATGAGCTCGCGCCACTGGATCTGCTCGCCATCTATCCCACCACCCAACGCCGCGCCGTCAAGGTGCGACTGCTCGTCGAGTTCATCGCCAAGCGCTTTTCGGGCGAGCCGGAGTGGGACGCGGCGCTGCGCGGCGCTTTGCGCAACGGGAAGCGGCCGCGCTCGAAGTCGGCTTGACACTATTTGCCCGGCGGCGGCGGGGGACGACCCGGACGCAGGTTGTACACCGTGCCGTCGGCCTTGGTGGCCGAAATCCAGGAACCGGCCGGACGGCCATCGCGCATCGGGTTCGCGACGACGGTTACCCGGTCTCCGGGCCGAAAGGTCTTGGCCTTGATTCCCACCCGCAGCAATGTCGAGGGGCCTTCGGTCTCGAAACCCCACTCCACCGATTTGCCGGCGGGATCGACGACCACCACCTGCAACCAGGAGTGGGGGTTGGTGTATTGAAACTCCTTCACGATGCCCTGGACGGTGACCGTCTTGGACATGTCGAACATGGCCGCCGAATGGTGTGCCAGGGCCGATCCGGTGAGGGCGGCCATGGAAAGGACGAGTAGCATCTTGTTCAAAACCCAGACTCCTTCGGAAATAGTGATTTCTCGGGCGCCTAGGCTCGAGACACGTTTGCCTTGTAATGCGCTATCGCTTCACGCGTTGGGCCCATGGGGTCATCGACACAGGCCACCCTGTCCTCGGTACTGACCACCAGGGTGGCTCGGGACTGGAGGTCATAGGGACGCCACAGGGGCAGTCCCGGCCCATTCGGGTCGCCCGTCTTGGCGAAGTTGGCCCAATAGGTGCTGACGGGTATCCGCGAGGAACTGCTCCTCCTGAGTGACTTCGCCGACGATGGAAACTCGAGGCGGCCAGGCTATCGAAGCAGTAAGGGATCTCGGACGTATGCGGGGCGTGTAGCTTTCCTTCGCGTACTTTCGTGTGATGGGCGAAGTAGAAGAAGTATTCGGGCGCACCGCCCTGCTCTGCCTGAGCGGCCTTGCGCTCGGCCTCGGTCGTGACGGCATCCGTGAAGGTCCATTGGCTCATCAGCAACTGACACACGTACGTATCGTCTTTGCCGGGGTACGCCGTTCTGTAAACGCCGATCAGCGCTTGCGCATCGCTGTCTGAGAGTCGCGTCACTTGCTTGACTCGGCTCAGGAGCTCGCCATCGGTGATCGGATCGGCGGGGGCTCCCCACGCGGCGCTCTCGGTCTCTACCGTGCTGGTGATGAGAGGAACGTTCTTGGATAGCGGCGAGGCGCTCGGATCGAAGACATCGGCGGGCAGGTTGCGGCCATCGACGATCGGTCCAGCATCGAAACCGGGGCCGCCGACTTCGATGATTTTCTGCCAGGGGAGGCTTTGGAGCTCGGTGATGCTCTTGACGTTCAAAGCTTCCAACAGTCGCTTGGCGCTCGCTGCCGCCCGGGCCTTGGTTCCGCTGCGTACTGCAACACCGCTCTGCGCGGCCGCCCGGTGGAAGAGGCCTTTGGCCGCCGGCATGCCCATCAGGGTGGAGACCTTCGACCCACCCCCGGACTGGCCGAACACCAGCAACGCACCGGACTCAGCTCGGCCGGTCGTGGGCACCAGCGCTGAGGTGCCCGCGGCCATGGAGGCAACGAGAAAGGCCCGGCGGTGGGTGAGCAGCACGCGTTTCATTTCTTGGCGGCATCCTCGGCTTCGTCTTCGGCAAACAGCTTCTTCTGTGCCTCGGTCAGATAGAAGGTGTCCGGATCCTTGTAACTGCGTTTGATGGTGATGGTCTCACCCCTGAGAATGAACTGGGATCCCCCGTTAGCCGTTCGCACCACGTTGTTGTTGGTCTCACAGGACCACATGTCAATCCTGGATCCTGGAGTGTTGACTCGCTTGTAGTGCTCGACGACGTGCCAGGGCGTGCGCAAGCCCTTGGGGTCCCATACGGTAACCTCATCCTCGATCGTATCGTGGTCGGTCATGCGAATGCGCTCGACCGTGCTGGTCTGAGTGCTGTAGTCCGGCTGCGTGCGCTGATACTCTCCATGAGTCACGCGAATGGTATGAGCGACCAGGGTCTGGCCGTCCCAGAAGCCGATCGAGTCTCCATCCCACAGAGGTTGGGCGTCGGAGTCGGGAATGTGACCGCGGCCGTCGGTGTAGATTCGACGCGCTTCGCTCTGCTGTTCGTTGACCCACCAGGTCTCGTTGGGAGTCACGATGAACTCGCGCAGGAAGGGCTCCGTCAACCAACGGGGATAGCCGGCCGGTAGACAATCACTCAGCTGGTCCCATTCATTGCCGGCGGCTACCTGGCGCAGCTTCTCTTCATAGGCGGCTTTGTAACGGGGTGTCAGGTCGGCCGTCACGGGTCCGAGCTTGAAGCCCTGGCTGGGCTGCTTGGGATCGAACTTCAGTCCCTCGTTCGGCGCGCGACTCCACAGTCCCGACCAGTCCGGCATCTTTTCGTAGGTTGCGCGGTGGTATTCAGTGCCACCGTGCGCGGCGGCTTTCATCTTCAGGTAGGCCTGATAAGAGTCCTGGTAGTAGCTGGGGATCGGCGTATCGGGCGCCGGCCTGTCCCAACTGTTCGCGGTCGAGCCCGCCTCTCGCGGAAGGTAGGTTTGCGCCGAGGCGGCGACCGTGAGGCCGGTGGCCAGCAAGGCGACATAGACTCTCTTCATAGGGGTTTCCTATCTGGATTGTTTAATCCGGCGCCAGTGCCAACAGCACATTGCCGGGGGTTCCGCCCAGCACGGAGTAACCGGAGCCAATGAAAACCATGCCCTGGGCAATCACCGGCCCGGCGGAAACGATGCTGCCGCCCTTGGCGGGTACGTGATTGACCGTTGGGAAAGACCGCACCGTGTCAAAGTGCCACAGATCCTTTCCAGTGTCAGTGGCCAACGCGTGCAGCGTGCCGTCCGTGCCGCCTAACAGCACGACTCCGGGGATGACGGAGACCGGCGACGCGTTGGACTGAGCCTTCTCCTGGCCGGGAGCCTTGAGATCGGCCTTCCAGAGCAGCTGGCCATCATCGGCGCGAATAGAGACGGCACCGCCTCCGGACAACCCGTAGTACACACTCTGCCCGTCGGTCGCGCCTCCCCAGAGCATTCCGCTTTGCGGCGCGGGGCGAGTGCCGAGCGACACGGGGACGGCCAGCGCACCAGACACGTTCATGCGCCAGAGGAGATTGCCGCGACGGTCCGGATCCAATGCCAGGACGTCGCCGGGTTTGGTGGCAACGACAATCCGGCGGGCGCCGCTCGGGAGTGTCAGCAGAATGGCCGACTGGGGGATGTCCCAGTCGGGACCGTTGATGGGCGGGCAGTTGTCGGGCAGCGGCTTGCCCCAGCACCCACCGAGAAAGGTGTCATTCGCCTGGACCTGGTAGGACCACAGCGGCTGGCCTGAGGTCATGCTGAGACTCAGGATGGCGTCCGTGGTGGGTGCCGCCGGCGCCGTCGTCGCATCGCCCGTGCCAAGGAATACCGCGTGGGTCTTCGGATCGAGGGTCGGACTGTTCCATACAGACCCACCGGCGGGTGCGAATTGCTGGACGCCCTGGGAATTCTTGCGCACCGGATGCGGCCGCTCGGGAATGACGTACCGGCTCCATAGTGTCTCGCCGTTGCGTACATTCAGAGCTACGACTTTCCCGACGGACCTGCAGCAGGAGAAGGTGGGACTGCTCGCGGCGAACTCCTCCCACGAGGAGATGGGCACGTACAGAACACCGTCGTAGAGCGTTGGAGCAGCCGTCACGCGATCAGTGATGTCCTCCTCGACGTGAGTCATCCAGAGCAGTCGCCCGGAGCGAGCATCCAGGCCGTAGACGTTGCTTTTGAGATCTCCAAAGAACACGCCGTAGTCGACGGCTCCGACGCCCGAGAGTCGCGCCACCGAAGCAGCGGCGCGCACGCCAGACTTCGCCTGGAAGGTCCAATGCACGCAGCCGGTGTTGGCGTCGAGTGCGTAGAGCACGCCGGTATCGGTGCCCACGAACAAGCGCCCACCTGCCACCGTGGGCTGCGCGTACGCGGAGGAACTGCCCGGATAGCCGAACGCCCAGCGCAGTTTCAGATGCACGATGGAAGCGGCGCTCAGTTTTTTTCCGGGTTTGGGTTGGAAACGGGTGTTGCTGATGTCGCGCCCCCAGCCGTTCCAGTCACTGTCAGAGAGCGCCCTCAGTGGAGGATTCTTGTTACAGCGCGCGCCAGGTGGGATGGCGGCTCGCGTTGCGCCTGATCCCATCAACCGTCCGGCGATCATCTCCGCCACGACCTTCCGGTCTGCATCGCTCAGAGTGTTGCCGATCACGGGATACATCGAGCCCGCGGTGAGCACTTCGTAGATGTGCTCCGGGGTCATCTCGCGCAGCGCAGCGGGGCTGGGTGCGCGCTCGAACTGCGGGTTGCCGTGGCAGTTCAAACAGCTTCGCTCGAATATGCCGTAGCCCGTTTCTGTCCTGGAAGAGGCGGCTGCGGGCTGTGAGAGGCTCGGCCCTGCAGCCATCGCGACGATGGCCATGCAGGCGGTCAGCCCCAAGATGCGCGCGATTCTGAGCCTCATTCGAGAGCGGGCCTTTTTTCGAGAAAAGTCGGACCCCAAGCCGCTGAGCCAGCGGGAACAGTTCGCCCGAAATCACTTCACTTGTCGTGTGCGACGGGGAGCTCGATGCCACCCCCGTAGGAACGTTTCGTTGATCACGCCCGCCCGGAGAATCCGGGGTAGACCTGGGTGGACGATTCAGCCCGAGCGCTGCAGGAACGGCAAGCCCCCCGTCAGGTGCCACTCAACCCTCTGGCGGTGCCCCCCTCTGCCACTGCACCCCCGAGCCTACCTTAAGAAATGTATACCCAGATCGCGCCGCGAGGCCCAGCCGGAGGGGCGTCGCGCCCGAGCTAAGCGTCATCGCGGCTATGTGAGCGATTTCGCAGAAAAAAATGGTCACGAGTGCATCGGATTGCTGAGTGCTGCGGGGCGATGCGCTTATGCTTCGTGCCGTATTGCACCTGCCCGCAGTTCAGGGGGCGGCGATGCGGAGGATGTCAATGACATTGAAGGGTGCTGGGCGGTTGCTGACCGCACTCGCGGGTCTGGGGACTATTGGCACGATGGGGCTGGCGATGGCTGCCGCGCCGGCTTCGCCCCCGGCGACTTCTGCGCCACCGCCCGACGGCCAGACCCAATGGAAGCTGGTCGAGAACTACTGCGTCAAATGCCACAACATCACCGACTGGGCGGGCGATGTGGCCTTCGACTCCATGACCCCGGATGAGGTCCCCGAGGACGCCAAGATCTGGGAAACCGCCATCAAGAAACTCCGCAGCGGCCTGATGCCCCCGCCGGGCAAGCCGCACCCGGATCACGCCGCCGTGGCAAGCATGGTTTCCTGGCTGGAAACCACCTTGGACAAAGCCCAGAGCACACCCTACGCCGGCTTTGTGCCGCTGCGACGCCTGAATCGCCGCGAGTACGCCAATGCCGTGCGTGACCTGCTGGACCTCGACATCGATGCCGCCACCTGGCTGCCGCAGGACCCGTTGAAGGAAGACTTCGACACCAACGCCGAGCTGCTGCAGATGACTCCGGCGTTCATGGACCAGGCGGTCACCGCGGCGCGCGCGCTGGCCCTGCAGGCGGTGGGCGATCCGAAGTCCGTGCCGCTGGAGACCACCTATGGCTCCCCGGCCAATATGATCCTGTCGTTGGCCGCGGCGCCGGCCCCGGGCTCGGGCAATCAGGAGCGCTACAAGGACGGCATGCCCTTCGGCACCCGCGGCGGCATGAGCGTGGAGCACAACTTCCCGGCCGACGGCGACTATGTGCTCACCATCGGCGATATGGCCCTGGCCCGCACGGTGCCGAACCTGGAGTTCGAGAACACCGTCATCGCGCTGCTGGACGGCAAGGAATTCTGGCGCACCGAGCTCGGCGGCGAGGAAGACCACAAAGCCGTCGACCAGAAGCTCGATGACGCGGTCGCCAGGATCAACGGCCGCCTGAAAGACATCCACTTCCACGCCACGGAAGGCCAGCACACGGTGGCGGTCACCTTCCTGCGGCGCAGCTATGCCGAGGACGACGGGCGCACCGTGCAGTTCCAACCCGGCGACGACCGCCGTTCAGCCAATCTGCTCGAGGGTGGCCAGCACCGCGTACAGGCCGTGCACGCCTTCCAGATCAAGGGCCCGGTGAAGATCACCGGCATGACCGATTCGCCCGCCCGCCAGAAGATCTTCATCTGCAAGCCGGCAAGCCCCGCCGAGGAGCGGCCCTGCGCCGTGAAGATCGTCAGCAACCTGGCGCGGCACGCCTTTCGCCGCCCGGTGAAGGACGAGGACATCGCCCCGCTGATGAGCTTCTACGACCGCGTGAGCAAGAGCGACGGCTTCGAGGCCGGTGTGCGTGAATCTCTCGCGGCGATCCTGGCGAGCCCGCAGTTCCTGTACCGCGCCGAGGCGGCGGTGGACCAGGGCGCCCGCGAGCTCACCGACCTGGAACTGGCCTCGCGTCTGTCCTTCTTCCTGTGGAGCAGCCTGCCGGATGAGCAGCTGCTGACCCTCGCAGAGAAGAACGAGCTGTCGAAACCAGACGTGCTGGCGGCACAAGTTCACCGCATGATGGCCGACCCGAAGGCGATCTCGCTCACCAAGGACTTCGCCTTCCAGTGGCTCAACGTCGCCAAGATGGATCTCATCGTTCCCTCGGCCGCGCTCTTCAGCTATGCCAGCGGCGTCTATGACCCGCGCCCGGCGTTCAAGAAGGAACTGGAGCTGTTCATGGACAGCATCCTGCGCTCCGAGCGGCCCGTGACGGACCTGCTCACGGCCAACTACACCTACTTGAACGAACAGGTCGCGCTGATCTATGGCATGGAGGATGTCCGCGGCAACGGCTTCCACAAGGTGACGCTGAAGGATCCCGATCGTTTCGGCCTGCTCGGCAAGGGCGCGGTTCTGATGCTCACCGCGAACCCGAACCGCACCGCTCCGGTGTTGCGCGGCGCTTGGATCATGGAACGTATTCTCGGCACGCCGCCGGTCGCCCCGCCCAAGGGTGTCCCGGACCTGAGCGAGGCCGCGAAGGGCAAGCCCGCCACGGTGCGCCAGCAAACGGAAATGCACCGCCGTAACCCTACCTGCTCCAGTTGCCATGCGGTAATGGATCCGCTCGGATTCGCGCTGGAGAACTTCAACACCGTGGGCGCATACCGCACGATCGACCCGCAGTACCACCTGCCCATCGACCCCACGGCCACCATGCCCGATGGGACTGTGATCGATGGACCGGCGGGCCTGCACAAGGCGCTGCTCGCGCGTAGCGACCAGTTCACGCAGACCATCACCGAGAAGCTGATGACCTACGCGGTGGGCCGGACTATCGACTTCCACGACATGCCGACCGTGCGCCGCATCGTGCGCAATGCCAAGGCCCACAACGACACGTTCGAATCCATTGTGATGGGAGTGGTGAACAGTGATGCTTTCCGTCGACGCGCGCCGGCAGCACCTGCACCTGCTCTGAAGACTGCATCGATCGACTCGACGACCGGAGGCAAGTAGGCCATGTTCCTTACCAAGAAGCATCTTTCCCGCCGCACGGTCCTGAAGGGCGCTGGCGTCGCGATCTCCCTGCCGCTGCTGGACGCGATGATCCCGGCCAGCACTGCCTTCGCAAATACCGAGGCGGCCATCAAGCCTCGCCTCGGCTTCGTGTACATCCCGCACGGCGCGGTGGAGAAGTTCTGGGTGCCCAAGGGAACGGGTAGGGATTTCGAGTTCTCGCGCATCCTGAAGCCGATGGAGAACGTGCGTGACTACGTCACGGTGATCACCAACATCCGCAACAAGGCCGGCGAGCGCCAGAACCCGCCGCATGGCATCACCGAGCAGGCCTGGCTGACCTGCCAGGATCCGCAGATGAGCCCCTGGGGTCCGGGGGCGGGCACTTCCATCGACCAGATGGCCGCGAAACAGATCGGGCAGGACACCCCGCTCGCCTCGCTCGAGTTGTGCGGCGAGCCCGGCGGCGCCATCTCCTACCGCGGCCCGAACCAGAGCCTTCCGCTGGAAGGCAACCCGCGCAAGGTGTTCTACGGTATGTTCGGCCCCGGAGATTCCAACGCCGATCGCGTCGCACGCCTCAAGGCCACCGACAGCCTGCTCGACTACGCGATGGAGGCTACCCAGAGCCTGAACCGCCGGCTGGGCGCGTCGGATCGTGTGCTGGTCAGCAACTACCTCGATTCGGTGCGTGAGGTCGAGGGCCGCGTCTCCAAGCTCATGGCCAAGGCCGACTCTCTGGGCAGCCTGCCGGATGCCCCCATCGGCACGCCGGATGACTTTACCGAGCTGGTGGACGTGCAGTTCGCGATGATGGCGCTGGCCTTCCAGACCGGCCAGACGCGCGTCGCCTCGATGCGCATGATCAAAGAAGCCTCGATGCGCACCTTCCCCTCGATGCAGGTGGACGAGGCCTTCCACCCGCTCTCACACCACGGCGAGAACCCTGAGAAACAGGACAAGCTCGCGCGTGTGCAGACCTATCAGGTCGAGCGCTTTGCGAAATTCGCCAAGCATCTGGCCAGCATCAAGGAAGGCGACCACAACCTGCTGGACACCACGATCATTCTGTATGGCTCGGACCTCGGCAACTCCGACCTGCACAACTGCTCGCAGCTCCCGGTGGTGCTGCTCGGCAAGGGCGGGAATCTCAAGGGCGGCCAGCACATCTCCGCCCCGAAGGACACCCCGCTGGCCAATGTGCTGCTGACGATCGCGCAGCGCGCGAACGTCAAGATCGAGAAGTTCGGGGACGCCACCGGCACTTTCAGCGAGGCCTGAGTATGCGAATGCGGGGAAAGGTGGCGGCGGCAGTGGCACTCGCTCTGCTGTGCACCGCCACTGGCAGCGCCGCAGCGGGCAACGCCGACGAGCCGCGCAAGCCGGACGGCAGCACGCCGCTGATGCTCGCGACGTTTGACGGTGATGTTGCCGAGGCCCAGCGCCTGATCAAGGAAGGCGCTGACGTCAAAGCCACCAACGCCTACGGGGCCAACGCCATGCGGTTGGCCGCAGACACGGCCAACACCGAGCTCATCCGGTTGCTGCTGAAGGCCGGCGCGGATCCGGAGTCCCCCAATGCCGATGGCGAAACCGCGCTGCACCTGGTGGCGCGCAGCGGCAATGTGGAGGCCGCAAAGCTGCTCCTGAAGGCTGGCGCCAAAGTGAACGCCGTAGAGCAGTTCGGCGGGCAGACCCCGCTGATGTGGGCCGCCGCCCGCCGCCATCCCCGGATGGTCGAACTGCTGCTTTCAAATGGCGCGGACGTCAATGCCCGCAGCGCGGTCCGCGACTACCAGCGCGTGGCCACCGCGGAAAGCCGTGCCGCCCCGCGCGACCGCGGGGGCTTCACGCCACTGATGTACGCCGCGCGTGACAACTGCGGCGAGTGCGTCGAGGTGCTGCTGAAACACAAGGCCGACGTGAACCTCGCCGACCCCTCGTTCGTGGTGCCGCTCTCCATCGCGATGATGAATGACAACTGGGACATTGCGAAGCGCCTGGTCGAGGCCGGTGCCGACGTGAACCAGTGGGACATGAACGGCAGCTCGCCACTGCTGGTGGCCATCGACAACATCAACGGTACCGGCAGCCGCAACCCGCTCGATCAGGACAAGCCCAACAAGGCCTCCAGCCACGAACTGATCAAGATGCTGCTGGATCGCGGCGCGAACCCGAACCAGCAGCTCTATTGGGGCGCAAGCTTCGGTGGGTCGGCCGATCGGGACCTGACGCCGTTCCTGGCGGCATGCGCTACTGACGACATCGAGCTCGTGAAGCTGATGCTGGCGCATGGTGCGAATCCCAAGCTCGCCACCGCGGACGGCCGCGGGCCCATTATCATGGCCGTGAACGGCATTCGTGGCAGGAACCCCTTTGCCTTTCCTGGCCGCGCTCCTCGCGGCGGCGGCGCTGCCGAAGGTGGTCCGCCCGGTGGGGCCAAAGGCGCTGGCGCGCAGCGCGCCAATCCCCAGGTGCAGCTCATCCGCCTGCTCGCTGACGCGGGCGCAGACGTGAAGTTGGTGGCGAAGATCCACCTGCTGGCGCGTACACGCGGCGGCTCAGCGCTTCACTACGCGGTGCGTGACGGCGGTAACCGTCAGGTCATCCAGGAACTGCTGGACCTCGGCCTCAATGTCAACGTGAAGGACGCTGACGGTCTGACCGCGCTGGACTACGCCATGGGCCGCGGGTATGTGCCCTTTCTCGCGATGCCCGAGCCACCCAACAAGCCGCTCTCCGATTTCCTGCGCGGCAAGGGCGCCAACATCGAACTGGCAAAGACCCCGGACTGGCCGCCGCAGGGCCCACCCATTGCCACCGCCGTCTATGACTCCTTCATCTGGCCTGTCGATCCGGTAGGACCGTAATGACCCGTTCCCGGCGTGATTTCCTGCGTGATAGCGCGCAAGCCCTTGCGGCTGCTGGGCTGCTAGGCGGCGGCCTGACCGCCGTTGCATCCGCCCCCAAGACTCGCATCGAAGTGCAGGACGTGAACGGCCTCGCGCTGCTCACCGGTGGCGGTGGCAATGTCGTGGCTCTGCCCTCCGCCGAGGGCGCCCTGCTGGTCGATGGCGGACTCGCGGCTCATTCCTCCGAAGTGTTGAAGGCGGTGGCCTCGGCGACCGGAGGCAAGCGTGTGCACACGCTGATCAACACGCACTGGCACCCGGAACAGACCGGTTCGAACGAGGCGGTGGGCAAGGCCGGTGGCGTGATCATCTCGCATGAGGTCACGCGGCTGGCGCTGGGCCGGAAGAATCCTTCCGCGCTCTACACGGGAACCTATGGCGCCCTGCCCCCGAAGGCGCTGCCGACAGTGACCACCTACAACACCGGCACGCTGCAGTTCGCTGGCGAGCAGGTGGATTACCGCTACCTGCCAGGCGCGCACACCAACGGCGATCTGTATGTGCATTTCCCGAAGCACAACGTCATCGTGGCGGGCGGCCCCGTGGCGGGCCATAGCTGGCCGGTGATCGACTGGTTGAACGGCGGCTTCTACCACGGCTTCCTGCGCTCCTACGAAATTCTCTGCGAGGTGGTGAAGCCCGAAACGCGCGTGATCGGCGCTGAGGGTGTGCCGCTGACGGGTGCCGACATCGTCCGGCACAAGGACGTGTACTGGGCCCTGTTCAAGCAGTTTTTCGTCCTGTTCAACAAGGGCTTCGGGCCCGAGGACGTGGTGGAGTTCAACAAGGGCAAAGAGTTCGTCGGCGTGGTGCCGGTGGTGGCCGACCGTCCGCTGAAGGGACTCATCGAGGAGATGGGCGACCCGTCGCAGTTCCTGGAATACGCCTATCGCAGCCTGCAGCAGGCGACCATCCCGCACTGACCGGCCGGCAATCCGAGAGCCGTCGCCAGCACCTGGACCGGTTGCCCCGGTTCATCGCCAGATGGACCCAGCCAACGTGCTACCCGATGTCCGGACGTCGCACTTCAGCCGACATCCTCGCCGTAGTCGCGATCGGGGTGATCGGATTCACCCAGCCTCCAGTAGCCGCGAGTGACCAACTGATCACGCGGCAGACCGCGCTCGTTCAACAGGTGGCGTCGTATTCGGCGCATCGCGTCCGCTTCGCAGGCCACGTAGATCCGTCCCGAACCTGAAGGTAACTGGAGGGTGCGTACGGCTGCCTCGAGCTCGTTGCCCGCGTGCGCAGCATTCTCTCCTCGATATAGCCATTGGACGGAAGTGTTGCCAGCGCGTGCGGGAAGCTTCTGTACCTCTGCAGCATCGACGACTTCGATCAGCATCAGCACGGGCATTGATGCCGGTAGCACCTCGAGAATCGTCTTGAGCGCGGGAAGCGCCGTATCGTCGCCGGCCAGCATGTACCAGTCCGCTGCAGGGTCGACGGTGTAGCTGCGACCGGGGCCTGCGATCACCAGAAGTTGCCCCACAGAAGCCTGTTGTGCCCAAGCGGACGCCGGAGCGTCTCCATGAATGACGAATTCTACGTCGAGCTCGCGGGCCACAGGGTCCAGACGACGCGGAGTGTACGTGCGAACGACGGGGGGTGAACCGGCAGCGCTCACGGAGGTGCGCTCGCCGACATCCAGTGTCCCGAAGAACAGCTTCACGTGGGACGCCGGGCCGCTCCAGTTAAAACCTGCAAGCGCCTCGCCTCCGAACGTGACACACACGACGCGGGGAGTGAGCCGCTGCACGCGTCGTACCGTGACGTTGAAGCGTGGTTTGCGCGGACGTGAGGGTGGCGGGGCGGGTTCGGTTGGGGCGTTCATCGGTTACCCGGTTGAGGGGCTGGTCCGGCAACGCCCTCGGGGGTGATGAGTATCGCCACAGCCGCTGCCATTGCCAGGATGAACAGCGAATCTGCGCGCATGATTGCTCCGCGGCCCGGGAATGGTTCGTTGTCCGTCGGTCGACGCGAGCGACTTATAGCACAACCGGGCGCATGAAAGCTCAGGCGCACACCGGGTGCGTCAGTTCACCCAGATCGTCAGGGATTCGTGCTTGGCAATGTGCTCAAAGTCCGCATCGGTCGTCAGCAGTACGAGCTCGTGGCGGATACACAGTTGAGCGATCAGAGCGTCGATCGTGCCTGCGTGAACCCCGCGCTTGCGGCAGCGATTGCGGAGCTCGGCTGCGGCGATATGATCTTCACGGTCCGGAACAAGGAGCGGAAACGCAGCGAAGTGCTCGATGATGTGAATTCGGGCTTTCGGACCTGAGAACCCTTGGAGAAGCTCCTGAAGTACCAGCCCCGTCGAGAGAATTCGATCACCCCGGTTGATGGCAGCGACCAGCGCGCGCGCCTGGGGACAATTGCTAGGTTGGTCTCGCCGCAAGAGGAGCGACCAGACGCTGGTGTCTACGAACAGGCTCACGAGGCGCCGCCGAGGTCAGGAGCGGGAGCGCTCACTCTTGTAGTCGTAGCCTTCGTCCCACTCGAGCTTCGCCGCCAGTTCCAGCACGCCTTTCTGCCGCCTCCGAGCAATGAACTCCCTCAATGCCTGCGTCACCGCCGCTGCCTTGGTGCGCTCGCCACTGACTTTCAGCGCGTCCTCAATCAGCTGGGGATCGATTGACAGATTGGTGGCCACGTTGTGTAACTCCTCACACAACAGTCTACACAATCAGCGGCTTTCAGGGAAGAGGCAGGACGAGGCGACCAGCCGAGAGACGCACTGATCACCGTGATGGACAGCAACAGGCTCGATGCCTTGTCAAGCTGGCCTACGCCTTCGAGCAGGGCACCCTCTTGCGGAGGTGCCCGGCAAGCACCCCGGCACTGCCCGGAGAGAGGTTCGAGTACAATCCGGGCTGACAACGCGGCCGAATGGAGCTAGTGCCACACGTCCCGGGCAACGTCACTCACCAACTTCAACTTACGCCACTGCTCATCCTCGGACAGGAGGTTGCCTTCGCACGTACTCGCGAAGCCACATTGCGGACTCAGGGCCAGCCGTTCCAAAGGCGTCCAGCGCGCCGCACTGTCGATCCTCCGCTTGATCGAGTCGGGACTCTCCAGAGCGCCGACCTTGCTGGTAATGAGGCCTAGCGTAACCACCTTTCCGGCCGGCAGGTGGCGCAGCGGAGCAAAGTCCCCGGAGCGCTCGTCGTCGTACTCGAGAAAGAAACCGTCCACCTGAGTTTCGTTCAGGAGGATCTCTGCGACGGGCTCGTAACCGCCTTCGGCAGCCCAGGCGCTGCGGAAATTACCGCGGCATACGTGCAGCATGACTTTCATCGTCGGCGGACGCTGCGAAATCGCAGCGTTGATGGTGCGTGCATACAGTCGGGCCAGCGCCTCGGGCTCGACGCCGTGCCGAGCGCGAACCTGCTCCCGAATGTGGGGGTCGCACAGGTACGCGAAGTTGGTGTCATCGATCTGAAGGTACTCGCAGCCCGCCGCCGCCAGGTCGCCGATCTCCTCCGCGTACACTCTGGCCAAGTCGGCAAAGAACTCCTCGACCTCAGGGTAGGCGCGCGCGTCGATGGCCTCCCGGCCGCCGCGAAAATGCAAAATGGAGGGCGAAGGAATCGTCAGCTTCGGGGTCGACCTCGCGACCGATTTCAGGTACCGGAAGTGATCCACGAAGATCGGCTTCGGACGGGAGATCTTGCCAGTGACTTCCAGGCCGTGTGCCTCCATCGGGATCGGACCGGCATGGTTGTGAAACTGGGCCACGAGCTTGGGTGCGGTTTGTCGAACGCTCGCGAATGAGGTCAGAAAGTCCAGGTGCCAGAATGACCTGCGGAACTCCCCGTCGGTGACCACGGGCAGCCCCATCGCCTCCTGCTGCCGGACCGCCTCTGCGATGGCCGTGTCCTCCGCCTCACGCAAGCCGGCGGCGCTCAGGCGCCCTTGCGCGTGAGCTTGCCTCCCGTGCGACAGGGTCGAGGGACGCAGCAGACTACCGACGTGATCGGCGCGATACGGAAACTGCGAAGGTGATGGCATTGCTCAGGGTCCTTACGGCGGCGTGATGATCGACAACCAGTCTTTCACGGACGGACGACAAGGTGCGTGCGAGATCGGTCCCCGTAGGCTAGAGTTGCGCAGGTTTCCATCGCACAGACGTCAAAGCACGCATGAAACGAGCTAAACCGAAGGCAGCAGCGAATCAATACTTCGCGAGCATCGATTGCGAGCTGGACAGTTTCGACTGGAAGATCCTCCGGCTCCTGGCAGTCAATGCGCGCGCCACGAACGTTGAAATTGCCCGTTCGGTGGGACTATCCGAAGCGCCTTGCTCGCGGCGCATCGCGCGCATGGAAGAACGGGGTGTCATCCGAGGTTACGGCGTGCGAGTGGATCCCGGCGCCGTCGGCATTGGCATGATGGCCTTCATCACGCTCACCCTGGATGTAGTTTCGGCGCAGAGCGCGGATCGCTTTGCGGAGCTCGTGCAGGACTCCCCTTATGTATTGGAGTGCTACGTCGTCTCCGGCAACCAGTACGCCCTGCTGCACGTGGCCGCTCCGGACATGCGCACCTATTCGGAATTCGTGCTCGATCGGCTGCGCCGCATCCCCGGGGTCAAGGATCTCAACTCGAACTTCGTGATGCGGGTCATCAAGTCCGCCGGCGGAATTCCCGACATGACCCAGGCGGCGCACACCTGATGCGCACCACTGCCCTCTGCCCTGCGAGCCCGCCTCAAAAGGCGGCGTCGAAGCAAATCTCGCCCTGCACTGCGACCTGGTACGCGGACACGCGTCGCTCGAAGAAGTTCGTCAGCTCCTGCACATCCTGCAACTGCATGAAAGGGAATGGATTGCGGGCCTGGTACTTCTGCGGTACGCCGAGCATGGCCAATCGCTGATCCGCGACGTACTCCAGATACTGCCGCATCTCACTGCGCGTGAGCCCTACTACCCCGCCGGAGAGCACATCCTCCGCAAAGGCCGCTTCGCACTCGACCGCCTGCTCGATCATCTGCGTGACCTGGGCCGACCAGCGCGCATCGAAAAGATGCGGCTCCTCGCGACGAATGGTGTTGAGAACCTCGAATGCAAAGGCCATATGAGCGCTCTCATCGCGGAACACCCAGTTGGTGCCGGCCGCCAGCCCGGGCAGTAGCCCGCGGGAGCGCAGGAAGTACACGTAAGCGAAGGCACCGAAGAAGAACAAGCCTTCGATGCAGGCCGCAAAGCAGGTGAGGTTGAGCAGGAAACGACGCTTGTCCTCATCCGAGCGGATGCGCTCCAGAGAGAACACCTCATCCGTCCAGCGCCGGCAGAACTCCGCCTTGCGGCGGATCGAGGGGATGTTCTCGATGGCGGCGAAGGCCTGCGCACGCCGCTCCTGATCCGGCACATAGTTGTCCAGCAGCGTGAGGTAGAACTGAATGTGCAGCGCCTCCTCGTAGAGCTGGCGCGAGAGGTACATTCGAGCCTCCGGCGCATTGATGTGCCGATACAGGCTGATCACCAGGTTGTTGGAGACGATCGAGTCGCCGGTGGCAAAGAAGGCGACCAGCCGCTCGATGAGGTGCCGGTCGGCGGGCGACATCCGCTGGCGCAGATGGCCCAGATCGATCTGGAAGTCGATCTCCTCCACCGTCCAGGTGTTCCTGATGGCGGCCCGGTACATCTCGTAGAACCGCGGATAACGCATCGGCCGCAGCGTCAGGTCGAAACCCGGGTTGAGCAGCTGCCGCCCTGGGGAGGGGCCGCCCTCGGCTGCAATGGTGGCGGCGCTCACTGGCAAGCCTCACAGGTCTGGGGATTCTCGAGCGAACAGGCGACGGCTCCGGCGTCCGCGACGGTCGGCTGCACAGTAGTCTTGGCGATCGTCGTCGCCGGACGCGAACGCAGGTAGTACGTGGTCTTCAGACCGCTTTTCCAGGCGTACATGTACATGCTGGAGAGCTGGCCGATGTTCGGGTTCGCCATGAACAGGTTCAGCGACTGGCTCTGATCGATGAATGCGCCCCGGCCGGCGGCTGCATCGATCAGCGCGCGCATCGGCAGCTCCCAGGCGGTGCGATAGATCGCACGCAGCTCCGGCGGCAGCTCCCTGAGGGTCTGTACCGAACCGTCGGCGAGCTTGATCGCGTTGCGCATCTCTTCGTTCCACAGCCCCAGTTGCTTGAGCTCCTCGACCAGGTAACGGTTGACCTGCAGGAAGTCCCCCGAAAGCGTCTCGCGCTTGAACAGATTCGAGACCTGCGGCTCGATGCACTCGTAGCACCCGGCAATCGAGGCGATGGTCGCCGTCGGCGCGATCGCGATCAGCAGGCTGTTGCGAAGACCGTGTGCCTTGATGTCCTCGCGCAACTCGTTCCAGCGCTGCTCGTCACTGACGCCCACGCCCCAAGCATCGAACTGCAGCTCGCCCTGGGCCGCGCGCGTGTCCGGAAAGGCAGCGTGCGGTCCGTGCTCCCGCGCCAGCTCGACCGAAGTCCGCAGCGCCTGGAAGTAGATTTCCTCGGCGATGCGCGTCGAGAGCGCTCGGGCGCTCGCGCTGTCAAAGGGCATGCGCAGCCGGAAGAAGACATCCTGCAGCCCCATCACCCCCAGACCGACGGGACGCCAGCGCATGTTCGAGGCGCGGGCCGACCCGATGGGGTAGAAGTTCAGGTCGATGACACGATCGAGCTGACGCACCGCGATATCGACCGTGTGGGCCAGCTTCTGAAAGTCAAATGCCCGGGCATCGACGTGCCGCGCCAGATTGATCGAGCCGAGATTGCAGACGGCCGTCTCTCCTGCGCTGGTCACTTCGAGAATTTCGGTGCAGAGGTTGGACAGGTGCACGGTGTTGCCCGGCCTGGCCGTCTGGTTGCAGGCGCGATTGGACTTGTCCTTGAAGGTCATCCACCCGTTACCGGTCTGCGCCAGCACACGCATCATCCGCGCGTAGAGATCGCGAGCCCGCACGCTCCTTTTCGCGAGGCCCTGAGCCTCCGCCTGCACGTACGCCTCATCGAAAGCCGCACCGAAGAGGTCCGGCAAGTTGGGAACATCGTGCGGGTCGAACAGCGACCAGGTCGCATCCGCTTCCACCCGCCGCATGAACAGATCCGGAATCCAGTTCGCCAGGTTCAGATGGTGGGCTCGCCTGCCC